>MDTC01036265.1_pt1 | contig 10478 bp, 7 predicted proteins | sample 811181 | NCBI WGS metagenome assembly MDTC01 (sample SAMN05326644, study PRJNA326480) | marine metagenome | isolation source: seawater | place: Pacific Ocean: North | collected 2011 | reverse complement strand
TTTAATGAAGTTTTTATTAAAAATTAGAAATATAATTTTAACCTCACTATTACTATTTGTAATTAGTGGAAATGCTCAATTTGCACCCCCTGCAGGTGTTCAAGGAACTACTGCTATCCATAAGGATAGCAGTATCTTTGTTAATTGGGCGACATCTTGTGAAGTGGAATTAGGTACTGAAGATATTTCTAACCCCCAATCACCAATAGTTAGTACTGGAGACCAATTAATGGCTATTGGAGAACCTGGTAGTGGTGTGGTAAGTTTAGGAGATGGTGGATATGCTATATTATCTTTTGAAAATAAAATTATAAATGGGCCTGGTTGGGACTTTGCTATTTTTGAAAACGCATTTAGCAATAATTTTCTTGAACTTGCATTTGTAGAAGTAAGTAGCAATGGTGTTGATTATTTTAGGTTTCCAGCAACCTCATTAACCCAGGACACGATTCAAATTGGACCATTTGATGATATTCAAGATGCTGAGAAAATCAATAATTTAGCAGGAAAATATCGCGCCAATTATGGAACACCATTTGACTTAGACGAACTTTCTGAAATAGAAAATTTGGATGTAAATGCTATATCACATGTGAAATTAATTGATGTGGTTGGTTCAATAAATGATGGCTATTGTTCATTTGATAATTTAGGAAATAAAATTAATGATCCTTTCCCCACACCTTTCCCAAGCTCTGGTTTTGACTTAGATGCTATTGGAGTAATAAATGAATTACCATTAGGTTTTTACTGCACATTTGACAATAACAAAACAATAAATAAAATAATTTTAGAGAGAGATTTCATTGATTTAAAATTTCAAAATAAAAATCCACAATTATTTAGCTTTAACATAGTAAATATTAATGGACAAATACTAATAGCAGAAAGTAATTACCTAAATGAATCAAATAGTAGTAAAATCATACCAATTTCTAAGCTAAGACCTGGATTATATATACTTAATTTAAGCAGTGATTTGGTGAGTAAATCAATTAAATTTATAAAACAATAAAATGGTAAGACAATTCACTATTTTTTTTGCTATTTTATTTACAGCAGTATCTTGTGTAAAACTCAACCCTGATGAAAATAATGATGAAATTTCAATTAACGGTAATGGATTGGTTTTAGTTGGAAATGAAGGAAACTTTCAGTATGGAAATGCATCACTTTCAACCTTTAACAAGTTAACTAGTGAAACAAATCACGACGTTTTTAAAAATATAAATCAATTACAATTGGGGGATGTTTTACACGATATATCCCATATTGACCACGAGCTTTATTTAGTTATAAATAACTCAGGGAAAATCATTATCATAGATGATGAAAGTTTTGTTTATAAAAGAGAAATTAATCAATTAAATTCTCCTAGAAAAATAATTAAAATTAATAACAGTAAATTTTATATTACAGACCTATATGCAAATAAAATACATGTATATAATTCTTATGAAAATTCTTTAGATGAAATTAAAGTAAGCGGATGGTGTGAAGATTTAATTTACCACAATGGAGAGGCGTTTGTATGTAATATTGAAAACGACTTAATTTATGTAATTGATGTCAGTAACAATACTATTACGGACAGTATTCTACTTTCAAAAAGTCCGAAGGTTATTCAACAAGATAACCTAAGTCGATTTTGGGTATTAAGTGGTGGAAATCAACAAGAAAATATCTTGCCTGTTATTTCTATAATTGAAGAAAATACCCACAATATCATTAAAACTATTAATTTAATCGATAACCAATCTTCGCCAATATCTCTCAGAGTCAATAATTCTACAAATGAAGTATTTTTTATAAATAAGCACGTTTATAAATTAAATAGTATACATAGTGAAGCACCAGAAATAATCTGGGAAAACACAGGGGAGAATTTCTACAACCTTGAAATTGATCCTTATTCAAATGATTTGTACCTAACTGATGCAAAAGATTATGTTCAAAGAGGATCTTTAATAATTCTTGATAATAATGGTAATTTTAAAACAGAGGTTTCCACTGGAATTATTCCGAAATCTATTGTATTTTAAAATTTCACACCAGCTATTGTAATGTCATCAATCTGATCGTTGTCACCTATCCATTCTTTAGTATACTTTGTAATTTTAATTCTTTTTTCTCTTGCAGAAAGATCTTTAACATCTTCTAAAAGTGAATAAAACTTAGGGTACTTTAACTTTTTACCTTTCTCTCCACCAAACTGATCCGGTAAACCATCAGAGAACATAAATATTTGGTCTCCTCTATTTACAGTAATTTCTTCCTGAGAAAACTTAATTTCGCTGTCTATCCAATTTCCTACTGGACGAGAATTTCCTTTAAGAATATTTTTTTCTCCATTTTTAAAAAATAGCACCTTTGAGTTTGCCGCAGAAAATAAAACTTTGTTTGAACTTGTGTCCCAGCTTAACAGCGAAACATCCATACCATCTTTTACTTCTTGGCCCTTTGATTTAAAACTATTTGTGATGAGCTCTGTAACTTTAGCTAAAATTTCTTTTGGCTCTACAAGCATAAAATGATTTATAGAATAATCTAAAAATGTCATACACATTAAGGTAAGCATTGCGCCTGGAATACCATGACCAGTACAGTCAGCAACACCAAAAATTTTATGGTTATTTAGTTCATATGTGAAATAAAAATCTCCGCCAACAATTTCTTTCGGTTGATAAACAACAAATGATTCAATAAATGACGAGTTAGGAATATTTTGATGTGCGATAACAGCATCTTGAAGTCTTCGTGCGTACTTAATACTTGATTGAATTTCGAGGTTAATTTCTTTAAGTGTTTGTGTTCTTTCTTCAACTTTTGCTTCCAAAAGAGCATTATAACCTTTGAGTTTATTTGCTAATTCGATTAGTTTATTTTGCTGTTTATTTATTCTATTTCTGTATTCTGTTACATTTACTGCATAAACATTAATATATTTTTCACTTTCGATAGGTACAATTTCAACATCAAATATATGCTTGCCGAAAACAATATCTTTTCTAATGTTTGAACCAGTAGTTAAAGCTTCATCTAAAAACTCATTTATTTTTGCAAAAAAATCATCTTTATTAAAAGTTTCTGAATTAAAATAATTTACCCCAGCATTGTTGATGTAGAGTAATTTTTTATTATTATCATATCTAGCAATTACATTGGGATTCTCCTTTGGAAACTTAGATAAATTTTTAATTTCTTTGTCTTTTTTTAAAGATTCTGTAATGTCCAGTCCATAACCAATAACCATTTTAAGTTTATCCTTTTTGTAAACTGGAAACATCTTTCTTAGAATTGTTTTGGATTCTCCATTAGGTAAATCAATTTCATTTTGCCACTCAACTATTTTCTTTGATTTTTTTGTCTTCAAAAACATGTCTCTTCTTCTTAGAGCTGTAACTTCTGATCTTCCCAAAGATTCTGCATATTCAAAGTCATCTTTACCTATAATAAATTTTCTTTTCTTTTTATCTTTAATACCTGAAGGATTTACAAAAAGATATTTATGGTCTTTATCAAAAACAGCAATATCAACAGGGATTGTATTTATGATTTTTTCGTAAAATGACTTTTGAACATTAAACAAATAATCTGAAATAATAAAAAGGGATGTTATGACAATGGGAGCAGTATCAATTATAAAGAGAAGGTGATTTTCCTTGTGTAACTTTACAATATCGATTTTTTCAAAGTCAAAATCAGCAATATAAAAAATAGAAAATATTGGAAAAAAAAAACCAAATAATAAAACGAATAGATACTTCAATTTATATAGATTATATTTAGACTAAATTATTTAAAATAATTAAAGTTTAAGTTTTTTCAATATAATTTAATTGACATATATAACTCTAATGCTTAGGAAAGGATTTAATAAAATAAAAAATATTGGAATAGACGACAACACTCCCTCATTTGAAGTACGTAAAATAAGGCTACTTACTTACATTTCTTTGACTTGTATATCAACAGCACTTTTTTATTCAATTTTATTTGCATTTTTAGGGGAAAAAATACCCGCAATATTAGACTTTCTCCTTGTTGTATTATTCCTACCATCGCTTATTTTGAATGCAACAAAAAAGTATCAACTAGCAAAATATTTTCTAATCATCAACACTAATTTGGCAATTCTTGCTGTAATAATCGTATATGGACAAATTTATAGAAATGAATTATTTTTTATAATCTCATCTATTCTGGGTATAATAATATTCAAAAGTAAAATCAACGGAATTATTTCATTTTTGATTTCTATTACTTTTTTCTTGGTTTCTAAATTGTTACTTTCTACTATTCCTCCGTTATATCCAACTGACGAAAGTTTAACTTTTATGCTAAGTATAATTGGTTTGATTTCAGTTGCATTAATCGCTTATTTATTAATTATTTACATAAAAAAAGAAACCATTGATTATGAAACTAAAATAATTTCCGCATTTGAAAACTTAGAAGAAAAAAAACATTACATACTTGACAGTTTAAACTATGCAGCAAATATTCAAAAGTCTGTTTTAGGAGATAAACAACATATTCTTAAAAATTTCAAAGATGGATTTATAATCTTTAAACCAAAAGATATAGTAAGTGGAGACTTTTACTGGTTTGCCAATAAAAATAACAAAAGAATTATTGCAGCCGCTGACTGTACTGGTCATGGTGTTCCAGCAGCGTTTATGACAATTATGGGAAATGAAATTTTAAATGAAATAGTATATCAAAATGATATTGATAGGCCAGATAAAATACTACAACAATTAGATTTAAAAATAATTGAAAGACTAACTAATGACGGTAGTTTAGAAAAAGAAGATGGAATGGATATTTCTATTTTGACAATTGATGATGAGAATAATAAGATATTTTATGCTGGAGCAAAAAGCCCTTTATATATCGTGAAAAATAATAAAATATTAGAAAAAAAACCTAGTAGTTTTCCAATCGGATCGCAACAATACTCAAAAAATAAAATTTATGAGCTTAAAGAGATTCAATACGAAAAAAACATGAATTTTTATATGCTTTCGGATGGATACCAAGATCAGTTTGGAGGTCCCAAAAATAAAAAATTCCTAAAAAAGAAATTAAGAGAGCTTATATTGTCTGTAAACTCTCTTTCAATGATTGAACAACGCAAAAAGCTTGAATTTGAATTAGCTAGCTGGATGAAGTCAACAGATCAAACTGATGACATATTAATAATAGGAATTTCTATGTGATAATTATTTGTTATCATCATTAGAATCGAAGCCAAATTTATCAAAGCCAATTAACTCTAAATTTATATTGTTCTTTTTACTTGAAACATCTCTAAAGTCTCTAATAACTTCCTTGATTTCTTTACTCATTGTATGGCATTTTATCGCACTAATTTTAACATTAGAACCAGGCGGTATTTCAAGTAGTGTTTGCATAAGTCCTCCTTTATTTAAAAAGGAAACTATTTGAGCAAATGAAATTACTGTGTTATTACCATCTGTATGAGATATAAAAGCTAGTTCGTAATTCTTTCTTAGCAAGAAAAACATGGATAATACAAAACCAATTCCAACACCAGAAAGCAGATCCGTTAATAGAACTGCGATTATTGTAACCACTATAACTAGTCCATTTTCCCAATCAGTTTTAAATAATTTAATTATTGAATTTATCTTAACCAATTTAAACCCTATAACAATTAAAATTGCAGCTAGAGATGATAATGGAATTAGCTCCAACAAAGTAGGAAATAAGAAAACGCTACCTAAAAGGAATATCCCATGATAAAATGCTGAAAACTGTGTTTTAGCATGAGCATTTATATTAGCAGAACTCCTTACTATTACCATTGTAATTGGTAAACCACCAATAAGACCAGATAAAATATTACCAATTCCCTGAGCTTTAAGCTCTTTGTTATTAGGAGATATATTTTTATCAGGATCTAATTTATCTGTAGCTTCTAAACAAAGTAATGTTTCAATACTAGCAACTAATGCAAGGGTGATTGCATACACATAAACTTTTTTGTTTGAAAACTCTGTGAAATCTGGTGTAACTAATAAGTTCTTATAGTTATAAACTGCTTTACCAGTTTCTGGATCAGTTATTGGTCTAAGAGCTTCAGGCAGCTGAACCAAATGCGATGATTCTAAAAACAAATTACCATTTCCTGCTCCAAATAAATAATTAATAAATGAGCCAATAACAACAACAAATAGTGCTATTGGAACTAGTTTTAATTTTTCATTTTTCTTAATTATTGGTAATTCCCAAATCAGTAAAATTACCATTGAGACTAGAAATATGATAAGAGCTCCTAATGCTAAATTATCAAAACTTAAAAATATTTCGCTAATTGTATTTTCTCCATCTACTTGCTCAAAAGCTAAATCCCCTTCAGGATCGTTGTCAACTCCTAAAGCGTGAGGGATTTGTTTTAGAATAAGTGTAATTCCAATAGCTGCAAGCATACCATGAATTACCGACGATGGAATAAAATATCCAACTACCCCTAAGCGAAAAATACCTAAAAGTAATTGGAGAATACCAGAAAGGACAACAGCTAATAAAAAAGCCTTAAAACCAAGTTCAGGTATAGCAACTAATACTATTGAAATTAAGCCTGCAGCCGGCCCACTAACTCCAAATCTTGATCCACTAAACAAAGTAACTACTAAACCTCCTATAACTCCTGCAATTATTCCGCTAAAAGGAGTCATGAAGTTTTTTCCTGCAAATTCCATGGCAGGAATAGATGCTTGACCAATTCCCAGGCATAGTGGAAGAGCAACAAGGAATACAACAAGACCAGCAGGGATATCGTTTTTATAATGAGATAAATTGAAATTTCTATTTTTTTTAAACATAAGACATATTTTGTGTTGGCAATTACCAACTCATTTAACATAAATTTTTTTGACTGATTTTAGTAATGACTATTAAACAGGAGGAGGAGAATCTACTTCTCTAAATTCGTTAGAAATAAAATTTTTGTCATTAAAATCTTCGCAAAGATTATTAAAAGGTTTAAAAATAGATGCATTAGAGTCTACTGTGTACTCATCTAGTTCTTTTTCTTCATTTTCGGACTCATTATTATTCTCTTCTTCGCCATCATATTCACCGATGTTAAAAGTTACATTTTCAACATTATTAAAAGTATTTATCGTTTTGTAAGTGTAGTGAGATAGAAATATTAATAAGAATACAATTAGTAGATTTCTAATGAAGTTTTGGTAAACTAAACAACTATAAAATGTAAATTTTTTCAAAAAAGTAATTTAACTACTCGTGCAAAATTACAAAATTTTAATTATTTCATTATACCTTTTGAAAAATTCTCTTTTCCCCAATTATTAAATATTCCATATCATCTTGTTTATTAATTTCAAAAGACCCAGTAAATTCACCAAAAGCTGGAAAAACAACTTGGTTTTTAGAAATACTAAAACATTGCAATTTAATTTTTCTATTTCCAATCAAAGAAAGACTAATAGATGGATGAATATGACCGCAGAAATTCACATATCCATTTTTAGTTTTAGGATGATGTGAAAGTAAAAAACCTTTTAGTTCGACCTTAAAAACAATATTAAGTTTTTCTATATTTTTTATTATGTGAGTTTCTTTGTCATGATTTCCTATTACTAAAGTGAAATTCAATCCAGAAGAATTAAAAAAATTAATCCACTCGTTCCATTCTAAATTGAATGAAGAATGAAATAAATCTCCTAAAAAAATCACTTTTTTTGGATTGTAAAAATTAATGAGCCCCATTAAAGCAAGTAAATTATTGGATGATGCTTTCATAGGCAGCGCACTACCATTTTTTCTAAAATGCATAACTTTTCCTATATGTAAGTCAGCCAAAATCAATGTTTCTTCATCACTCCAGTACACAGCTTTCCTGTAATCGAAATAAAAAGTATTACTATTAATTTTTCTCTTAATATTAATCATTTAAAGTTTTTCATCATTTTTTCTATTCTATCATCAAAACCTTCACTACTTAAATTTTCTCTTAATCTATCAGTGATAATAGGTAATGATAACGGAGATGGTTTTTCAAGCTTATTCCAAATTAAATCTTGATTGTTAATTCTATTTAGTGCTAATCTTAATCTTTGTTCTTCAATCTGATGCTCAAAAGTTTCGTTATATGATTGTCTTAGAAGCAAATTATCATCTTCATAATCTCTCAAAACATCAAAGACTAATTGGGAACTTGATTGTAGATCTTTATTTTTTTTTCTATTGTTAGGCATCCCTGAAAATATTAGCCCAGAAATCACAGCAATATCTCTAAATTTTCTCCTTGCCATTTCAGATAAGTTTAAACCTTGTTGTAAGTCATTATTGAGGTGTATTGGGGCAAATAAGTTGTTATCCATAACTTGGTTAATATCCAAAAATTGATCACTTAACAATTCAAAGCCATAGTCGTTAAATGCTAAAGAAAATGAAATTGGAAATAAAAGACTAATCCGGTAAGCTAATAAATGACTTAAAGCTTCATGTACAAATCTTCCTTCGAAAGGATAAAAAACGTTGTGATAACCCTCTTTTGTTTTAAATGATTCTATCAAAAATTGTGTTGGTAGCGGTATACAGGATTGGCTTTTTTGTTTATTTATTAAAAAATCAAGTGGCTTATAATTATTTGAAAGATTTGGGCTGCTAAGTTCATATAATTCATCTCTTAATAAATCGCTCATGTAAGAACTAAAACTCATCCTACCGCCCATCCAACTTACAATTTTACCATTTTTAGATTTTGATTTTTTAACCGTTACGCTCATATTGTTAATTTGGAAAATTTGTAAAAATTGACCACCAAACAAAAAAATATCACCTTTTTTTAACTTTGATATAAACCATTCTTCAATATGACCTAATTTTCTACCATTAAGCATTTTAACCTGTAAATGTGTATCACTTACAATAGTGCCGATTTGAACACGATGCCTCATAGCTACTCTCCTACTATTTACTTTATAAAGTCCTGAATGATCTATTTCTACTTTTTTATATTCATCGTATTTAGATAAACTTTTAGAACCGATTGTAATGAATTTTAAAATCCAATTCCATTCTAGTTCTGTTATGAGTTTGAAAGCATGAGTTGATTTAATAGTATTAAAAACCTCTTTTGAATTAAATCCATCAGAAATTGCTAACGAAATTAGATGCTGTATTAAAACATCAAAACTCAGAATATATGGGATTCTGCTCTCAACAACGTTTAATTTAACAGCCTTTTTTAATGCGTTTGCCTCAATTAGTTCAATTGCATGTGTTGGCAAAAAATAAATTTTACTTTTTGAATTTGGTCTGTGACCGCTTCTTCCAGCTCTTTGAATAAATCTAGCTACTCCCTTTGGTCCGCCAATTTGTATTATAGATTCAACTGGAAAGAAATCAACACCTAAATCTAAACTAGAGGTGCATACTACAACTTTAATTTTTTCATTTCTAATTGAATCTTCGATCCATAGTCTTACTTTTTTATCTATACTTCCATGATGCATAGCCATGTTTCCTGCTAATTCAGGAACCTTTTCTAAAATATTTTGATACCATACTTCACACTGAGAACGTGTATTTGTAAATATCAATGTTGATTTGTTATCTTGTAAAATAGGAATTATAAGGTCTATTAAATTTAAACCTAAATGTCCTCTCCATGGAATTTCTTTTATTTTTCTAGGTGATAGACATTTTACTTCAATATTATTCTTGAGCGAAGATTTTATTAACACTCCACTACTGGACTCATTTCCTAGCAGTACATCCTTAGCCTCATCAAGATTACCAATAGTTGCTGAAATTCCCCATATTATAAAATTATTATTTGTTGATTTTATACTTGACAAACACAACTCTACTTGTACACCTCTTTTTGATCCAATAAGTTCGTGCCATTCATCTACAACTATCGCTTTCAAATGTTGTAATTTACGTTTCCATCCCTTAGAACATAAAATTAATTGTAAACTTTCTGGTGTTGTTATTAAAATATTGGGTATTTTTTTATTTTGCTTAGATCTTTCATTCATCGGTGTATCACCGTTTCTAACGCCAACCGTTAAATCAAGATTATTTTCGTCAATAAAATTTTCAATTGAAATTAAGATTTGCTGAGAAAGTGATCTAAGAGGTGTTATCCATAAGCAGATTAGACCCTTAGGTATTGACTTGTGTTTTATATATGGCCATAAAATTGCTGGGACTAAAGATAATGTTTTCCCAGATCCTGTAGGTGCATTAACAAGTCCAGATTGTTTATTTAAAACTGAAATCCAAGTAGAATATTGAAATTTTTGAGGTTTCCAACCTTTTTTAGACATCCATTTTGTGGTCCACTCTTTAAATTGCTTTTTATCACTCATTAATCAAGTCTTTAACCATATTAAGTGAATTTGCATCATCAATATTTTTATCTTTTCTCCATCTGATTATTCTAGGGAATCTAACTGAAACACCTGATTTATGTC
>MDTC01001950.1_pt1 | contig 10478 bp, 7 predicted proteins | sample 811181 | NCBI WGS metagenome assembly MDTC01 (sample SAMN05326644, study PRJNA326480) | marine metagenome | isolation source: seawater | place: Pacific Ocean: North | collected 2011 | reverse complement strand
ATGTCATTTTCAAGTCACAAAATATATGGGCCAAAAGGTATTGGTGCATTATTTATAAATAATATGCATAAAAATAAAATTTCTCCTATCTCTTTTGGTGGGGGGCAAGAAAATGGATATAGACCAGGAACTTTACCTGTACCATTGATAATTGGTTTTGGAGAAGCATGTAAAAAAGCTAATTCAATTATGTTAAATGAATCTAAAAAAATAAGAGGAATGCGTGATATTTTACTTAATAAAATAAAAAATGAAATTCCTAATCTTATTATAAATGGTTCAATGAAAAATAGATTAGATGGAAATTTGAATCTATCTTTCCCCTCACTTAAAGGCCAATCAATTGTTACATCAATTCCTATTGTCGCAATATCAAGTGGTTCAGCATGTACATCATCGATACCAAAGCCATCTCATGTATTAAAAGCAATAGGATTAAATAATAACTTATGTAACTCTTCAATAAGAATTGGAATAGGTAGATTTAATACTTTAGAAGAAATTAATGTCGCTGCAGATGCAATAATTAAAGCAATTAAAATGAAAAGTTGAATTATGAAGATAGAAAAGAAACATATTATAGAAAAAATAAAAACTTGTTTTGACCCAGAAATACCAATAGACCTTTGGAATTTAGGCTTGATTTATGATATAGGCATTGAAGACGTTGAAGAAAAACAAAAAGTTGAAATATTAATGACTCTAACAACACCTGGATGTAGCATGATTGATATTATCGCACAAGATTTAAAAAGTAAGATAGAAGAAATAGAAAAAATAGGTGCAGTTAAAATAAATGTTACTTTTGATCCTCCTTGGGAGCCTAAGATGATGAAACAAGAAGGAAAAGAAAAACTAGGTTTTGCCAAACCAAAAGAAGATAAAAAAGATATAAATTGGGAATAGAATGGAAGAATTAAGCTTAGAAGATTTTTTAGATAATGGAATTATTAAAGAAAAAGATTTTAGAAAAAAAATTGAAGATTTTAGATGGAAAAAATTCTCTAATAATAAAGTACTCATAAAAGGTTGTGCCTCTGTTCCAATACCAACTTGGGCTTATTTAATTATAACCTGCAAATTAAGCGAGGTTAATGCTGATATTTATTTTGGTGAAAAGTGCTCAGCTTATAAAATCAATTAATTATTAAACAAAACATCAAGTTTAATGAAAAATGATTGCCCATAATAAATTTCTGCTAAGTTATCTTGTTTGATATCACTTCTACTAAAACCTAAAACGTCCAAGGGATTATTAAATGATTTTCCATTAATACCCTTATCTATTGAATATACAAAATGTAAATACGAGCTAGAAAACAAATCTGCTTTTATAACAAAATTTGCCATTACTGATGAATAATCTGATATATAGATTATACCATCTTCTTGAATATCTAAATTATTATTAGTATCTTTTATTGGATATGAATCTAAATTATCTTTTTCTATTAAAAATACTTCATTCGTATCCCAATCATTAAAATATTTATAAAACTCGGAATAAAATTGTATCGTAACACTCTTTGAATACTTAGACGAAATCTGAAATGAAACCGTTTTTTCTTGATTCTGTGAATTAACAAATAAATAATCATAATCAGATACTATTATTCTATTAATACCGCTACTATTATTTATTTCTTTCATCTTTAAAAAATGATATTTAGAAAATAATTCCTTATTATCAAAAGAAAATTCAACTTCTAATCTGTCGTTAATTTTATATCTATCATGAAACATTAATCTTGCACCGGTATCTTCAAAATTATCAACAAAATATTCAAATCCTAAAGTATAACTATTTAATTGCCTCTGATCATTAGAAAATTCAAAAGAAAATTTATCATACAAGATTCCTTTAGTGTAGATATCTTCATTACTATTAAAATGTATCATATCATAGAACCTATCAATATAATGTTTGAAATCTTTAGAATAGCCTAAAGATATTTTACAATAATTTTGAAAAGTATTATTAAACGATACATCAAAATTATTTTGAATAATTTTATTATTATAATTTTTTGATAATAAATATTTCAAAATAAGTTTTCTGTTTTGAGCATTAACCGGTTTTTGATTTGTAAATGCTAAACCAATATTTATATCTTTGAGATCATTCCGAAATAAATAACCCATTTTACTAATATCAAAATTCTTGTCATAATTTTCAATTTTAAACCAAAAATCTATATATTTATATAAGCTAAAATAGCTAACATAATCTAATTCGACATTTAAAGCATTAGCTATAATACCATTATTATTGATTTGGGCTATTTGGCCATCTAAGGTAATAGAATTTAATGAAGATAAATTGAACTCAAAATCTATAGCAATAGCATTATTTTTTTGTTCTGGAAAGAGTATTCTATTATTACTATTACCTAATTCAAATGCTGGCTTTTCATAATATGTACCTAGAAATCCAATAGAGCCACTATCAGATATCCTATATTTATTTCTCAATACAAAAAATTTAACATCAAAATCATCAAAATTTGGATTTTGATATATAGTATTAGAATCACTCTTATTAATTTCTGACTCAGCATATAAAAAACCATATTGCATATTATGCTTGCTACCTAAATAGCTAATGGCTTTCCTAAAATTAGTATTCAAGATAATATTATTGAAAAGATCATCCCCCTGCTTTATAACATCACCACCTATTCTTCTTGAATAAAACATTCTAATTGGGGTTTGATAAAAACTAGAATTTTCTAAAAAAAAGGGTCTTTTTTCGTCAAATTCTATCTCATATGCAGTATTATTAATGATGCTAGGGTCTTGGTTTATTTGACCATAATCAGGTTTGTAAGTAAAATCGAGGACATTACTTGATCTAAATCTATATTTAAAATCAAAACCTAATTTATCTTTATTTTTTCTCTTATTTAAGATATTGGGATTATCTTTATTATCAATAATAGGACCATTATTACCATCTACAATATAATAATAAACATCATTGTATTCAATATTACCCATCAATGCATAAGGCTTAAATTTAAAAGTATTAATATACTTTATATCAAGATCTATAAGATGGCCATATTGAGATATAAGCTTATTTTGAAATTCCGGAATAAAGGACCAAAAAGAAGTTTCATTTTTTGATTTAATATATCTTATAAAATTCATTCCCCAATTTTGTTTAGATTCAGTTGAAAAACGTAATTCACTCACAGGGATTGCAACTTCTATAACCCAACTATCATTTCTAATAGTTACTTCTGATTTCCAAGATGCATTCCAATAATCATCAACAGCACCATCCTCATCTCCATATAGCATGTAGTCCCCTCGCACATTTGATGCATTAATTGCAAAGCCATAAGAACTATCATGTTTATTTTGGGTATCAAGCTCAATCACAAAAAAATCAGAATTATCTTCAAAAGAATTTATAAAATCATCATAATCACCATTTTTATATGCTATACTATTATTATTTTGATAAAGGACTATACCAAAATAAATATATTTATTATCATATAAAATCTTAACAGATGTTTTCTCAGTAGGGACATCTAATATATTAGGTTCAACTTGTATAAAATCATTTATGGATTCCTGATCTAACCATTGCTTTTCATCCAATTGACCATCAATCTCAATACTATCATGTATTTTGGTTGGATTATAGAACTTGTAATCATACGAACTAATAGAATTTCCAAGTATAGATGATATGTATAATAAATATAATATATACATTCTACGTGTTATCACAATCATGTTATAATTTAATTATTATTGAATAAAATAATCTTATAAATTAATAATATATTTTCGTATATTATACCGACTGGTCGGTTTTTTTTAATAAAATAAGAATAAATAATGAAAATTTGCGTATTAATAAAACAAGTAGCATCTGAAGATTCAGTGCTTAATTTAAATTCAGACAAGAAAACATTAAATGAAGATGGCTTAAATCTTGTAAGCAATGAGCCTGATACCTATGGACTAGAAGAAGCTTTACAAATAAAAGAAAAAACAAATGGTGAAGTAGTCGTATGTACTGTTGGTAGTGAATCATCAAGGCAAGTTATTAAAGATGCTCTTGCAAAAGGAGCTGAGAGAGGTATATTCATATCAGATAGCTCTATAGAACAAAATGATCCGCTATCTATATCTAAAGCTATTACAAATGCCATAAAAGAAGAAAATTTTGACTTAATTTTAAGTGGCTTGCAGTCAAATGACAATGGCCATGCGCAAGTAGGACTACTTGTAGCTGAGCTACTTGATACATCTCATGCATCACTTGTTATGGGCACAGAAATAATAAACGATAATACTATAAAAGTTAAGCAAGAATTAGAAAATGGATGGTTCCAATGGTCTGAATTAGATTTACCTGCATCGCTCACAATCCAATCTGGAATTAATACTCCTAGGTATGCAACACTTAAGGGCATAATGTCAGTCAAGAGCAAAACAGTTGATGATGCAGATAGTAGCACCATCGAAACAAATTTCAATTTATCTGATAGATTTATTCCACAAAAAACAAAAGAAACTATAAAAATTGAAGGTTCTACAGATGAAGTAGTTGAAGAACTAATGGATGTTTTAAAAAACAAAATTAAAGTGATATAAAATGAAAAATTTAGTATACATACAAAATAATGAAAATAAAATTAACACCAATTCTCTTGAATCTTTAGTAGCTATGCAAGAAATAGCTGCTAAAAACAATGAAGAAGTTTATGCTATAACTTTCAATAAAGATATAGCAGAACAATTGACTAAATATAAAATTGATAAAATTATCTTTATTAATAATCAAGAATTAAACAGTTATAATCCACAGTATTATTTAAGTGTTTTTGAAAAATTAAATGCTGAATTTTCACCTAAATTATTTTGCTTTGGCCACTCATATGAAACTCGTGATTGGGTTCCTAGATTAAGTGCTAGGCTGGATATTCCTTTTATATCAGATTGTACAGGCTACCAAACAGAAAATGGATTATCTTTTACAAGACCAATTTATCAAGCAAAATTAAATGAAAAAATTGAACTAAAAAGCAATGGGATAGTATCATTTCAGGCTGGTACATTTAATATCGAAAACCTTGAATCAGGTAACTCAACAATCGAAGAAAAATCTATTGACCTAACCTCTACAAAAATAACTATAAGGCCTGGGGAAAAATTCAAAGAAAGTGCTGGAGGAGTAGATTTAACTTCAGCTGAAATAATAGTTTCTGTGGGTAGAGGTCTATCAAAAGAAGAAAACATCCCTATGGCAGAAGGATTAGCTGAAAAATTAAATGCACAAATTGGAGCTTCTAGGCCAGTTGTTGATGCAGGATGGTTGGATCATTCAAGACAAATTGGTAGTTCAGGACAAACAGTCTCACCTAAATTATATTTTTCTCTAGGTGTTTCAGGTGCAATACAACATTTAGTTGGCATGAAAGGCTCAAAAAATATTATTGCAATCAACAAAGATCCAAATGCTCCAATCTTTGAAATTGCAGATTATGCTGTTGTAGGTGATCTTTTTGAAATTATTCCTAAGCTAACTGAAAATCTTTAGAACACAATGAAACCTTTCATTCTAGTAGAACAATTAATATTGGCTTTATTAATTATTTTTGCTATATCTTCATTTACATTTGAGATTTACAAAAGATATGTCATAATTATGAGAGGGACTGGAACCTTTCAGTTCAACAAAATTCACATAAGATTAAAAAAAGTTTTTCTAGAATTTATCCTGCAAAAAAAAGTTCTATCACAAAGATTTTTTCCTGGGTTAATGCATGCTTTAGTTTTTTGGGGATTTTTATTTTTTGGCATTATTACTATTGACCATTTTTTACTGGGTTTTAACATACATTTATTTAGCAATACATCTAAAATGATTTATGCAAAATTCCTTGGCATTCCATGGGCTGTATTTGTTTTAGTAGGTATTTTATCACTAGCTTACAGGCGTTTTGTAACAAAACCTAAATATTTAGGCAATAAAATTTCTTATACTTCTGGATTAGTTGCTGTTTTTATAAGTACACTAATGATAACCTACATTATTGATGTATCTATTATTCAACGTGACTATTTTGCTTTAACACTTAAAATTAACTGGTGGTTACATGCTGTCTTAATTTTAGCTTTTCTTGTTCTTATCCCTCGATCAAAACATTTGCATTTAGTGCTGTCACCAATAAATATTTTCTTCAAACCATTAAATATGCCAAATCACAATCCTATTCCTATAGATATGGAAGGAGATGAAGAAGAATTGGAAAATCTTTTAAATGATATGAGCAAACTAAGTAAAAATCAAACACTAGATATTTTTTCATGCGTTGAATGTGGAAGATGCACCGAAGTATGCCCTGCTCATAGAGGAGGTGGAAAGCTTGACCCAAAAAATCACTTCATCTTAAATCTTAAAGATCCTTTAATGAATAATATTACTGATACTGTAAATAAAATCGATGTTGATGCTGGCTGGGAATGCACTACTTGTCAAGCATGTTCAGAGGTATGTCCCGTTGGAAATGAAGTAGAAAAATCTGATGAAATAAGAAATATTCAGGTTTTAGTTGAAGGGAATGTACCCCAAGAATATCAGAAATTATTTGCTAATTTACAAAACACTGGGAATACTGAAGGAGCTATGAGTAGCGAATTATCAGAACAACTTCCAAAATTTGATGGTTCTCAAGAATATGTATTATGGCTAGGATGTTTTGCCAAATATAAATTAGATCCTAATTTTACAGCATCTGTAAATAGCTTAACAAAAATTCTAGATGTAGCTAACAAAACATATGGAATCCTAAAAAAAGAGAAATGTACAGGTGAACCTGCAAATAGGCTTGGAGATAAGCTAACCTACAACATGCTAATGCAGGAAAATTTAAAAGAATTAAAGGAAGTGAAAAAAATCATTACTATGTGTCCTCATTGTTCAGTTAATCTAGGGGTAGAATATGCAAAATATTCTAAAATTGATTACAAAGTATACCATCACACGCAAATAATTGAAGAATTAATTAAAAATAAAGACATCATAGTAAACAAAAATAACAATGATAAAATAACATTTCACGATCCATGCAACTTATCTAGAATGATGGATGAAGTTCAAGCGCCTAGAACAGCTATAAAATCTTGTTCTACTAATTATACAGAGCTAAAAGAAAGTGGAAAAAATACTCTTTGCTGTGGTGCTGGCGGTGGTTTGTGGTGGAAAAAAGAAACACAAGGGAAAACTCATCTAGTAAGAGCTCAACAGGTTGTTGATGCTGACGTAGATACTGTAGTAACTGGATGCAACTTTTGCTTTGGAATGATGAATCAAGGTCTTGGTCCTCTAACACCTGAGAATAAAGCTCCTATAAAAGTTAAAGATGTTGCTGACATTGTAGCAGAAAATCTTCAAACATAACTATTATGGAACAATGGTTTTTTACTCAATTTTTATATGTAATAGGTTTTTTACTTATAATTATTAGCGTTAAAAGATGGTTATCTAAATAAGTAACAAAATCATAATACAATATCTATAAATAACCAAGAAACATAACACTTATGTTTTTTTGTTGTATTTATTATATATAAATGGTAGTTTCAACCCTCAGCAAAAACATTTTTTTAGTTTTTGTTGGAGAATATAATGTGTGAAAAACAATTATTACAATAATAATTAATTAGGAGGAGTAATAATGAAAAAGTTATTAATAATGCTATCTGTAGTTGGATGTTTACTTGCAGATAGTCCTGTTGGAAACTGGAAACTGTCAGGATTAGCAGTTGACTATCTTCACTTAACTCGTGAAAATGCAATCGTTAATCTTACAGATACTTATTGGGAAGCTTCAGGATTACCTGGCCCGATGGTAACTGTTCCAGTTATGGATATTCCAAATGGTGCTGTTTATCAAAGATTTACAAATGGACCGTTTACATTAGCCACAATTGATGCGGCTCAATTAAATTTGAATGTAAACTTATATCCTGATGGATCTGGTGCTATTGCGGATGGTAGTTTTTATCCTGATATTGACTTAATCCCTGGAACATGCATAACATCTCCACAAATATTCCCTGTAACAGATACATTTATCTGGGAATCTGGTAGTGGTGATTATCAATTTGCTACAACTAACATCTTAGGATTAAATTCAATCAATTCTATGCAAGGAACCACAGCATTTGGTTTAGGTATTGCTGAATCTGGCACATTTGATGGATGGCCAGCAAATCCAACTCCAGAAGCTCTTGCTCCAGTTCTTGACATGGTTGCAACAACAGATGGTACTGTTTATGCAGCAAGTTGTCAAACTGCAGTAGTTGGTCAAGCATGCGGTGCTGCTGGATTTGATCCTGCAACACAAGTAGATGAGTGTGTAGCTGCTTTAACTGCTGCTGGCCAGTATGATGGCGTAGTTGCACAAATAACTGCTTGTGAAATGGATACTAATCCTGCTTACGGTGGTACTTATGCAGGTTCTGCTAACTGGGGTGGTGCTGGATGGTTACAAGGTTCTCATTCTTCAGGATTCATGAAAAGAGATGCAGGAAATTCTCAAATGGGACAAGATATAAATGTTGACTTTTTACTTGAATGGAATGCAATTGATGGTGCAACATCTGGTTCTGGTTTAGGCGACGAAATTGGTGTTGATGAAGATGGTGACGGAACTGACTTTGATAGAATATTTGGTTTACCAGCTATTCCATCTACAACAACTACTCCAGATTGTCCATTAGCTCCAGGATTAACTTATCCTATTGCTGGTGATTTAACTGGTGAAGTAGCTGCTCTTGTTACTGGTCAATGTATTGAAGGTGTTGAAGCTACTCTTGTTGGTACATGTGAATTAGCAGGTGGTCCTGCTCCAACTGTAGCTGGTCTTTGTACAGAAGCTGCACTAGGTGATGACTTTGCTGCTGCATGTAGTGCTGCTGGTGCTGCACAAGCTGTAGTTGGTACTTGTCTTCAATTAGGTTTTCCTGAATCAGACTGTGCTGATGGTGGTTTATTAGCATCTGCTGGCGTAGCAGATTATTGCTTAAGCGTTGATGCAGATGGTGACGGTGCTCCAAATGGCCTTACATGTGAACAATTAGGTGTTGATGAATGTACTGTCTTAACAGATGCAGACTTTGCATCATTCTTATGCTCAGGTTTAGCTGCAACATTAGTTGACAGTGAAACATGTACTGAGTGGGGTGATACTTTTGATCCTGCATGGTTAGATGCAAATGGTGCTGCAGCTGACTTTGATGAAGATGGTACACCTGATGGTGTAACATGTACTGATTTAGGTCTTGCTACTGAAGCAGGTTGTATTGCTTCTGCTGGTGACTTAGCTAATGATATGTATCTAATGGACCCTACTATTGGTGCAACTTGGGGATTCTTTTTAACAATGAATTCAGCAAGCGTTCAACAATATTTAGCTGGTGGATTTACTGTAGAGCAACTTATGCTAACAAACCCAGAACTATTTGTTAATGATAGCGGCTGGGATTTCAATCCTTCAGAACATTATTCAGGAATGGATATGAATGGTGACGGCAACATTTATGGTGGTAGACTAGTTATGACATTTGAGCCTCTTTGTATTGAAGAGTTAGAAGCTCGTCAAGTTGTAGCTGAGTTTGTAAACCTAGACAATCTATGTAGTAATACAGGTGATGCCAACCAAGATGGTACAGTTAACGTTGTTGACGTTGTTCAAGTTGTTTCTCACGTTTTATCTACTGAAGGTACTTTAGATGCTGTAGGTCGTTGTGAAGCAGATAGCAATGGTGATGGTGTAGTTAATGTTGTTGATATTGTTTTATTAGTAAATGGTATTTTGGGTGGAAGTGCTAGTGCACATAACGCTCAAACAGATGCTGTTATTGAATATTCAAACAAATCAATAAACATTACTGAAGGAACTGTGCAAGGTATTGAATTTACAATTTCACATTGTGAAGACTTTAGCATTGAATTAAACTCAGCATTAAATTCAGATTATGCTCAAGTAAATACAATATCAGATACTGAAACTAAAGTAGTTGCTTTCACTGAAGGTGCTGTTATTAGAGATTTAGCTAAAATAACAACATCTTGCGAATATACTATTAGTGATATAGTTGTTGCATCTCAACATGGTACTGAGCTAAAAGCTACAACTAAAGAAATAGTATCTAAAGGATATGCAGTTAAACCTGCATACCCTAATCCTTTCAATCCTTCAACTAATATAAACTTAACATTAGATATGGATGCAAATATATCTGTTAAAGTATATAATGTTGCAGGTCAATTAGTTGATGTGGTTGCAGAAGGTTTTTATAGCCCAAGTTCTTATAAATGGACTTGGAATGCTGCAAATCTTGCTAGTGGCGTTTACTTTGTAAAAACACAAGTAGGAACAGATATACACACAGAAAAGATAATGTTATTAAAATAATTAATATTTAATTATCTTCTAAAAAAGGCCCCT
>MDTC01189675.1_pt1 | contig 10479 bp, 6 predicted proteins | sample 811181 | NCBI WGS metagenome assembly MDTC01 (sample SAMN05326644, study PRJNA326480) | marine metagenome | isolation source: seawater | place: Pacific Ocean: North | collected 2011 | reverse complement strand
GCTCATCGGCCCAGGTTCCTGCGCCGATGATGGGCGTATCACCCACGCGACCCATCGGCTTCCCCGTCATGCCGCCCGTTGAAGTGGCGGCGGCCACGTTGCCGTGCACGTCCAGCGCCACGGCCCCCACGGTTCCCCAACCGTCCTCTTCGCCGTCGTGGTCGAGCAACGCGTCCTCTTCATCGGTGGCGCCCGGTCGGAGGCGCTGCTCTTTCCATTTCGTCCACTGCGCTCGGCGAAGGTCGGTCACAAACCACTCTGGTTTGTTCTGTTGGACGCCGTTTTTCGCACCAAACTCGTCCGCTGCGGTGCCGGCCAAGACGACCGGCCACCCCTGGTCGAGAAGGTGGCGAGCCACTCGTACGGGATGCGTTGAGGCGGTCAGGCCGATGACGGCGCCAGCGGCTCGGTCCTTGCCCCGCATGATGCTTGCATCCATGCTCACGCTTCCGCTTTCGTCCATCACCGAGCCGAGTCCAGCGTTGAACAACGCCTCGTCTTCCATGGCTTCGACCGCCAACGTGACGGCGTCGGTGGCGGTCAAGGTTCCGGCAGCGAGTTGCGTCCCGAGCGACTCGAGTAGAACCGTCATGCACGCCACGCGTTGCGGGTCTGCATCGGTCATGCCGCGCCATGGGCCATCGCCACCTGCACCACCGTGCACGGCGAGGACCACCATGCGCTCACCTCACTCGGCAACCACGGTGCAGCGAACGATTTGTTGCGGCTCTGCCGGTCGGTCTCCGGGGAGTTTTCGACATCGCTCGATCGTGTGCACGACGTCCATGCCTTCGCTGACAGCACCGAACACGGCGTGGTTGCCGTTGAGCCAGGGCGTGGCGATCGTGGTCAAGAAGAACTGGGAGCCGCCCGTGTTTCGTCCGGCGTTGGCCATGGAGAGCACACCGGGCTTGTCGTGCTTGAGGGCGAGAGCGGAGGCTTCGCAGGGGATTTGCCACCCGGGTCCACCGGTGCCGGCACGGCGGGACATGGGGTCTTTCGAGTGTGGGCATCCACCTTGAATCATGAAGTCTTCAATCACTCGGTGAAAGTGCAGTCCGTCGTAATGACCCATTTCGACGAGCTTGACGAAATTGGCCACCGTGTCGGGGGCACTTCCGTGAAAGAGGTCGATGACGATGTTACCTGCGCTGGTTTCCATGAGAACTTGCATGGCATGACCACCGACCGGCACTTCAAGAGGATTTGCCTGTTGAGCGGACAACCACACCTTGATAATTCATGGGTGGTGAAAATGAACCATGACAAGCCCACTGGACATTTCGTTCGCAACCATGGAAGGACAGCAGACCACCCTGAGAGACCTCGGCGGGAAACGCTGGTTGGTGGTCAACGTCGCCAGCGCCTGCGGCTCAACGCCTCAATACGCCGGCCTTCAGGCGCTTCACGAAGCGCACGATGATTTGACGGTGGTCGGTTTTCCGTGCAATCAATTTGGACGACAGGAACCTGGAACGCATCAGGAGATTTGCGACTTCACCTCCTCCAAGTACAAGGTTGACTTTCCGTTGATGGCCAAGGCCGACGTGAACGGAGCCAATCGAATGCCGCTGTTTGAACATCTCTGTCAGACCGCCGATGCCGACGGGTATGCGGGGGACATCCGTTGGAATTTTGAGAAGTTCATCGTGGAAGAAGACGGCTCGGTTCAGCGCTTCTCCTCTCGAATCAAACCGAATGCCCTCGGTGTCTGATCACGGCTGCTTGTAGCGGCGCTCTTTGAGATCGTTCTGGTATCGATTCCCAAACGACGCACCGTGTTCTGCGATCCACTGCGAGAAGAGGCGCGTCCCGTTGGGTGGGGCTGAAGACGCCATGAGGCCCTGACGCAAGCCTTTGATCTCGGCCCGGGTGATGACGTCGTCCTGAAGGAACACACCAAGGGCCCGTCCAAACAGCCAGGCCGCAAACGGAGGCATGGGCACGATCATCCGGCGCAGGCCCATGGCCTTCACCATGTGTCGGATGTAGTCCTTGTAGCGGAAGGTTTCGGGCCCGGTTACGTCAACGACGGTGTTCTCTGTGCGACTCCCCTGTGCGATGGCCACCTCGGCGACGTCCTCGACGTGGACGGGTTGGATGGGATAGTTTCCAAAGCCGAACACACCGAACACCGGGAAGCGTCTCAGCATCCAAGCGATGTTGTTGATCAGAACGTTTCGATGCCCCCCGAACAACACGGTTGGTCGCAGGATGGCGTAGGAGAGGCCTGATTCCTCCAGCATCGATTCCACCTTGACCTTGCCTTCGAAATACGTCCAGTTGGGTGCCTTGGTGGGGTTGGCCACCGAAAACTGAACGACACGCTTCACCCCAGCCAGCTTGGCCGCCTCGAAGAGCCGGCGAGTGTTGTCCACGGCGGCGTTGTGCGCAAAACGATGCTCACGTTTGTTGTAGCGAACCCAGTACGTGTTGTAGAGCACCTCAGCCCCGCGCAACGAATCCACCAAGCGGTCCATGTCGTTGAAATCAAGTCCGTGAACTTCAACACGCCCTTCGAACGGGTCGTCTCTCCCCACGGCGTTGGTCAGGGTTCGAACACGAACATCGTTCTTGAGCAGATGGTGGGCAACCCATCGTCCGGAGTAGCCGAACGCACCGGTTACGACGTGCAGCGGCGGGTCCATGCCGCGATAAGTGCGCACAGGACAAGAAACCCACGGGTCGGCAAGATTGGGATTGGTTGTGAACACGGCGATGGCGCACGACTCTACCCTTGGGGTTCATAGGGAGTGGGCAGGAGGGCGGGATGGAACGGTTGGTCCGATGACTGCGGTCGCGGGGTGTTCGTCCTTGAGGCAGCGGCATGACAACCTTCGACGAACTTGACCTTGATGCACGCATTTTGGAGGCGCTTGATGGCGAAGGGTATCGCGAACCAACGCCCGTTCAAGCCGAAACCATCCCTGCGCTCATGAGCGGGCGAGACGTCATGGGCATTGCGCAGACCGGCACGGGAAAAACCGCAGCGTTTGCGCTCCCCATTCTCCATCACTTGGCGGCAACGAAACCGTCTTCAGGCCGTCCGATTCGAGCGTTGATGCTCACGCCGACTCGAGAACTCGCTGCCCAAATCGCAGACCGCCTCCGCGTGTACGGTCGACATCTTCCTCTGTATTCCACCGTCATCTTTGGCGGCGTCGGGCAATCGCCTCAGGTCAAAGCGCTTCGCCGAGGGGTTGACGTCCTGGTCGCAACGCCCGGCCGACTGCTCGACCTTCACCAGCAGGGTCACGTTGATCTGGGTCAGGTTGAACACTTCGTTCTTGACGAAGCCGACCGCATGCTCGACATGGGGTTCAGCAAAGACGTGGAACGCATTCTTGCATTGGTGCCGCGCAAACGTCAAAATCTGATGTTCAGCGCAACGATGCCCAAGGCCATCGGTCAGCTTGCCGGCCAGATGCTTCACCGTCCGGTTGAGGTTGACATCAGTCCCGAGGCGCCCACCACCGACCGAATTGAACAGTACATTTCTTTTGTCCAGAAGGCCGATAAACGCCAACTGCTCATCGACTTGATCGAGGGACAAATGGTGGCGTGCGGCATTGTCTTCACCCGTACAAAGCACGCCGCAAATCGACTGGCAAAGCAACTCAGCAAAGTGGGCATTCCGTCGGATTCCATTCACGGCGACAAGAGTCAAACGGCGAGAACACGAGCGCTTGAGGCCTTCCGAAACGGCGACGTGTTCATCCTCGTGGCCACGGACATCGCCAGCCGAGGCATCGATGTGGAGGACATCACGCACGTCTTCAATTTCGATTTACCCAACGAACCCGAGGTGTACATCCATCGCATCGGTCGAACCGCACGCGCCGGGCGCGAAGGCTTGGCGTACTCGTTTTGTGACGAGACGGAATCCGGTTATTTGGTCGGCATTCAGCAGCTTCTCGGAGAGGAAATCGATGTCTTGGAAGACCAGCCCTACCACTTTGAGAAGGCACGCCCTAAACCCGGACAGAAGCCGGGGCGAGTCAAGGGTGGCCCCGGTGGCGGCCGTTCTCGAAGAGGAACCGGGCGCGGCGGAGGCATGCGCCGATACAACCGGGGCGGCCAAAAGCGAAACGATCACAATCAGCGCTCGAACGGTCAGCGTACCGACCGACCACCCAACCAGCGTTCATCAAAACCCGGACAGAAGAGCGATCGACCCAACCGTCCATCGGGTGGGAGGCCGCCCCAACAAAACCGCCGGAAAGGACGACAACAGGGTCGCTCCAACGCTTCAAATCGACGCGGTCGGCGAAGAGACGATCGGCCTTGAACTGCATTCACGCCAGCGGAACTGGGGCCGCAGCGTTCACATCCGTCGAGACGCCGGCTTCGTAGCGCTTGAAATTCTCATTGAACATCAACGCTAATTTGTCAGCCGTGGTGTCGTAAGCCTCCCCGTCGGACCAGGTTGTCTTGGGCTGGAGCACTTCGGATGGAACGCCGGGGCATGAGGTAGGGATTTCAAAACCGAACCGATCGTCAACCACAAACTCGACGTCGTCGAGTTCACCGTCGAGGGCAGCGTTGAGCATGGCTCGAGTGTACTTGATCTTCATCCGGTTCCCCTCGCCGTACGCTCCGCCTGACCATCCGGTGTTGATGAGCCAAGCTGTGGACCCGTGCTCCGCCATCTTGTCCGACAAAAGATCGGCATAAACGCCCGGGTGCATGGGCATGAAGGGCTCTCCAAAGCAAGCGGAGAAGGTCGCTTGGGGCTCTTTCACTCCGATTTCAGTACCGGCCACCTTGGCGGTGTATCCCGAGATGAAATGGTAAGCGGCTTGCGAGGGCGTGAGCCGAGAGATGGGTGGGAGCACACCGAATGCATCGCAGGTCAGGAAGATCACGTTCTGTGGATGGCCGCCTTTGGAATCAGCCGTCCGGTTGTCGATGAACTCAATGGGGTACGACCCTCGTGTGTTTTGCGTTTTTGAGACGTCGTGGAAATCGGGCACGCCGTCGCTGTCCAAGACGATGTTTTCGAGCACGGTCCCGTGCTTTCGTGTGGTGGCGAAAATAGCAGGTTCATCTTCTTCCGACAGGTCGATGAGTTTGGCATAACACCCTCCTTCAAAATTGAAGACACCGTTGGCTCCCCAACCGTGCTCGTCGTCGCCGATGAGGGCGCGCTTTGGGTCGGCGGAAAGGGTGGTTTTTCCGGTCCCGGAAAGGCCGAAGAAAATGGCGGTGTTTTCCCCCGTGGTGTTGGCCGAGCAGTGCATGGGAAGGATGCCTTTTTTGGGCAAGATGAGGTTCATCACGGAGAAAATCGATTTCTTGATCTCCCCTGCGTAGCGAGTTCCACCGATGATGACTTCCTTGGCTGCGTAGTTGACGATGACAAAACATTCCGAATTGAGCCCGTCTTCCTCTGAATCGGCTTCAAAATGGGGTGCGTGAAGGACGGTGAACTCGGGCTCGTGCTCAGCGAGTTGTTCTTCACTTGGACGAATGAACATGTTTCGAGCAAAGGTGTTGTGCCAGGCGTTGTGGTTCACGATTCGAATCGGGAGAGCCTCGGAAAAGTCAGCGCCGCAATAGAGGTCTTGAACGAAAAGTGCATCTTGCTTTGAAAGGAAATCGACCACCTTGGCCCGCATTCGGGCGAAGGTTGCTTCGTCGGTGGAGACGTTGACGTCGCCCCAATTGATGTCGTTGGAAATCGACGGCTCGTCAACGATGAACTTGTCGTTTGGGGAACGACCGGTTCGCTCGCCCGTTTCGGTCACGAGAGCACCGTGAGCGCTGAGCATGCCTTCGTTTCGCTCGATGGCCAAGGCGACCAAGTCCGTGGCCTCGAGATTCCAGTACACATCTCCACTGGGGGAAATTCCGTGCTTGTTGAGGTCCCCGGAGGGGATACCAACCGTGCCGCCCATGCGAGCCGTTTCCGCCGCCCCTCTATGTCCCTTTTGGCTCGTGCATGACCCGACTGAACGGTTCAAACCACTCAACTCCCGATTCAATCAGAGGGTTCCTCTGTTCTTGGAAATCACGGAAACGGTTGGCAACGAGCGGTCAAGTTCAAGTCCGAAACGCCAAGCAGTCCACCATGGAAGAGGAGGAAGGCGGCGCCAACCCTCCGTCCTCCGAGGAAGACGATGTTCTCCGTGAGCGTTCGTTCAAACGGCCAAAGGGGCTGAATCTGGATTCCTTCATGGTCGCCTCAACGAACGATAAGGACGAGACCACCGAGGTTTCGGATGCGTCTCAAGAGGGTGGTTCACAGCCCCGCATCGATCCCGCCGTGGGTGAGGTGCGAGAGTTGTTTCAGCTCAACCCTACGCCGTCCGAGGTGTCCGATTCGGGCTTGTCCACCAGCAGCGGTGAGCGGACCATTGGGCGAGGGTTGGCCGTCGCCATGGTCGTCGTGTGGACGGCCATCGGTGCGCTGGTGGGGACGGTGCTCCCGCCGGTGCTTGGAGGCCTCGGTCTCGTGCTGATGGCGGTCGTCGGCTTGTACTTGGGTGAGCGATGGATTCGGCTTGAATCGATGCACTTGCTCGGCATCACCTGGGTCATTATTTCCATGAAATTGCTCTATGGACTGGCGTTGGATGCCTGGCGCTGGGGTTGGCTGGACGGCCTTGGATGGCCGGAGAGTCAAGTTCTGGGCGCGTTGATGCTCGCGTTGGTTGGGATGAACGTGGGGTTGGCGTTTCGACACGACGAGGACGCCATCGCCGCTCAATCTGCGCTGGTCCTCTTCGCCATCGGTAGTTCGGCAGGGGCCGTCTACGGCGAAACGGGCATCGCCGTTTTCATCGTCTTGGCCATGGCGTTGATGCACGGACTCGCCTTGGTCCGGTCTTCGGGGAACTTGGCCAGCTTGGGCATCTCCATGTCCTACCTTTGGGTGGGCGTCCACGCTCTTTCCAACGATTGGAACATCCTCTCGCTCACGCTTTTACCCATAGAAAACGACCTCACCCTCTTCCTTCTGTTGAGCGTCGTAACCGCTGCAAACGCATCCATGGCGGCGGCGTTTGTCCACCATGAAAATTGGCTGAGTCAAGCGGTGAAGGCCGTTGGCTTGGGCAAACCCGGTCTTTGGGCCGTTTCGGTTTCGCTCGGTATGGTCGGTGCGTTGATGGCGATCGCCGCTCACCGAGCTGAAACCGGTTATGCTTTGGCGCAATTGATGCTGCTTACGCTGGCGTTCACGTCGTCGTACTTGGTGGTGCGAGGCGTTCCGTGGACCCGTTTGATGCCGTTTGTTCTCGCACCCATGCCGTTTTTGATCGCGGGGCTCGCGCTCCTCAACGCCGATCTCGTATCGGTGAGGTTCCCGCTGAACTTGAACGAATATTCCGTGTTCGCGGTGGCCACCACGCTGTTGTGCATCGGTGTTCTTCTCAACCACCAGGCGCGTGTTTCCGATCACGTTCTCTGGATGGGTGCGTTGGTGATTGTGCTGCTTCTGACGCTGCTCATACCCGCTGACGACGGCGGCCAGAACGCACGATTGCTGCTGGGTTCCCAGGGCGTTGTCTGGTTGGGTTTGGGGTACGTGGCCGTGCGACGTTCATCCCCCAGCATGGCTGGCGTGGCCGTCCTTGCACCCTACGCTTGGCTGCTGGTTTTCGCCACGAACGTCGAACAGCGACTGGTGAACGCCGACCTTGTCCCCATCGTGCTCTCGGAGGTGGATCTCGGTGCGTGGATGCTGGTTCTTGTGGCCCAGCAAATCAGCGTCAACCATCGTCTTGGCGAGGCGAACCTCAATCTGGCCGGAAGGTTCGCTGGCCTGTCCGAAATGAGCTCACGTGTTCGAGATTCGGATTTGCTCAATCTGTGGAACCTCGGGTTCATGCTCGCGTGCCTCTCGTTCGTTGCCGTCGCCCGTCCTGAGGGCTTGACCGCCACGGGTGTGGTGGGCGGCATGGCAGCGCTGTTGTTGGCCCACGCCGTCATGACCTGGCTGGGGTTGCACCGCGGACGACCGCACACCTTGGTCCTGGTCTGGTCCGTTGCGGCCCTTGCCCTCGCTTGGCGGTTCGGAATGGAATCCGCTTGGGGGGTGTCGCTGACCCTCGGAAGCGCTTTGCTCATCCTGGCTGCGACACGACGCGCATCGCAAGCCAGAGAGGAAAACGACCACGATGCGTCGCACCAAGCCTTGCCGGGTCGTTTGCTCACCCTTCATTTGGGCATGATGACGGCTCTGTTCATCGTGATGGCGCTCGGTCCGCAACGGTCCTCCGTTCTCACCGGCCAGGAGACGCTCATCAGCTCGGGCATGAACACCAACGTTCTGACGGCGATGGGTGTTGGATCGCTCGTTCTCTACATGCAACGCCTTCGGTCCGTGGACGCTCTCTTGCCGCCAACAACGGCCGCCATCGGTCTTTTGATCAGCATGGCGTTGGCCGGCCAGTCGGTCGATGCGCAGGGCGTCCAAACAACCGCATTGGCCATGTTCGTCTTCGTCGGGGCGTATTTGGCGTTTCAGGGTGACGTTCGCTCTGGCCTGCGTGCCCTGGCCGCTAAAGAGGAACGACAAGCTGAGTTTGCCGCAAAGAGAGAACGAGTCCAGAGTCTCACATCAACGGTCAGCACCGACGGCTCGACCACCGTGTCGCTCAAGCAACTGGACGCGCAGTTGCTGAGGTTGTCGGAACGGCAGAAAAAGAGGTCGAAGCGAACCGAAACATCCGGCGAAGACGACCTCTTGGTCGGTGACATTCACTACCGGCCGGTGGTTCTCCTGCTGTTCCTGATGGTGGCGTTCATTGGCTCCATGTGGTTCGCTTATTCCACTCCACGGGCGTTGCTTGCGCTTGCGTTCAGTGCGGGGTTTTCCGTAATTTTGGTTGGGCTCACACGTCTGAGGGCCGACGGCATCGGCTTGCGTGTGCCCGACTTCGCTGGCGTTGAACTTCCCATTGTGGTCGCCATGTGCGGCATGGTGTTGGTCCATATTGCGGGGCGCATGACGACCGGCCTTCTGTCGGACGACGCTCAACACCTGGCCGTCCTGACCATCACGCTCGTGCTCTTGGCTGGCATGGGGTTGATCGGTCGCAACGACCTTGGCTTGCGCATTCCAAGTGCACTGGAGGCTGTGCTGGGCCTGTTGGTGCTCGATCGAGTGGTTTGTGTTCTTCTTGGGGGAGAGGTTCCCCTCCCGTTTGCGGCCGACCCATTCGCCTCGTCCATGAACGAATGGACCCTCCCTCTCTTCGGTGTTGAGGCCGTTCTGTTGGGGGCGGTCCTGATGTACGACTGGGTGGAGGGTGAACGTCTTCGACGTGCACTTGAGGACCATCGAGGTGCGTTTGGGCGCAGCGCTTGGGTCGTCGGTGCCGCTGTGCTTTCGCTTGGACCGGCCAGTGCGATGGCCGTGTTGTTTGCCCTTCGGCGATGCTTGGCTTGGCAGCAGCCAGCGGTGGCCATGACGACGATGTTGCTGGCACCGTTCGTCGTTCAATCCTGGGTGGTCTGGCTTCTTTCCCCGTTGTCTTCCCTGCTCACGCCCGCAAACGTCGCTGCGGCCTTGGGCTTCGTTGCGCTGGCGTGGACGGTGGCGTTGGTCGCTCGTCGCAACGGTTTGTGGCTGTCCTCTGCCCTGTGGTCCACCCACGGGTTGCTGATTCCAGCAGCGGTTCTGAGTCAATCCCTGGTGGCGCTCTCGTTGGCGACGACGATCGTTTCGGCCACGGCCTGGATTTCAGGAATCATAGCACAGCGCAAATCGTGGCGAATCGTGGGTGCTGCTGACTTGGCGATAGCGTGGATGGTGGCGGCCGTGGCGTTGGTCGCCGGCGTGGGGGCATCGTACGTTCTGCTTCTCTTGGTTGCCTCGGCAGCGTTGCTGTTCGCCGTGACCACGCTTACGCAGGCAAATGAACGGGCGCTCATGGATGTGTGAGGTCGGTCAGCGCCTCGGTCAGGGTCGATTTGATCCGATTGAGCAGCGCTACGAAGGGCTCGTGGGCGAGGTCCTTTGAGAGTCGCACCGACACGCTCGTCTTTGCCTGCGTGCCGCTGTTCCGGACGCCAAACGAAGCCACGCCGTCGGGCGAGGTTCCGTGGATGAGCAGCAAGTGGTCCTCACCGTCGATGCGTCGTCGCTGAGCGGTTAACCCCATCGCTTCCATGGCGTCAACAATCGTTCGTTGGGTCGCTGTAAACAGCTTGCTCTCAGCGGTCCACCGTTCTCGATGGCTGTCCTTGATGGAGATGCGTTTCTTCCAGCCACGGTGAAACGGCGCCTTGGCACCGCTGTTGGCGGCCAACAGCACTGCGCACAGGGTCGCGGCCCCGTCGCCAACCAAACTCCATGCTCCCTCGTGAAGCGGGTGGGGCGCTGGAAGGACCACGTGACCTGAGTCTTCAATGCCGCACACCAAGGGCATCTCGTCGGCGTGAAGCCATCCACCGTCTTCGGGACGCAGAGCGTATGACAGCCATCGGTCCCCCACAGCGGTTTCAATGCAGCCGGTCCTGCCGTTGCTCGAG
>MDTC01175086.1_pt1 | contig 10479 bp, 2 predicted proteins | sample 811181 | NCBI WGS metagenome assembly MDTC01 (sample SAMN05326644, study PRJNA326480) | marine metagenome | isolation source: seawater | place: Pacific Ocean: North | collected 2011 | reverse complement strand
TTGCTGGTACCATCAACTTGGAATCCATAGTAAGTATCACCATAAACTTTAGTTGCATCATTAACCTTTCTCAGAACACCCCAAGGATGAGTAGCACTCTGAGTTACATCCTTTGAATAAAATGTGGAGGAAGAACCATATGTTGATTCATCAACATAGACTGTTAAAGTAACATTAGCATCTCCTGTCCATTGATCACCAGCACTAATTGTTAAACTATCTCCATCTACATATCCAGCACCAGGACGATTAACTAGAACCCTTTCAATGTTTCCACTACTGTCCGTATCTAGATAGAAACTAGCAGTAGATCCAACACCAATGTTAGTTCCACCAGAACTAGGGATTGCACTATACAAATTATCATTGACAGGACCAGTACCACCACCAGAATAAGCATTAATACCAGTAACAATACCAGAGACACTACCACCATGCCATCCTAACCACGCCAATGCTTCTTCCATCTGATATATTACATCAGTTTGGGCATAACCCGCGTTTCTAGTAAAAGTATTCGTCGTGATTGCCATTTATTTTAGTCCTCTAACTTAAGGATGGTAAGGTTTGCAGTGATTGTTTTTGTTTCCCCGGAGGTATTTTGAATTGCTACATACATGGTTGTAGTAACAGGATCGTCCATATTTCCACCCATAACGAAAGGAGAAATCATTTGCTGAGTAGAGATACCAGTGGTAACTACTTCAGCGATTACTCCACTACCAGGAGTTGGATCTTCTCCAATACTCCTGCCAGCGTCAGCAGTTCTTGAAGCACTATCAGTATATAGTCTAAACCATCCCGCTGTAGATAGTCCGACCTTCATCAGTGAGTAGGATTTGAATCCAGTAATATCAATATTACCAATAGCATTATCTGCTAAAGATGCTGTAGTTCCAGAAACAGTTGTTCTGCTTTGGAGAGCACCACCACCGCCGGTAGCAGTAACGGTAACAATACCTGATACAACATCAGATACGGAAAGATTGGAACCAAAGTTAATTGTTCCAGCAGTTCCTATTACTGTATCATTATCTCTAATTTGAACTCCACCAAGAACAGATTGGAGACCAATAACCTCAACTACATCTCCTAATGTTGCTCCTGTGTTCAGGACAATAGAAGTTCCGTTTGTAGCTGTATACTCAGAAGCACTTAACTTAACACCATTAATGTAGACATCTACAAAACCAAGTTCATAAACTCCAGCAAAGGTAGTTTGTGAAGCAGTTGCTGTGTAGGCATTTACATTTTTGGTAGCAAAGTTGCCTGTACCACTACCACCACCAGTTGAATTGATGGTGATGTTTCCACCGTTTTCACCAAGAGTTATATTAGTTCCAGCAATGATTGAAGTAACAATGCCGGTTACATTGGAAGCATCAATTGCTGGGAGAGCACCAGTTAATTGTGCAGAAGGTACATTTGTTAAACCAGATCCTGAACCAGTAAATGTTGATGCAGTTAAAGCGCCACCAACATTAACATCATTGAAATGTGATGTTCCAAGAGTATTGATACCAGCGATATTTCCAGCACCACCTGTTGTATCATTACCAACAACAGTGATCTGACCAACCATACTTGGGTGAGCAGTGCACTGATAGTAAAGAATATCTGGTGCATCAAATCTTACATCCCAAGTTAATGTGCCGTTGGTAACACCATTATTAGTAAGACCATCTGCAGGAGCGTAAGCAGAACCATTTATAGCAGTTCTAATCTCAAATGGGTGTGCTCCCATATTATTAACAAATTCATAGCGTCTACCACGCAGAACATAAATTGTAGGATCTTCTGCAGCATCACTAACACCAGGACCAGTGAATTGGTAATGACTTGTACCAGTAGCACCTAAAGTCCACTTACCTGCAGTACCTTCAGATAAGTCACCACTGAATGCACTAGCAGTAACAATGCCAGAGTATTCTGCTTCACCACTAGATGTAAGAGTTACATTATTTCCAATTCTAATTTCATCTCTTTCACCATCAATAGCGACACTAGATGTACCAACTGTTAAAATTCCAGTGATTCTAGCATCACCTCTTACCAGTAATGTGGTGCTAACACCAGTAGCAACATCAATAGAATTAATTTCTACATCAGCATCGCCAGCAAGATTACCATTAGATCCAAATTCAATGCTTCCTTGTTGTGCAACAGGAACGAATCCACCACCAGCAGCATCAACAACGAAGCGCATATCACCATTAGAGGTGAATACCAATGCTTCATTATTACCATACTGAACGCCAAGATGTTGTTGTCCACTACCATCAACATTCTGTCCAACAGTCAGTGATGCTGTACCCGTAGTGTTGACTACAGCAAGTTGTCCATCGGGTCCTACAATAGTGTTATCAGGACCAACCTTTAATGATCTAACTGAAGCAATACCAATGGTAGTAATGCCTGAGATATTGACGTTATTAAAGAATGAATCACCTGTTGTACTAATGCCTGTGTCGCTAACAGAATTGCTAACCCATTCGTAATCAGAACCATTCCAACTTAGAACTTCTTCATTATTAGCACTTCCTGTATTCAGGTGAGAATCAACTCCAGCGTTGTCTAGTAAACCATTAGTTGCTAATCCAACAGCAGCAGTTGTAGCATATGTTGAACTATCAACACTGCCATCAGCTTTTAAGAACTCGTTTGATGCTCCACCAATCTTACAGAACATCGACGCTGTAACAATTCCAGAAGCACTAATCTGATTAAAGAATGATGTAAACTCAGTATTGATACCAACAATAGATCCACCACCAGTTTGTGCAACCCAATCATAATCAGATCCAGTCCAACTTAAAACTTGATTTGCAGTAGCAGATCCAGTGTTTAGATGAGCATCGACAGCACCATCGTTATATGTTCCTTGTGCATCAACAGCAAGAGAAGTCCAACCAGTTCCAGTATATCCTTGGAACTGACTTGTATCGGTATTGAATATAAATGAACCAACAACAGTTGTTCCTGCACCAAGTGGTATTGACTGATCTTTCAGTTCATCTCTTTGAGCATTTGTGAGCTGAGGAGGAATGAAACAACCACCAGAGTATCCAACTCCAGCCAATGGTCCAGAAGCAGCATCACCCAGATCAAATATAGATCTAGGTTGTTCTCTATTGGCTACAATAGAGCCACCGCCATTTGGAACAAATGACTCATTTGGACGGGTAAAGATGCGAAGATTGCCACCAAAAATATCATGATTGCGATAATAAAGTTGAATACCTTGAGTACCGCTAAGATTTTCTACATCTTCTGTACGTCCAATAGCAACCCTACGGAGAATAGCGTCTGCATTTGCAGCGTCTAATCCTACTATAGGATTATCGGTATTGATACCAACAGATGCGATACCACTAACATTTCCTTGAGTTACAGTATCAACAACATGCAACTGTGATACTGTAGAAATTCCAGTTGTATGATAAACTCTTCTTGGTAATGGATTAGGTAAATTTAAATTTGTAAGACCAGAACCATTACCGTTTATGTTATCTGCTGTTAAATCACCTTTTATAGTTACATCTGAACCAAAGAAGGAGTTACCTGATGCGGTGAGTCCACCACCAACAGAAACTTTCTCAGACGGTGCTGCATCATTAATACCCAATGTACCCTCATAGGAGAGAGACATTAATGGAGTATTTGCAGTTGAATTGTAATACCAGTAAAAATTACCAGTGTTAATACCTGCAGGTGTCGCATCCAGTACCATACGGATGTCGCCACTATCATTATTCAGAATATCAAGCGTACCATCCTGATTTCCAAATCGAATGGTTGCTGTGCTATTACCACCACCAACATTCTGTCCTAGTTCAATAGAAGATTCACCTGTTAGTGAAGTAACTTCAATCTTAGCACCAGATGCTTCAACAATTTGAATGTCTGATGTTGGAGTATCTGTTCCAATACCAATGTTAGCACTATCTAAATGCAGAACATCAGTAACAGTAGCATGTCCTACGTTAGCAGTTGTTGTGACAATTCTGACTGCTGTTAAAGTTCCAATTCCACTGATAGGTCCACTATCTCTTAACTCAATACCACCAACATCCATCGTGGTGATACCAGAGATGTGCCCCATAGCACTGATGCTACTAACACCAATAATAGAACCAGTATTTAACTCAATACTATCTACATCAGTTATAACACCATCACTAAGATCTAAACTTGTAAATGTTGCTGCTGCACCACTAACTGAAGATGCTGTAATATCATTAACTGCAATGTCTGGTGTATCAGTTAAACTTCTTGCTGTGTTAGCAATACCTATGAATCCAGTTGCACCGTCTGCTCTAATGTTTCCACTAACAGTAATATCTTGTGGAAGTCTATCATTATTAAGAGTTCCAGAAGAAATGTTAGAAGCATTTAAAGTAGTAAGGTTTTCACCTACTCCAGAGAATCCAGCAGCAGTTATAATACCAGAAGCTCTGACTTCACCGTGAACATTAATCGTAAATCCATCTTGGTTAAGTTCAGGACTACCAACAACTAAGAACTCATAATCTTGTAATGCCTGAGTTGTACCAATACCAATATTGGAAGTTGTTGTTAAACCTGATAACGGATTTGAATCTGGATATGCTCTACCAGTTATCCAAGCTGCTGTTGAAAAACCAATTAACTCTGAAGCAGTTACTCCACCAATTGTGAGTGAAGTAACTTCCAAGTTGGTTATTTCAGCATCCGTCGCACCAAAATTTGAAACGGTACCAATACCTGCATAAAGTAGATTTGTGGTCGTTAAACCACTAACTTTTGTGTTTCCTACAACATCTAGAAATTCAGAGGGAGATGTGCTACCAATTCCAACTAAACCGTTTTGATTAACTAAAAAGTTATCAGTATCAACCTGAACACCGTTTTTAAAGTTAAATGACTTATTATAATTTGCCATCGATGCAAGTTTTTAGTTATTTATGCCTTAAGTTTGTCCTCTAGTTTTTCAACCTTAAGATTTAGTTCTTTAATGGCTTCAATGAGTAGAGGAACCAGTTTTTCATACTTAACAGTCAAAATAGTTTCATCATCAAGTGATCTTTCCTTCACTGCTTCAGGTAGAACTGCCTGAACTTGTTGTGCCGAAATACCAACCTGTTGCTCTTCAGCGACAAATCCAAGATCTACCGCAAGTCCATTCCAATTATAAGTAAATCCACTAAGAGAAAGTACCTTTTCAAGAGCATTTGTGATAGTCTCTTTGTTAGTCTTCAGTCTGTCATCAGATGCAGCAGCGGCAAATGCAGTAAAGTCACCTCTAACAAAGAAATCAGCAGTTGCTGCACTCGCAGTTGGTTCAAGATAGAAGTGTGGGCTAACTCTAATGTCTCTACCATTAGTAGTTTCAGTAGTAGCAGCATCAACAAAAGTAATGAAGTGTGCAGAATTGCTTTCAGTTGCAGTAACGTGAACCTTTTCTGATGTAGTTGCTGTTCCAACTAGATCGCCAGTGATTGTTTTACCTGGAGGAACAATGACATCACCATCTACATACAGATCTTTTTCAATACGAACATCATCTTTAAAGGTTGTAACACCAACAACTTCAAGATTACCACCAACCTTAACATCACCTTCAAAGAAACTGTCTCCTGAAACATTTAGATCAGCATCGATGATAACTTTATTAGTAGCAGCATCAAGGATCAAGTCACCTTCTGATGTATCAATTTCACCAACACTAGAAACTCCAATTTGAATATTCTTAATATCAGCACCATCGCTATCAACAGGCATTCTAAACTTGTTGATAACAGTTAAAGTATCGTCAACAGTTACATTGTTCTTAACTCTAACATTCTTGGTGAAGGTAACAGGACCATCAAACTGTGAGAGAACCTGACCAGAATCACCACCCTCAACCAGCAACCTTTCTTTAATAGTTACTTCATCAAATACAACACTATTGGAACTTGGATCTTCACCAGTTACAGTGTTAATTGGAGTATCGAATGTAGTCTCTTCACCAGTCTGTGCTGACTTCTTGCTGTTACCAACGTAGAAGTCACCTCTATTGTTCATACCAGTGTAAACAACAACACCGGAAGATCTTTCTTGTGATTGAGACAGTAACTCTTCTCTTTCAGTAAGAGATCTAACCTGAACTTGTGGAAGACCTGTTGAATAGTTACCAGGACCATAACCAAGATATTCAAATGTATGACCAGAAGCACGAAGAATAGATGGTCTTCTGAACTCAACAGGAATCATCTTAACTTTGGTGATTCTCGAATTAGCAGTGTGACTCTCTTGTTCAGTTGCTAATACACCACGAATTACAGTAGCAGAAGCATCATTATTATTACTTGCTACTCTTACAATCTCACTATCAATCTGGAGATAAGAACCTAAAGGCATTCTTAATCCAGTTCCAATACCAGAAGAAGTAAATGTAATTGCTGTAGCATCTTCAGTAATATCAGCAGACAATGTAAATGACTCATCATCAAAGAAAGTCATCATCCTGTTTCCAAGATTCTCCTCACTTACATCAGAAACTGCATCATTAGCAGATAATCCTTGCTTAAGAACTCTTCCATTTGCAGAACTGAGATCACGATTGGTGATAGCATTAAACTCAGTAGCACTTACTTTAGAATTAACCAAGTAAGAACCAAGATTGTTATTATTGCTGTCATTAACTTGGAAACTATTACCAGACAGTAATCCGTGAGGTGTAGATGTGGTGAATGTTGAAATACCTGTTATCTCATTATAATTTTCAGTTGTAATTTCTGATGAAGGAGCAATCAACAGAGCATATTGTGAGGTAAGGATGGTATCATCACCAGTTGTTCTAGCAAGTGCAACCTTTGTGGAAGAAGGAATAGCAGTAATTCTGTAGTATCCATCATCAGTTGTTCCATCACCAGTGATTTGAACTACACTACCAAGAGCACTTGATATACCAGCAGCAGTAACTACATATCTTGCATTTCCATCACCAGCACCAATTACAGTTTCATCAAAGAATAGTGATGAAGCACCATAACCAGAACCAGGACTAATTATTTCAACAGAATCAACAGCATCACCTGAGACTACAACTCTAGCGGTAGCACCTTGCCAAGTTCCTGTTTGAGAACCAACAAGAAGTTTTACATTCTGATAAGTTCCATTATTATAAGTATCACCAGGTATAATTGTACCAGTTACAATTGAAGCAAGACCATGCTCTCTAGAAGTTGTAATTGTTGCAACTCCAACCGTTGTTTCTACGGTGGTAATATCTAAACCAAGACCTAATGTTGTGAGACCTAAGTCAATAGATTCTCTGGTAACACTCTTCTTTTGATCATTTGTTTCTACGTCACCAATTGGTGAACGCTTAGCATATGTTTTTGCTGCTCTTGGGTTTGAATCAATATTATCACGATCTAGTTGAGGATACAGATCTTCAGATTTCTGTTTGAATTCTAAATCTGTAAACCCTACTTCCATAGCATTGTTAGCATTCAACACATAGAGGTGATAAACACCATCTTGTTGATTTTGAATGTATGGTGAAATGACCTCATTTCTATAGATAAGCAAGTTTGATTGCATATCATTTCTTTCAAATCTTGGGAGATCTACATTTCTAACCGTTACATCATTAGTAAATACTCCCATGGTGTGAGCAACACCAACAGTATCTGTGGAAGAATAAGTAAATGTATTTGCGTCATTTACACCAGTAACGGTAAATGTTCCATTAAATCCTAAATCAAATGTTCCACCAGTATTCTGTGTACTAGTTACATTGCGGATGATAACGGTATCGTCTACGTTTAAATTGTGTGGAAGATCACTAATGACTGTAACTGTCTTATTGTCTTCAGTACAGGTAGCAATGAATCTGGGATTTCTATTATAATCAGTATCTGAAGAATCAATTGATGTTCTAGTAAAGTCTGCGTTCGTTAACTGACTAGTAGAACTAGATTCTTGAATAATAAATCTAGATTCAGGATCTTTAGCATCTGCTGTCTCTTTTGGAATAACTGCTCTAACTTTAAAGAGTTTCTCATCCAAACTTCTTTCATCAGCAGTTCTCAGAACATAAGACAGGTCTGTTGATTCACCATATACTGCTACACCATCTGCCTCAAAGGCACTGTAAATGTCATTAGTTTCACTGGTATGAATAAACCAGTTATCATTAGCACTATCAAACTGAATTGGTGAACCAAGATCACCAGAATCTTTATCAGAAACTCTACTTAAAATACGAAGATCAGTTCCCTTGAAAACATTAATTGCTTCACCTTCAATAGCATTTCTAAAGGATGATGCAATCTTAATAGTATTATTATCACCATTGTTGATAGCATAATAAGTTGTATGTGCTGTGATATTCTCTGGTAAATCACCAACATCACTTATAATGCGGATACTTTCACCAGTTAATATAGTGTTTGGACCAATAGTAAAGTCATTATTTGATGGTTCACCAGTTACGGTAAACTCTTTAACCGAACTTGTAGTTCCTAATGCACCTGTTCCAACACCAATAACATTATCAACCATGAAGATTGGTGCAGAGAATGTTGTTCCTGCTCCTGCACCACCTTGGAAATAAAGTCTATCGTTTAATCTAGCACCAATTCTATATCCTTGAGTAATACCTGCAGGTTTACCATCTTTCGTAGTAAATCCTTTAATGTAAAGATGACTAGAAATACCAACAGAAGTTGTTACACCAACATCTAAAGACAACCACTCAATTTTATCATCTGTTCCAGTGATAGCTCTTGGTGGAATAATTGATGTTACATATGCTCTATTATCTTTAGCAAATGCTGTCTTCTTAAATCCTTCAGATATTAAAGATAATTGTCCAAAGTTTGAGTTAGAGTTGGTAATACTCGCATCTCCACCTGTTACAGCTTCAAAATGCTTATTAAATCCAATAGCAAACACAGATACAATCTGCATGACCGCATCATTGGACATTTTAACGTGGGTAGTTTCCCATCCACTACGATATACTGCACCAGAATCTAAGTGATAAACCTTGTCAGAATCAGTTTGTGATGAACCAGATGCTAGGTCTGAACCTTTTGCTGGGTTAAGACCTAAAGGTACATCAACATAAGTTCTCGATGATGGAACATACTTTGCAAAAGCACGGTCATCCTTCTGGAGACTGATTCCTGTAAACTGAGCTACAACGATACTACGGAATCCAGATGCTTTTCTACCATCAGCATGAAGACCATTCATACCCCATACAGAACGCATCGACACGTTGAAAATATATGGAGATGCACCTTCAACAGTATCAGTTTCAACCGTCAGAGTTGCATTAGCAGCACTCGGAGCAGGATTTAGTGTTGGATTAGCATCAAATCCAGGTATTACATATGTAAATGTAGTTGGTGTTGGTGTATTTTGTACCTTAACTGAAATATTATATGGTGCAGTCACACCATTTCCAGCTACACCTCTTATCTTAATTGGTGTTCCCTCATTCAATCCATGAGGATCTTGTGTTGTAACAGTTACGATTGCAGTCGCAGTGATACCATTACCTGCTTGAATGTTGGTAATATTAACTACGTCAGCAGCAAAAGCACCAACAATTTCCCATTCTGGATTCCTCTTAGCAAATCCCTCAGGATTTGATGGGAATTTCTGACCAATATCACGATATGAATTGAATGCATTAGCAACCTTGTTATAATACATATCAAGGTCTGTTAGACCAAAGGTGCCAACATTATTAACACCATCTACATACTCAAAACAAGTTAGTTTATGGTGTGAAAATGTAGGAGTGGCTCTATTAATATCACCAAAATTATCAGGATCAGTATAAACAAAACTAGATTCATCTCCGTCAAAGAAAGAGAACTGCCAGAAGTAACAAGTACCAGTTAGCCTGAAGATAGCACTTTTATCTACACCAGGATCAGTTGGATTTGGTACATATTTTGGTCTAATCTTTGTTTTTCTTAAATCTAGACCAACAATAGACACACCTCTGGGTATAATAATACCACCAAAGTAACTATTAAACTTATAAAGTATATTATCTTCTTGTGTTAAATCAAAATTAGTATCTAGATCCAAAGAAAGGAGATTAGATGCTAATTCTCCAGTTCCACCTGCTCTAGTTACAGCAAAGGCAGAACCATTATTATCATAAATTGCAAAACCAGGTCTGTTATCAATCAGATGCTCACCAGGAAAGACAAGAATAGTTGTCTTCTCGATTAAATCATTATTCGCACCCTTGACATATGAGAATCTTGCAGCTTCTAAAAGTGCTCTTTGAATCGTTTTAAAAGGGCGAGCAAGAGAATTACCTTCATTAATAATAGAATCTGTAGAGTCTAAATCATCAGGGTTAACGTACAGTATCCTACCTTCTACGTTCTTAATAAAATTGTCTAACTTATTCAGAGGCATCGTATTTTTGCTTCTATATTATTTCTATGTTTTATTTATGGTGATAAATCTTCCCCGCAAATG
>MDTC01159294.1_pt1 | contig 10479 bp, 9 predicted proteins | sample 811181 | NCBI WGS metagenome assembly MDTC01 (sample SAMN05326644, study PRJNA326480) | marine metagenome | isolation source: seawater | place: Pacific Ocean: North | collected 2011 | reverse complement strand
GTGACTATGGATGATTTTTAGCTAAGTAACCGCTAAATATTGGGAAAATATGTTTTCGACTAGTTTGCTATTTGAAAATGAAATCCAATGTCTAACACCGATCACCTCTCTGATCTGGCTACTGTTGCTTAGTCGATATTTCCAACCATGGTATTGGACAGCTGCCACCTTTCACCAAAATTACCAAAAGCTTGTAAGGTAAGGTCATAGTGTCCCGATAAATGCCATTAGGAGCATGAGTCATCCTCGTTAAGGCAAAAGATATCCCTATTTCTGTTCCTTGGTGTTGCCAATGAAAAGCGGCTTTCCTTTTGATCAGGCAGTATTATTTTGTCTCAACTCTCGGATACCTTGCCGCCTACACAAATGGTCAACTGCGTTAGGATTCATAAGTATCTTTATTTATGAGAGAAAAGATTTTCCCCGCTGATTGCCAGGCCAGCCTTGTTGCTTGACGCAGACGGTCTTTTGCTATAGTCATGCCAATATGTCGGGCAAGTGTTGGTCGGTTCGACCTGCATAGAAACTGATGATTGCGGAGAATAAGCTATATGAATGATATTTACTCAAGGGGACTTCCTAGGCTGCCACCTTTGCTGCGTCTCGTCCCTCACCCAGTAGGCAGCAAGGGCAACACTCGTGGACTGAGGATGAGTAGTCCTGGAAAAACGGTGTTAGTCGAGCCTAAGGATGAAGATAATGTATCCATAAGTGTATTGCAGTTGTCGTCTCAGGATATTTCGGTTCACAAATATAACCTTCCCAAGCAGGACGAAGACTTCAAGAAGACAATATTTCACGCTATTACAAAAGCCAGGGCGCTACAGAGATTTTCCCCGCAGATGGATGGTCTAGCCGACATGGTCCGTGGCTACCCGAGTCAGCGGTCCCGCTACGAAGAGGAGCTTGGACGATTAGAGGCCCTGGGGGTCAAACCGCAGCCTGCGGCGGGTGCTAGGCTTGCTGATTTCAGTCAATCAGAGGTCGAGCTTGGTTTGATTGATCAGATTACAGGCGAGAATAGGGTTTTTGTTGAGATCAAACAGCCAGTATCTAGTGGCAGCGATGAGTGGTTTAAGGTGGATCTAAGCTGGTGGGATGATGGTATCCTCAGGGTTGCCTACTATAACCAAGACTATGAGCAGATCGAAGACTATAGACCGATAGTGGATGAGGAAATCCCGGCTTTAGAAAATGTTTTGAAGACGTGGAGAATGCACTGTATACCTGAGACAACATTCGGCTGGGACATGGATAACGAGTTTTTTAATAATCTTGTTTGAGCGCTGTCGAACGGCTCATAATGCTGTAGCCTCCTGATCAAGGTATCTGCGGTCGTTAGGATGAAGTGCAGACCACAGGTGACGAGACCGAGGGTTAATTCTGAGGCAAAAGTTCGTTGCGGCCTTTCTTTCCAGAGCAAAACTTTGAAAGTAGTTCGAATCAAGTGGTCGATTCCTTTAACTTTTGACCTCCAAACTCTGGAGGAGCCATAAAAGATAATCCCGATGCAGTTGTTATGCTGACATCTTTCTTTGTAATCGCAAGCAGCGAATTTGCTTGCGATTATAGCTTTTTCTCAAATGACGGGTTATAAATCTGTTGGTCGCAGAAAGCCTCAAACCTCGCATGATTCCGAGGCTCTCCATTGAAATGTTTGCCGGCCACCGAGGGCTCTATGCAGATCTTAAATGTATGTGCGGCTGAAGCTAGTTTGACTGTTTCTATACATGATAAAGCTAAAGAGATGTCTTCTTTTTTGTTTTAAAAGTACTTCGATTAAACCTCTATATACTGAAAAAGTTTATCTAAGCCTACTCATACTGGCTTAGGCCGGAGATCTTAGTCAGCTATATCTCGGCTCAAGGCTCATAGTGTTGCTGACAGTTAGGATATTCAGTCGCAGTAAGGTTACTCGCCAATGACGATGAATAGCCGTTAAAGTCTAAGAATCTCCTGATGTGAAGTATGGTTCGTAAATACCTAAAGTTTATTTCATTAATGCCCTTTCCGACCAAGCCGCCCATAAACTTAAAGTTATTTTGTTATTGATACCATTCGTGGGAGTTGTGTAACCATTGGTAGCTTGCGGTATTGCCTGAAGAAAGGTTCTAGCGGATAACTGGAGCAGCTGGTTGGTGGCTGATTATAAAAACCATACTTTTGAGGCGAAACATATGCTGTTGAGAGCTGTTTTAAACATGTATTTTTTTACTTTGCTTCTGGGCAGTGTGAGTGATCTTCAGTTAACCTCCGGGCCATCTGGTTCGGGCAGTCCGAGGCTTGGGGCGGCAGGAAAGATGGAAATGCAGCGAGCAGTAAGTTTAGCTTCGATAGGAAGCTTCATCTTGGGTTCTTTTTCGTTTATGACTGCAATATTTTCTTTTCAAGTTGATCAAGAACAGGTAGGCCACCTGCACATAATAAAAGGGAGTTCTGGATCAACTAGTAGCCAGCTGAAGTTATTTCCACAACACTGAATTAGTTTATTTATTTTAACTTTTACGAGGATTTATGTTATGAAACGAATGATTTTAAAAGCTCTTCTTCTTTTGTCTAGCTCGGCTGTAGCTGGCCCGTACATTTCGAGTCCATTCTTAAGTGGCGACTGCGCCGGTGATGATATACGAGTTGTGGAAGAAGGGGGTAAATATTATATAGCCGCATTCTTTTCGGGTATGGCTGCGGTAACTGGGGATCAAAGCTATGTGAAAAAACGCTGCACCATGGATTACCGTGTGTCTATGCCCTCAGGTTACAAACTTGAAGTATTCCAGTTTTCGGTAGATGGTATCTACCAGCTGTCAGACCAAGGAACCGCTCGGTTGACAGTGAGCCATCGCGCCTCAAATGGCAAATCAGCGCGAACAACCGCCTTCTACAGCCTTAGGAACGGTGATCAGGAGCAAGGCGATATTTGGGACTATACCGGAGATATTAAAGGCTATGAGTTGGCTGCTGAGGATCGAGAGTGCGGGGCTTCTATCCCTCTAACAACATCGGTCTATGCTTCGGCTCAGCAGCCTCGTAATGACCTTTCGGGTACCACTATGGTCGATCTCGACGAAGGTGCTTCATCTGGATACACAAAGCTATGCCAAATTCGATTCAAGCGCTGCTGGTAAGGGGAAAAAAATGACGAACTGGATCATCTTAAGTTTAATAGGGATAGTGAGTGTGGCAGCGGCTCACGGCGAGTCGAGGTTGGCCACCCACAATTATGACTTACCTGGTCGATGTCATCTCGAGACTGTGTATGATAATTTAGGTAGTCGCTTTTTCCGCCTGCCTGAGGCACAGCTTGACGATACTTCGCCCTTGAGATACCACTGCACTATCAAAGGGCATGTGTTTATCCCAGCAGGATACACAGCTACGGAAGGTTTAAGAGTTATCGCTTCGGGTGTCGCTTTTAGTGGGGGCGCCGGTCAAAGCCTGCAAGCGATTCTCAGCACACGCCTGAGCAATAATAGGTCAAACCGAGATGCCTTTCAACTGAAGACATCTGAGGCGAGCCCGGTCGAAAGAGAGTTTATGTTAGCTGTGACTGGCGATACCCCGCAGGGGGTATGTAGTCACGACGTGCGTGTCTCTCAAACAGTCTCTATAAGTCTAATTGTTAACCGACAAAGAGGGGTTGAGCTCCCTTTGTTATTTCAAATCGAATCACTTGTTTTACACCCAATTTCAATGGAGCCTTTAAATTGCTTCGAAGGAGAATCAAATGAACATTAAGCACCTAATATTATTAAGTTTAATCAGTCTGCCTGCCCATGGCGAAATCGCTGACGCCTACCTGTCAGAGGAGTGTGGCACAGTGGAGACAAGGCTTGACCCCAATGGTGAATACGGAGAGCTAGGAGAGAGCCTGAGAGTGTTTTTCCAAGACTTCAACCTTCTACTAGAGAAGCCCGGCAATACTAGTCGCGACTGTTTGGCTAAGGTAAAACTTCGTATCCCAGCTGGCCAGAAGTTTCGCTTTCATTCAGCGACAGCTGAGGGAAGTCATTCTATTTCCCCTGAATCCCGGGGTGATGTCAATGTCGGCTTTAAGATTCTTGAGAGTGGTGACGAGGCCTTTAGTGAAGAACCTATTCAGGGTGAGGGCGACTTTTTTGCAGAAGCCAAGAACGCTTACGCTCATTATACAAACTGTTCAGACCGTGATCAGTTTATTACCATCGAAGCCAGTATCGGCGCTTCCCTCGCACACCGGGGTTATAGCCAGTCATTGGTAGAGATGGACGAAGCGACACCGGGTGGGGCTTTTGTTTGTAATTGGGAGTACGCACCTTGTGAACCCTTGTACTTTGAAAAGCCGCTTGTTGGTTACTATAAGTCCTACAATGGCCGAAATTACCGGGCCTCCATCAGTATTAATGGGCAGAGAGGCTCCTTCAAATCAGATGAGGGCTTTACAGCAGAACTTTCCCAGTTGAACTACAGCAATAACGGCCGCACTCTAACTGGAAAGTGGAAGATGAGTAGGGGGCAGGGCTGGTTTGAGTGGCATATGGAAGACATCGAAACCGGGGACTTTAAAGGTTCATGGGGTGACTATGCCCGCGGTAAGGTGAAGCGTGGTAGTTGGTTCGGCTCGTACAAATAGTCGAGCTCCCAAGGTTCTAGATAGCCTGCCCTACTTGCCTGCCTAAAAAGCGCTGTTTAGTTCGGTCAGGCTGCTTTTTTTATGATTTTTCTGGAGAAAGGTGTAAGTGATGACACCTTCTTTGTGTGTGACACCTTTATCTATTCTTATAATTTATAGTGGTTCATTTTACGCAGTAACATGGATGTTACCTGTTCGATTAATTATCAGATGAATGTTTTGCAATGGAAGATGTTTTATTGTATTGCTATGGCTGCAACAACGGTTCATAAAGGAGAGAACAATATGAGAACTTTCATCGGCATGGCGCTTTGCAGCTTTTTGATGAGTCAAACACTCCTCGCTGGTTTCGGCGACCGAGGTAGCTCGAAACAACAATATCGATGTGTCTATTACAACGATATTGAATACATTCAAGAAGGTAATAAAACTTATTACTATGGTGAATCGCGGTCGGAATCAAAGGCTAAGCGTGAAGCGCAAAGAAAGTGCAAGTTTGGCGCTTTTAAGCTGCAAAAAAAGTATCGCAATAAAATGATTACTCCCAAAGGGTGCGAACTTTACACACCATGCGAAAAAAAATAGCTGCGCCCTAGGCGCATAGTATAAGGCTCCTCATTACTTACTTGGGTAATCTTGAGCAGTAGGGTTCAAAACGATTTGCTAAGCAACCATGCGCCTAAGGGCAGCTGTTTTTACTCGCAAGATGACAATTAAGGCTCTATTATTTTCATTCCTGGCTACTTCTTCTAATGAAGTTCACCTTTGATTACTTGAGTTGGCTGTAGCCTCGTTAATTCATCTCCATTTCCTAAACGGCCCTGTTCTCCATCGCCCCAGCAATATGCTGCGTTGTCGGGCCGCAGGGCACAGGTTTGAGACCAGCCGGAACCAATCGATATAAAGGTATTGCCGCCGGCAACGGCTGTTGGTTTCACTCTGGTATCGGTACTCCCGTCTCCGAGTCGGCCATTTTCTCCAATTCCCCAGCAATATGCAGTGCCATCTTCTATTAGGGCGCAGGTATGTTTAATGCCGGCACTAATGGTTTTAAAGGTATGCTCGCCGACTACTAGTGTCGGTTCGCTCTTGCTGTTTGCTGACCCATCACCTAATCGGCCTTCTCCACCATAGCCCCAACAATACGCCGAGCCGTCGTTTTTTAAGCCGCAGGTGTGGTAGCCACCGCAGTCTATTGATGTAAAGGTATGGTTTCCGATCACTTCCGTAGGTTCTAGCTTATAATCAGTGCTGCCATTACCTAGTTGTCCATCAGAGCCCTTACCCCAGCAAAGGGCTGAACCGTCGTTTTTTAGAGCGCATGTATGGTGTCGGCCGGCGCTTATAGATGTAAAAGTATGCTGGCCACTAACCTTCGCCGGCTGAAGTTGCGCATCACTACTATCATTGCCTAGTCTACCATCCAGAGGGGACCCCCAACAATAGGCGGAATTATCATCTTTTAGGGCGCAGGTATGGGTCTCACTGGCAGTTATTGCGATGAATGTGTGTTCGCCAAAAACCGCAGTTGGTTCAAGGTTTATATTTTGATTTCCCCCTCCTAAACGGCCATTTTCTCCATCTCCCCAGCAGTATGTTTTGCTTTCGGTGGTGATGCCACAGGTGTGAAAACGGCCAATAGCAAGTGAGCTAAATTTATGTCCACCCATGACTGCTGTGGGAGTGCTTTTGTTATTTAATGAACCGTCTCCTAACGCACCGGTGTCGCCCTTCCCCCAGCAATAAGCGTTCCCGATATTGTCCAGCCCGCAGCTATTAACTGAGCCAGTCTCAATTGAAGCAAATTTTGCTGTGAGACCACAAGAGCGGTTTTGATAGGTGCCATCCCAGGTGATATTGCCTGATTTGCAAGTACCATTTTGAACTTCGCTAGCACATTCTTCCCCATCAGGAATAGTAGCTGTTTTATACATGGTTCTTGTTATTGTGTCGCCATGAGCAATTTCTTGTGACTCATATTCACAGTTGCTGCCTTTTGCCTGGCTATTTTCCGAGTTTTTTGAATTTTCGTCTTCTTCACCTTGTCATCCAGGTTCAGGTTGATTTTCAGGTTCATTTTCAGATTTAGCTTCTGATCGCTCGGTGTCTATGCTGTTAGGTATTTTGACTGAATTTGGGCGGTCCCTTTTTGTTTGATTTGTACAGCTTAGGATTAAGCTCATTAAAGCAATGGCAGCAACGATGTATTTAGGCTTCATGAAGCGGAAAGATTCCTGGATGTGTTGTCGATCTGCACTATTAGTATTTGCCATATATTTTCTGCCCTTTTTTGTAAAAACCGAGTATGTCATCTCGATAAAAGTCCTTTTTTTATTAGATCCTAGGCTCGCTATCACATCTTCTTCGCCGTCTGCTTTCAGTGAAGAATTTCTGTGCTTCTGAGCTGAAATCTTCCGTAATCCAGAGCTAGAAATCTCTCTAAGATCCCCTGTGAATACCTAACCCTGGCAGCTAGCTGTGATCGTGGAATTACAAGTCTATGCTGATAGATGCTTGAAGCATAACTGCCCACCGCCTATGCTATTTTTCATTAGTTTTCTTTTAGTTATGGGTAAAATTTTTTAAAACATTAATAATAACTGTAAATATCTATAAAAATTATATTTATTGGTTAATAAATAGTTACATAATATAGAGAAAATATGTTTCATAGTGGTTTAAGCCTCGATGCTAAATTGCTTTACTTCTCCAACCCTTGCTTTTGATCTAAGCCAGGGGTGCGGTTACTAAAAACTTAGTTATTTTTTAGAAGCATTACATTAGAACAATAAAGAGGGAAAAAGGTGAGAATAGTGTAACAAGCCGATCTAAAAATAGAAACGACGGATCTTTTTCCAGCTAAGCATTTATTCCCAATAAGCGGTTTATAAATTTCACTCGATTCCTTTAAAAGGCCTGTTTGAGATCCTATGCACTGTTGCGGGCTAAATACCAAATATGATCTTATCTAAATCCTGTCAACTACAGTATCCTATAGTTTCATTGATTGTCTCAAGAATGTTACTGCTTTTATGTTTGATATTAAGGCTCACTTTTAAAAATCATATTCATACCCACCAGCAAAATCAGATATGTCAATTTCTGTCAGTTCTGATCCTGGAATATCAGTCCAATTTATTTCATCATCTGAGCCTTGCAACTTAAAATCCCTAGGTGCGCGATCAGAACCAGGAGCCTCTAGGCGCAGTCCGGTGACGTTTATTTCAAACGGGAATTCTATCTGAATCCAGCTAGGGGAAGCCGTTGTATAGTATCCATTCATCATGTCATAGGCGCTAAGAGATTGCCAGAAGTTTGGAGAAGAAGCTTCTCCGTCAAAAGCCTGGTAAGCGTAGAGCGTTATAAGTGTAAAAGTTGAGTAGTCCATGTATTCGCCTTGACTTGAAGCGGAGGCAATAGCATTTATACCCCCTATAGTTCCAATGTTGTTATCGGTCATCAAGTTCTGCGCTAAGACACCATTAATTTTGAAACCTAATTCATTAATGATCAGTACATCACCAGTACTGAGACCCATAGCGTTATTTCTAGTGATAAGTAAACGATAGAAACGATAAAGTGGAAGATCACCTCCCCAAGTCTCAGGGATACTAGCGATATTATCAACTGACGAAGATTGGAAGCAATTGGTTCCATCAGCGCTAGGGAAGTCGTCCCAGAGTGCGGGAGCATTGCCCCCAGCAAGGTTTGTATTTTCGAAGGCGCTGACAAAGCTTGTTGCGAGGTTGTTGTTGTCAAATAGTCCTGAAGGAATCGAAGTAATGCCAGATCCAGCAAAAGTGCTTTCGAAAGTAGTAGCGGCAGTGTTCTGATCAAAAAGTCCGGATGGGATAGGTCCTGATAGACTGGAAGTGCCGGCAAAACTATGGCTGAAATCTGATGCCATGGTTGTATTGTCAAAGAAATTATCAGGAATGGTTTCAGATAAAGCAGTATCTTTAAATGCATTTCTAAAACTCGTGATATCGGAAATCCCAGATACAACAGAAAGTAATTTTGTGAGTTTGTTGGCCGCATTATCACTATAAAAATTGATTCTTGCGGCCTTGCCTCTGATTTTTACGGTGTATACCCCTGGGTTTTGGTAGATGTGTGTCACTTGATTGTCTTCGCCAGTAGCACTATGGCTGCTGACGGAGGTATCACCCCAGTGTATAGTGAGCCCATCAGGTTCATCTAGGCCAATCTCGAATGTTTCATTAGACGATAAAGTAGTAACTTCAAGATCAAGGGAGGCAAAATCCACAGTTAAAGTGCTGCCGGTTGACTCTTCGCCTAGGTCGTTAAGGGCACATACTCTAAAACTGTATTGATCGGAGGCAGTCAGATTTGTTAAGCTATGACTTGTGCCTGTTATGCTCACTTCATCAATGACAGTACCTGAGCTACAATCAGGCGGAGGTGTATCTCCTGGCCCATATGAAATCTTAAAGCCAGTCGTGCTTTCTCCTCCGGTGACCCATGATAGTGTCGTGCTTGTTGAATTTTCATTGGGTCCTGAACCATCATCAGCTGCAAGATCTGTTGGATTTGGGGTGGGTGCTAAAGTCCAGGTATATTCAGTGGCCGTTGATTGCTCATTTCCAAGCTCATCGATGCCTTTTAAGCAGAGCTTCCAGCTGCCACTAGCTGTTAGGTTAGAGCTTATATTTGTGGTCTCGTTGGTATTTGCAGAGTAGCCAGCGCTTGCACAGTCAGCGGCTGCATTGATAACAGCGAAGGTGTAACTCACGAGGCCGTTGGCTGGCAAAACATCAAAATCATAGGAAATATTATTTGTTGGATTTGACGGCTCGTTCGCATATGTAGCATTTGGTGCGATGTTGTCGTGGATAATACTTCCTGCTATACAAGCTGTTTCGTTGTTGGAGCTGTCTCTGAATTTAACAGAGACATCAACGCTGGTGTTTAGTGAGGAGAGCGCCCAGTTTTTTGTATTAGTGTAGGTTTCCCAACTTCCGCTTGAACATTCAGCTGTTTCAGATATTAACATCTCTGCAGCGCCATACGCATTAAATTCGAGGTTAAGGGTTGAATTGTTTGTGGAAGCATCGCCTGAGTTAATAGTAATGGTGACAGTAGTTGGGGTAATCTCTATACTACTAGAGCCAGCAAGGCTAGATGGACTGGTTGTCTCTGGTAATGTTAACGCTGCGGAGTTTCCAGTTGCATCACTTATGGTTGCTGACCCTAACACAAGTGAGTTTGTCGACTGATAATTTAGCCCACTAACAGAGTGATTGAAGGCCGGCGTGTAAGAAAATACAAGAGTATCTGTGCCTGAACCGCTAATATATGTAGCAACGCCATCATTAATGCCAGTTTCAAGTTCTATGGTAGGCGTGCCGGTCACATTTACAATTTCAGAAAAAGTTATTGTGATGAGTATTTGTTCGCCGCCTTGATAGTTACCATCAGAACTGGATGAGCTGACAGTTAATACATTGGGTGGGGTGCTGTCAACAGCTGTGGTGGCTGATACAGTCGTGTAGATGCTCTTATTCCCCGTAGCATCCCTAGCTATAACATTAAAGTAGTAGGTTGTGCTGGCAGCAAGTGCTGTTGCTGTGTAGCTGCTATCATCCGTCTCATAATCCTGAATGATACTGCCATTTGTTTCAGTATCAGCTAGGCTGTTCATGTTGTTGGTGGATGACTGCCGTACTTGATATTGAATTGTGTTGTTCGGTGAATGGGTATCAGTAGCCTTTGTCCAGGTGAGGCTGACGCTCATGTCCGATATGCTAGCTGTGTTTATAATTCCAGAATCACCAGCGTCAGGTGCCGTGCTGTCAGCCAGGGTGGTGGCCGCTACAGTTGTATAGATACTCTGGTTTCCAGAGGCATCT
>MDTC01124792.1_pt1 | contig 10479 bp, 9 predicted proteins | sample 811181 | NCBI WGS metagenome assembly MDTC01 (sample SAMN05326644, study PRJNA326480) | marine metagenome | isolation source: seawater | place: Pacific Ocean: North | collected 2011 | reverse complement strand
CTTTTCCTGAACAATTGGCAGAAAAAATTATTAATGAAAACCTTTCTGTGAGACAGACGGAAGCTCTTGTTAAAAGCAAAAAACCAGTTGTTAAGAAACTTAAACTCAAGGATCCAGATACATTAGACCTTGAAAAGAAGTTATCAGAGAAACTGGGATTGGATGTATTAATCAATCATACTGAGAAGAGAGGTGGCTCTATTAAGATAAAGTATAGATCCCTCGACCAACTAGAGCTAGTTACAAGCAAGTTAAAATCTTAATTAAAATAAACCTCACCCTTTTTGGTAACTGATAAAAGGTATTTTTCACAAATTTCATTTTTGAGTGAGCTTTGAGTTTTACACATAAACTCTGCCTCTAATAATTTTTCAATATAATGTAAAATATCTTTAGTTGGCCATTTAGAGCAATGGTTTCTGAAGTGATCTTTATCTTTCCAAAACACCGGCGGTCTTAGTTTTTTTATTGCATCGTCAAAGTCTCCAACTTTTTTTATTTCAATTTGAGTCTTATGTACTCTGACTAAATAATTAATTAAGGACCTAATTATAGCTACAGCATTAGTACCCTCATCAAAGATTCTATATAAATTTTTTGAAACTTGGTTAACTTTTCCATACATTACGTATCCGTTGATAATATTTAGTGAGTTTGAAGAGCTGTCATTCAGTATTGACTGGATATCTTCTAATTTAATTTGATGATTTTTTTGATGATCGATTAATAAAAGTATTTTTTCCAGTTCTTTTTTACTTATTAGCCGGTCAGTACTTAAGTTCTGTATCAAATAATTTTTAATATCGCTATCAAATTTAATTTTGTTATCTGATTGAAACTGACTGATCAAGTTCATTGTTGATCTTAAATCATCTTCATAACATGGAATTGCTGCATACTTATTATGTTTTTCAAAGAAACTTCTAATTTTAGAATTCTTATTTAAATTTTCAGATTTAATTATAACTAAAATTTCGTTACATTCTAAATTAGTATCCTCAAAATATTGTAAATGTTTATCTTTTATATTTTCTAAGTGAATTAGTTTTTGTTCACTGAACATTGAAAAAGATCTAACTTCTTCATCAATAATATTTTGATTTTCGTCTACCTGCTTGCCATTTATAGTAATTTCATCAGTTTCTTGTTTTTCTCTAAATTGTTTAGAGACATTTAATATATTATCTCTAATTAGGCCTTCATTTGGCCCATAAAAAAGTAAAAATTTAGGCAAAGAACCTTTATTAAGTACATTTTTGAGCTGAAATTCTTTTATTATCATTCGACTTGTCTAGATTGAAAATTTTGTATCTGAATTGGTATCATTTTCAAAGAGTTTGCAGTTGCAATTTTTGTTGCCTCATAACGTTTCTGCTCAGTATCATAATTATTTATTTGGGTTTCATATTGAGCAAATCCTTTTGAATAATCTGATAAAATTTCTTTTTTATTAATTGTGTCATATAGAATAAAGTTAGTAGAAATATCAATTCTATATTTAGATACTGTTCCATCGGAATTTGTAACAATTGGAAGATCCTGCTCTATTATATTAATTTGTAATTGATATTGTGATTGTTTATTTGAATTTCTAAAAACATCATTAAATGATTCTTTTACAGCAATTGAGTTTTTAGAATTCAAAATTGTTTCATAATCACTTTCAGTTATATTTAATCTTTCTAAATAAATAGGTTGAAATCCACATTGGATTAATAAAAAAATGACTGATAAATACAAAAAAATTTTTTTTATCATGAAAATTCAACTACAGATTTCTGTAAATAAGATAATGATTCAGAATAATTCTTCCATAAACCAAGAGAATGCTTATTAATAGGATTACGCACTTGTCTTATGCTGATTGTCCTTACGTCTCTTTTTGTTTTATAGAATTCTAAACACTGATCTTCCCATTCAAGACCACAATGATCGAGTAATTTCTCAGTAACTCCTTTTTGATCATCTATTAACGTCTCATTTTTAAGTAGAAAAATTTTATCATCCATAATTTTTTTCCAATGTTTCATTAATTTTATATGTAAATTATAATGTTTGGATAATTTCTCTTGATTATATGAATAACCATGACCCGAAGTTCCAAATGTATTTTTATAGAGTGAAAAACAATTATTCATAGCATCTCGATAACAAAAAATTATTTTAGCATGTGGCAACATTTTGTGAATTAGTCCACACATCATAAAATTATGAGGCATTTTATCAGTAACAAAATCTTTATGTTCTATATTAATATTTTTTATTTGCTGAATATAATTTTGTCCCTTTTCTATCCATTCTTCATTGCTGAGGTTGAGTAATTGAGTAATGGTCTTATCAACTTCATCTTTTGGTAAATCATAAATTCTATCAATTCCTAAAGAACTTCTTAAAGAGTCTAATTCACCACCACCATGAACTTTGGAATGACTTGCTAATATTTGTTCAGTCAGTGTTGTTCCAGATCGGGGCATACCCAATATAAAAATTGGTGTAGGACTCCTCGTTTCTTTACTGATTTTCTTTATTGAGTTAACTAATTCTTTTTTATCAAAATTATTAATAAGTTTTTCAATAAAATAGTCATCATTATCAATATTATATTTTAGTATTTCATCTCGATATTGATTTGATTCAACTAAATATTTTCCAGCTAAATTAAAATTTTTCTTCCTATTATGAATAATATACATACAACGAGCTAAATGATGTTTATCCTTGGCAGTTATTGAAGTGTCAGCATTATATCGATCTTCAATTTTGTAATTTAATTTTTTTTCATCTAGGACATTATTTTCAATGAGTTTTGCTAACATTGCATAATTATCATGATTTAATGCAAAAGCCTCCAATAAATATTTGTTTGATTGATTTATATCACCGCTAACCTCATACATAAGTGCTAATTGATTATATAAATCATCAGTTTTATTTTTTGTTTTAAGTTCTTCCAAAATTTTAATTCCATCTTCAATTTTCTCATTAATAGAGAGAGCAAGTGCATAATTTAATTTAACGATATATGTATCTGGAGCTATGTTAAGAGCTCTAGATGCTAACTGCATACATTTTTCTCGTTCATTCGTTTTAAAATAAATTCTTGTAAGATTATTTACAGCAGGTAAATATGAATTATCTAATTGGAAACTTTTTTCAAAAAGTTTTTTGGCAATGTCTATATCATCATTGATAAAGTATACTAATCCTAAGTTATTATATGCATCAGAAATGTTAGGTTGTAAATTGATTGCCTTATCCAAGTATTGAATTGATTTCTCATATTTTCCAATATCATAATAAAGAATTCCAAGATGTCTAAGTCCATTGTAGTTATTAGCATCTTGAGAAATGATTTGTAGGTAGATCTTTTCTGCACTTTGGTAGTCTTTTTTAATATGAAATTGGATTCCTCTCAGTAAAATATCATCACCATTAGAAATTTGAGTTAGAGATTTTTTTTGTTTTCTTCTCTCTTTTCGATTCATAATCTTATAATACAATATTGAGAATTTTATTTTTTACGAAAATTATTTTTTTAGTAGCTGATAAATCCTTTGGTATTTGGGTATTTTCAATATCTTTAAGCTTTTCAAGAACGTCTTTCTCTTCGGCATTATTTTCGATTTCAATAATTGTTCTTTTTTTGCCATTTACTTGGATAACAATATGAGTTTTATCATCTTGAAGATATTTTTGGTCAACAGTTGGCCATGGCTTACCACTCAATAAGTCGTTATTGCCAATAATTGACCAGCATTCCTCAGCTAAGTGCGGCACCATTGGTTCTAAAACCCTGATCAGTATTTCTAAGCTTTCTTTAAGAGCTGATTTTTCATCTTCGTTGTCTGGCTTAAATAAAGAAATAAAATTTGTCATCTCATAGATTTTGGCAACTGCAATATTCATTTGAAATAATTCAATACTCGAAGTTATATCATTTAGACTTTTGTGAGTAATTTTTTTTAATTCTCTATATTTTTTTGATTCATTATTTTTAAGACTTAATTCTTCATTAAATAGTCTTTTATTGTTGTTTATTAAGTTCCAAACTTTATTGATGAATTTCCATGCACCTCTCACCCCAGATTCACTCCAATTAATATCTCTTCCAGGCGGACTGTCGGACAACATAAACCAACGGGCAGTATCAGCACCATACATATTAATTATTTCCTCTGGATCAATGACATTCTTTTTTGACTTAGACATTGACTCAGAAGGTCCTTTATTTAACTCTTCATTTGTTTCAATGTGAAAAAAACTCCCATTTTTTTCATAAGTTTCACTTGGAAAAATCCATTCACCATTCTTTGTTTTGTAGGTCTCATGACAAACCATTCCCTGAGTGAACAACCCTTTAAACGGTTCATTTATTTTCCCAATGCCAGAGTCGTATAGTGCTTTAGTAAAAAATCGAGAATATAATAAGTGAAGAATAGCATGCTCAACACCTCCTACGTATTGGTCAACTGACATCCAATAGTCTAGGTCCTCATCTTTAAATGTATTTGTTTTGAGATTATCTGAGCAATATTTCATAAAATACCAAGATGAGTCTACGAAAGTATCAAGAGTATCTGTTTCTCTAATTGCTTTTAAACCAGTTTCAGAACAAGTAGTATACTTCCATGTTGGATGTCTTTCTAATGGATTACCTGGAAGATCGAAATCAATGTCATTAGGCAAAACCACAGGTAATTCATTATCGGGAACAGGAATGACTTCGCCATCTTCTCTGTATATAATGGGAATTGGACAACCCCAATATCGTTGACGTGAGATTCCCCAGTCACGTAATCGATAATTGATTTCTTTTTTTCCAATCTTTAATTCTTCAATTTTCTCAATTATTTTCTTTTTTGCATCTTCAACATTGAGTCCATTTAGAAAATCTGAATTAATTAATTTTCCATCACCTGCATAAGCTTCTTTGATTTCTCCATCAATTTTGAAATCATGATTGATAACCTGAATAATTTCCAAATTGTATTTCTTTGCAAATTCAAAGTCTCTTTGATCATGTGCTGGCACCCCATATATTGCTCCAGTTCCATAGTCCATAAGTATGAAGTTAGCTATATAAATAGGTAAGAATAGTTCATTTTTAAAAGGATGCTTTACGTAAAGCCCTGTTTCAATTCCCTTTTTTTCAGTACGTGCAATGGACTCTTCATTCACGGCTGACGAACTTTGTATATCAATAAAATTTTTAATTTTTTTATTTTTTTTAGCAGCTTTCTTTGCAAGTGGATGCATTGGTGAAATAGCACAGAAAGATGCACCAAAAATTGTATCAGGTCGAGTAGTAAATACACTTAACTGATGATTAATCTTTTTATGATTAGAGTCAAAGATATCAAAATTTAAATGACAGCCTTCTGATTTTCCAATCCAATTTTTTTGCATGAGTTTAACTTTATCAGGCCATTCATTTAAATCGTCTAGGTCATCCAATAACTTATCTGCATAGTCCTTTATTTTAAAAAACCACTGAGATAATTCTTTTTGCACAACTTCCGCTCCAGATCTCCATCCTTTACCATCGATGACTTGCTCATTTGCAAGTACCGTATTATCAACTGGGTCCCAATTTACAAAAGATTTTTTTTTATAAACAATATTATTTTTATAAAGTGTTTTGAAAAGTATTTGTTGTTGATGATAATAATCTTTATCACATGTCGCAAACTCTCTTGTCCAATCAATTGACAATCCCATTAACTTTAATTGAGATCGCATTGTATCAATATTTTTGTAAGTCCACTCAGCTGGATGAACATTATTTTGCATTGCTGCATTTTCAGCTGGCATTCCAAATGCATCCCAGCCCATAGGATGAAGCACATTATAACCATTTCCTCTTTTATACCGAGCAATGACATCGCCAAGGGTATAATTTCGAACATGGCCCATATGGATTTTACCAGAAGGGTAAGGAAACATTTCTAAAATATAAAATTTTTTCTTCGTACTATCTTTTTTAGCTGTAAAGGAATTTGCTTCAGTCCACTTTTCCTGCCATTTCTTTTCAATGACTCTAGAATTTAATTTTTCAATCACAGAGAATAATTATTATTTGATAGTTTTTAAATGTCTATGACATTTCATTAGCAATGTATAATTCACGAGAAGTATCGATGATTGATTTTTTTATTTTACTTGCTAAATCACCATTTTGATCTGAGACATTCCATTTCATGCCATCAAAAACTTCTTTAAAAACTTTTACATCAATTGATGTATCTTCAACGGTATCGCTTTTGACATAGATAACTAATTTAATTCTGCTGTTCAGGTCCTCACCAACTTGAAACCATTCGGTTGTTATAATTCCCGCTGCTTTATCAGATGATTGTAAAGGCATGAATGAGATTTTTTCTAAAGCAACATTCCAGACTATATTATCCTTATACTCTGGCATTGAATTTCCTATCAGGCCCATAAATCCACCTTTACGATTCTCTTCAGCCTGTTCTCTAATTTTTCCATCAAATTCTCCATGTTCGTAAGTCACTAGATCTTCATCAGAAGATATGATGCTACAATGAGATAAAATGGTTAAAATTAGAAAAAAAACAGAAAATGTGAGTATTTTTGAGTACATGCATTATTTTAGTATAGGTAAAACCTATAAAAATCAACAATTTTAAGGTGTTGCAAAAATACAATAAATATAAAAAAAATTGTGGTTTTTATGTATTTAATGTTGATATTTGAGAGTAAATAACGATTATGGGCGTACACAGTGATTTTGCTGTGTAATTAACGTTAATTTTTATAAAGGAATATTTATGAAAAAATTAAATCTAGCTACGACTGCTGCTGTCGCAACAGTTATGACTGCTTCGTCTGCTTATGCTGATCTTTCTTTGGGTGGTGCTGTTGCATCTCTCTTTCAGACTGGTGATGCTACATCAGGCTACTCACACGGTGGTACTTCATACACTATCAACGTAGACTATACGACTACACTTGATAACGGTATGGGTCTTGCTGCAAACGTAGACTTAGCTCCAACTAACGCACTATACAAAATGACTTTTAGCTCTGATATGGGTTCATTATCTTTTGGTACAGACACAGATTCTGCTGTTGACCAAAAGGACTTCCCTAAGGGTGCAGCTAAATTCAACGGCGGTGGAAGACTAATCGCAGGTGACTATGATGATGGTGACTCAACTTCTGGTGACACTATTGGAATAAGCACATCTGTTGCTGGCGCTTCTGTTGCAGTAACAATGGGTGAAGGTTCTTCAAAAGCAATGTCAATTGCTGCTTCTATGAATATCGCTGGAGCATCTATTTCAGCTGGTAACACTGATTTTGACAGCGCTCAAGTTGACAGTGGTTTCATAACTGTTGGTTATGATGTTGGTGGATTTAGCTTAGGCTATAACTACTATGACGCAGACACAACAAGTGTAACTCAAATTGGTGCCTCAACTTCTGTTGGTGGCATGAGTGTAGGTGTATCATCAGCTGATCATGATGCTGGTTCTGGTACTGACACTGACGCGTTTGGTGTTCACTTAGGTGGCTCTCTTGGTGGAGCATTCTGGGTTGCTGACTATGTCAATACTGATAATGGTGACGGCACAGAGTCTGATGACTACCAACTTATCATTGGTACTGGCTTCTAATTATAAGTCTTACTAAGTTAAGAATATTAAAACTCCCCAAGTTATTTAATTTGGGGAGTTTTTTTATATAAAATCAAAAATATGTCTATTTCTGAAAAGTATTATCTAACTCAAGACCTAATAGATAAAAGACTTTCATTATCCTCAAGAAATCGTTCAGATGTAGAATTAATTGTTGTTAGTAAAAAACAATCAAAAGAAAAAATCATTGAATTATTAAATTGTGGTCATAGGTCATTTGGTGAAAATCAAATTCAAGAAATTGAGTCAAAGTGGGTGACGATCAAGGAAAAGTTTTTAGATGTTAAACTAAGTTTTATTGGTCCTATTCAGAGTCGTAAAATTAAAAAAATTTGTGAACTATGCGATGAAATTCACTCAATTGATCGTGAGAAGATTGTTAAATTGATATCTGAATTAAGACAAAAGGGAGTCAATGTTCCTAATCTTTTTCTTCAGGTTAATATTGGATTAGAAAGTCAGAAAAGTGGGATTCATCCAAATGATGTCAGAAACTTTATTAAATTATCTCAAGAGAAGTATCATATTCAATTTAAGGGTTTAATGTGTCTACCGCCGGAAGGTAAGGACTCTAAAATCTATTTTAATGAATTAAGAGAGTTATCAATCTCAAATAATATAGCAAAATTAAGTATGGGCATGAGCAATGATTATCTAACTGCAATAGATTGTGGAGCTACCCATATTCGTGTTGGATCCTCAATTTTTGGTAAACGTACTTAATCGCCCAAAACAACATTTGTTTTTTTATCAATCAAACTTATTACAAACATTAAATCTTCCTGTTTAAGAGCAACACATCCTTCTGTTGGTTTATAATTATCATGTGCAACATGTAAAAAAATTGCACTTCCAAGACCTCGAATGATTGGATTGGTATTATAATTTAAAACACATACGATGTTATATAAGGAGTCATTTCGATAGAGTCTTTCGGCACTAAAATTATAGGGAAATTTAATTAATTGATTATATTCTTTTTGACCTGGATCATCACACCAACCATCAAATTGGTTAATGATGATTTTATCAATATTCGTATCTAAGTTTTTTATTCGATCATCTCTGTAAAAAATTCTTTTGACATGAAAAGTTCCTACCGGCGTACATCCATCACCTTCTTTCTTCTCTTTTGAGAAACCAGCTCTTCCTATTGAACATTGAAATTGTTTATCTTTAAATATTAAATAATTTTTTTTTACTCTTATAGACATTCCATATAATATAATTTGAATGCCACAAAAAAGCGAAAAGATAATTTTTATTAAGCTTCAAAATTTAATTCTCAAGAAGATTTTTAGCGAATTAATTCCTTTTCTTAATCAAGAAACAAATGATATTCAATTTATATTATCTGATTTATCAAATCGACAATTGTACTTATCCAATTACTTTATATCAGACTTAGAGTCTATCAACCAACTAATAGATGACGATTTATCAGGTCAAATAAAAAAAATATTTCTTATTTCTAATAAAGCATTTGATATCAAATCTAATATTGATGTAGTTCACTATGACTTGCCGTTAAAATTTCTAAACTTTTTTGAATATGTTATTCAAGATTTAAAGCAAAATTTGAATAAGGAAAATAATATTATTTCTCTAAAGTCAACTCAGTACGACCAGTCCTCTAGACTAATTTTTAACGATAATGTATCAATAACTCTTACAGAGAAAGAAAACGAAATATTTGATTTCCTTTTATCAAGTAAAAATAGTGTGAAAAAAAAAGTGCTTTTAAAAAATATATGGCAATATAATGAGAGTATAGATACGCATACCCTCGAGACCCATGTTTACTCATTACGAAAAAAACTTGAAAAAAAATTAAAAATTAAAAACATACTTGAAAACAATGAAAATGGTTATTTTCTAAATAAAGACTTACTTTGAAGCAAATTTATACATTCAATAACAAGTGTTCCCTTTCCCATGCACTAATGACTTTTTGATAAGCATCATGCTCTGTCTGTTTAAGTTCGGTATATAAAATAATAAATTCTCTTCCAAGAATTTCTGACAGTGTATCACTGATTTTCAATCTTTTTAATGCGTCGGGTAAATATTTAGGAATATTATGCCTTCGTTCAAAAGCACTACCAACAATTGGTTTTTCAGGCTCAAGCTCTTCTTTGATTCCTAGATAACCACATGCTAGTGAAGCAGCAATTGCAAGGTATGGGTTGGTATCTGAACCAGGAATTCTATTTTCAACTCTTCTTGAATTGCCTTTGGATGAAGGAACTCTAAAACCTACAGTTCTATTTTCAAGTCCCCAATGAGTATTTATGGGAGCAGAGGCATCAATTACAAAACGTCTATACGAGTTTACATAGGGTGCAAAAAATAACATAGCATCCGGAAGGTATTGTTGAAGACCACCTATATAATTTAAAAATAAATCAGTATTGTTTCCTTCCTTATCACTGAAAAGATTTTCTTTTGTTTCTTTAGAAATTAAATTTTGGTGAATATGCATAGAACTCCCTGGTTGTCCAGAATATGGCTTAGCCATAAAAGTTGCATGCACTCCGTGTTTTAATGCAACTTGTCTAACAGCTCTTTTAAACATAAAAGCTTGATCAGCAAGCTGCAATGGATCACCGTGATTTAAGTTAATTTCTATTTGAGCTGGACCACTTTCATGAACTAGAGTATCAACACCAATTCCGAGAGACTCACAATAATCATAAATTTCATCAGTTATTTTATCAAACTCATTTACTGCATCTACACCAAATGCTTGGCTAGACATTTCTCTTCTACCTGATTTACCAACTGGTGTTTTAAGTGGTAAGTCAGGATCTAAATTTTG
>MDTC01065258.1_pt1 | contig 10479 bp, 11 predicted proteins | sample 811181 | NCBI WGS metagenome assembly MDTC01 (sample SAMN05326644, study PRJNA326480) | marine metagenome | isolation source: seawater | place: Pacific Ocean: North | collected 2011 | reverse complement strand
TTAGATTTTGTCAAAAATAAATTTGGTTTTAATTATGGCTCTACAGATTTTATGGAAATGTTAAATTTTAGTCCACTAGATGGTGTGGTTATAGCTTCTCCACATTTTGCTCATTTTGAAAATGCAAAAGCTTCTCTAGAAAAAGGATGTCATGTATTAATAGAAAAACCAATGACCACAAACAGTCATGATGCAGAAATATTATATAAACTTGCTAAAGAGCAAAAAAAAGAGATCTTAGTTCCTAATGGATTTAATTTTACTCACTTTATGCCTAAAGCAGAAAAATATATAAATGATGGGCTTATAGGTGAAATAAAACATATTGATGCAGCCTTTTCTTCCTCTTTAGTAGATTTATTTCAAGGAATAGCTTTAAGCGAGTCTGAAGAACATACATTTCAACCTTTAGCATCAACTTGGTCAGATCCAACTAAAGGTGGTGGGTATGGTTGGGGACAATTATCACATATGTTTGGTGGTGTATTTAAAGTAACTAAGCTTGAAGCTGAAAAAGCATTTTGTTTTTCTGTGCCATCACCTACAAATGTAGATTACACTGACGCAATTTCAGTTAAATTTTCAAATGGTGCTACAGGGTCTTTTTCTGGATGTGCTTATGTTCCAAAAGATTTTGGTGGAACCTTCTATATAACGGTACACGGCACAGAAGGAACACTCTATTTAGACATGGAGATCAAAAGAGAGAGATTATTAATTAGATTAAATGATGGAAGTGAAATTAATGATGAAATAAAGGAAGGAGATGGAACTATGGCTTATAGTACCAAGGCTCCACTAGATACTTTTGTCGATATATGTCTAAGTAAAGAAGTTGATAATCATGCTAATGCAGATATTGGACTTAAAACAGTTAAAGTTTTAGATGCAATTTATAGGTCTATGAAAAGTGAAAAAGTAGAAAAAATATAAGTTAATCAAATATTTTTCCTGGGTTCATTATATTATTAGGATCCATAACTTGTTTTATCATTTTCATGTAAGGAACAGTTTTTGGATGTTCTTTAATTAAGTATTCTTTTTTTTGTAAACCAATTCCATGCTCTCCAGTAATAGTACCTTCTAATTTAAGAGCTTTATTTATTAGTTTATTACTAAATTCTCTTATATATTTATATTCATTTTCCTTATTTGGATCATAAACAATTGTAACATGAAAATTACCATCACCAACATGACCCACCATAGGGGCTTTTAAACCAGTACCCTGAAGTTCTTTTTCAGCAAATTGAATACACTCAACTAAATTTGAAATTGGCACACATACATCTGTTGCATAAACTCTTACATTATTTCCTTGAGCTTTAACTGAATAATAAACATTATGCCTAGCTTTCCATATCTTATTTCTTTCTTCTGTTGTTGCAGCCCATTTAAAATCACTACCATTATGGCTTTTTGAAATTTCTTCAACGACTTCAATTGACTCTTTATTTGAGTTTTCACTTCCATGAAATTCATAAAATAAAGTTGGTAAAGCATCTAAGTTTTCTAAATTTGAATATTTTATACTTATTTCTATTTGATCTTTATTTAATAATTCAATTCTTGCGACTGAAGCCCCATATTGAATTATTTCTTGAGCAGTTATTACAGCAGACTCAAGATCTGGAAATTGACATACTGCACTCATTATACTTTCAGGGGTAGGAGATAATTTAAGTTGAACCTCCGTAATAATTCCAAGTGTCCCTTCAGAACCTACAAATAGATTAGTTAAGTTATACCCAGCAGAGGATTTTTTTGCTCTTGTTCCAGTTTTGATTATATCTCCATTTGCAAGTACTACTGTTAATCCCATCACCGCTGTTCGCATAGTGCCATATTTGACTGCCATAGTTCCAGAAGCAGAACAAGCTGCCATACCACCTAAAGCCGCATTAGCTCCGGGATCAATAGGAAAAAAAACCCCTTTATCTTTTAAATGTTTATTTAGTTGCTCTCTCGATACGTTTGCTTGAACTCTGCAATCAAAATCCTCAGCATTTATGCTCAAAATTTTATCAAATTTTTCTAATGAAACAGTTATACCTTTAGCATTACCCACAGCATGACCTTCCAAAGAAGTGCCTGTTCCATATGGTACGACAGGCGTCTGATGATCATTACAAATTTTAAGTATTTTAGACAATTCTTCATTTGAATTTGGGAAGACAACTGCTTGAGGTTTAATAGGGTCATAGGCATCTTCACCTTTAGAAAAATTAACAAGAACTGAGTCTGAATTAGTAAATCGGTCTTGTAAAAGATCTATAAGTTCTTTTTGCAATACATTATTTTTCATATAATATTCTACTAATACCAAAATTTATAAATAAAGAAATCTATACTATGGATCAGCTCAATAAAATTCTTACTAAACATGTCGATGATATAAGATTTCCGGGGATCCAATGGCAAATAAATATTAAGAATCAAATTTATTCCGGGAAAGTTGGTTATAATAATTTAGAGACAAAAGAGCCAGTTTTAGATAATACTATTTATAGAATATGGTCCATGACCAAGCCAGTTGTTGCAATTGCTGCGCTACAATTACTTGAACAAAATAAAATTAATCTAAACGATGAGATAATTAAATATTTACCTGAGTTTGTAAATTTAAAAGTTTTAAAAAATAAAAATTCCTCAATTGATGATGTGGAAGAATTAAAAATTTATCCTACAATAAAAGATCTTTTTTTGCATACTGCTGGATTTTCATACAATTTTTTAGCAAATCCTGTTGGAAAAAAATATGATGAAATTAAATTATTTCATTCAGATATTACAACACTTGAGGAGGAAATAAAAAAATTAGCAGAAGTACCATTGTTATATCAGCCAAAAAGTAGTTGGGTTTATTCTGTATCCATGGATGTTTTGGGAAGAATATTAGAAGTAGTATTAAATGATACTCTACAAAATATTTTACAAAAAAATATTTTTGATCCATTGGAAATGTATGAAACTAAATTTACAATTCCTGTTGATTCTGAGTTTAGGGTAATGAAAACTTATGAATATGATCAAGTAAATTTTAAATTAAATGGGCAAAAAAATGAACCACAAAAAATTGGAAATTACAAATATCCATTATTTGAAAATAACTATGCAAGAGGTGGTCATGGTTTGTTTTCAACAATAAGTGATTTTTCAATTTTTACAAAAATGTTACATACTGGTATTTCAAGTGGGGGTCATCAAATTTTAAATAATAAGACTTTAAAACTAATAAATACCAATGCACTTGATAATCATTATTTTCCTATCGAAATTCCTTCAATTGGAATCGTAAGGGATGTAAATTATGTCAATGATTTAGAAGCCTATGGATGGGGTTATGGATTTAGGACATTAATGGATCTATCGAAAAATAATTATTTAGGTTCTCTTGGGGAATTTGGTTGGGCTGGTGCCGCCTCAACATACTTTCTTGTAGATAATAGTAAAGAAATGTCTGCTTTAATAATGACACAAGTTTTAAATGGTAGTCCAGAACTTAAAAAAGATTTTTATAAGTTTATCTACACAAACTTTTAAGAACAATGTGTTAAGAATCAAATCGATTGAAAGTTTGGGAATACTTTTTGCCATAATGGCATATTTTTCTTTCTCACTTTTAGATACAGTTCAAAAAACAGCAATCATATATCACTCTGTTTTTCAATTATTGTTTATAAAATATTGTTTTGTATTAATACTTTCTCTTTTTGAATCTCAAAGAAAAAAAAATAATTTATTCTATAGATCTCATAATATTAAATTACAAATTTTAAGAAGTATTTTATCAATAATAGAATCTGGATGTTTTATATTATCATTTAAATATTTATCGTTAGCTGAAGCGCATAGTATTGCTTCACTTACTCCTGTATTAGTAGTTGCCTTATCTGCAATTTTCTTAAGAGAATATGTGTCTTTGAAAACTTGGATTGCAATATTTATTGGATTTATTGGTGTGCTAATTATTATGAGACCGGGACTATCAATATTTGATCCAAAGTCTTTGATACCACTAACTGGTGCGTTTTTTCTAAGTATATATCAAATTGTAACAAGAAAAGTTTCAGAAAAAGACTCTAATGAAACATCACTATTTTATACATCAATAATGGGAATAATATTAATGGGCATATTAGGTTACAATTATTGGCAACCAGTTATGGAATATTCTTTTTTATTTTTTATTTCTATGGGATTATTTTATTCTTTAGGTCTTTATTTTCAAATTATAGCCCTCAGTATGGCTAAAGCAGGAATTATCCAACCATTTCATTATACTTTAATTTTTTGGGCTATAATTTTTGGTTATATATTTTATGGTGATTTTCCAGATATTTTAACATTACTTGGAGCGCTAGTAATTACTGTATCTGGAATATATACTTTATATAAGAATGAAAAAAATAACTATTAGACTTTTTCAGGCATTTATTTAAAAAATATATAATGTTTATTGGAATAGATTTAGGAACATCTTCAGTAAAAATTATTCTTGTTGATCATGATCAAAATATTTTAGCAACTTCAGACTATCCAGTTGCAGTTTATAATCCCAAAGATGGATATAGTGAACAAAATCCTCAGGATTGGGTAAAAGCTACTCTAGAATGTCTTGAGATTTTAAAAAATAAAAAACCAAAAGAATTTAAAGAAACAATTTCAATTGGAATCTCTGGTCAGATGCATGGAGCAACACTCATTGACAAATCTGGCGCTGTTATACGGCCCTGTATTTTGTGGAATGATACACGTTCCTACAAAGAGTGTGAAGAATTTGAAAATCAAAGTTTTAATGTAAGATCAATATCAGGTAACATAACTATGCCTGGTTTTACTGCTCCAAAAATAAATTGGTTAAAAAATAATGAAATAGAAAGTTTTAAAAAAATTAACAAAGTTTTATTACCTAAGGATTATTTACGTTTTTATTTAACTGGAGAATATTATTCTGAAATGTCTGATGCTTCTGGAACACTGTGGTTAGATATTAAAGAAAGAAAATGGTCAGAAAAATTATTATCATGTTCTGATTTAGACATGAAACATATGCCAAAACTTGTAGAAGGTAATCAAGAAGCAGGAACTTTAAAAAAAAGTATTAAAGACAAATTTAGTTTTACAAACAATGTTTTTGTTGTTGGTGGTGCTGGAGATAATGCAGCAGCAGCAGTGGGAATGGGTATAGTTAAACAAAAACATTCATTTATTTCTCTTGGTACTTCAGGAGTTTTCTTCACACCAACAAATAATTTTTTGAGTAATACTGGTGATGCTGTTCATGCTTTTTGTCATTGTTTACCAAATAAATGGCATTTGATGTCGGTGATGTTAAGTGCAAGTAAATGTTTAGACTGGATTTGTGGAATAACTAATACATCAATAACAGACACTCTTAAAAATGTTGAAAATTATTTTAATGATCCAGTTTCAGTCTCTAATTCTTCGTTTTTCCTCCCTTATTTATCGGGGGAAAGAACACCACATAATGATCCACATATTAGAGGATCATTCCATGCGATGAAAGCAACTACGGAAGCAACCAATATGCAATATGCAGTAATTGAAGGTGTTAGTTTTGGAATTTTAGATGGTGTTGAATCAATCTTAAAAGTAAATAATTATTTTGAAAAAATATTTATGGTTGGAGGAGGGTCAAAAAGTTCTTTGTGGATTAAATTACTTGCTTCATTATTAAATAGAAATTTAAGTGTTTGTGATCAAAGTGAGTATAGTGCAGCATTAGGTGTAGCAAGATTGGCCATGTATACTGATGAGAATATAACAAATAAAAATGATATAATCAAAGAAACAAAAACTAGTAAAAATTATTCACCATCATTAAATAAAACTGATATGCTTATGAAAAGGTATCAAATTTGGAAAGAATTATATGCAACAAATAAAAAAATAGCTTCAAAACTGATTTCTTAATAAATTAAAAATTTAAATTAATAGTTCTTGTTTTTTATTCTTTAAATAAAAATAAATTAGTTTTTATTTTAACTTTATCTTTTAAGATGGAGGTATTAGACCATTGCCCAATACCTATTTCAAAATTTGTTCTTGAAAATAACAATTCACTTTGGATTTGCACTAATTCTTCTGCAAGTCTTTTGACATTAATAACTAAAGGCACCATTTCACTTTTACCTTTTAAAGATAGTTCTGCGTCTAATGTTAATTCTTTTTCATTATCATATGAAAATTTTTTAGTATCAATAACAGCTAGAGGGAATGTTAGAGTATCAAAAAAAATATTACTTAAAAGTAATTCTTTATATTTTATATAGTTCATTTCCAAATCATCAATTTTTACTGAAAAAATAGCTTTATTATTTTTTTTCTTAGTTACATCTAGCTCAATAAATCCCTCGATAGTATTAAATTTTCCCTTTACATTTTTGGCAAAAAGTACAGGTAATTCAAACTCAATTGTTGAGACGTTTTTATCTAATATCCAACGCTCTGATGCTGATGCTGATGCTAAATTTATCTGAAAGATAAAATATGAAAAAATTAAAAAAAATTTAAACTTTTTCAATATATCTCCTTGCTAAATAATCAGCTTTTTCATTATGTATGTTTCCAGCATGACCTTTAACCCACTCCCAAGAAATATTATGTCTTGATATTAATTGATCAAGTTCTATCCATAAGTCTTTATTTTTAACTGGTTTTTTTGAAGCAGTTTTCCACCCATTTTTTTTCCAGTTTTCTATCCATGATTGAATTCCATCTTTTACATATTTACTATCTGTAATTAATGTAATAATTTTTTTATCTTCAAAATATTTTAAAGCTTCTATAGCTGCAGTTAATTCCATTCGATTATTAGTGGTATTATCATTTCCTCCATTAAGAAATATATTATCTTTATTTTTCTCTAATATTACCACTCCCCACCCCCCAATACCGGGATTTCCGGAACAAGCTCCATCAGTATAAATTGTAATCATAATTTAATTTCAGGATTTTTCTGATGCCATTCTAATATTTGAAGATATTCTTTAGGGTCTTTAGGAACAACTAAAGCATCTTTTGGATGATAAATTATATCATGAAGTCTTGTTACTAATATGCGGACAGCAGCACCTCTTAGCAGAACATTTAGAGATTTTGTTTCACTTTGATTTAATGAAGAATATTCGTTAAATCCTTCCATTAAAGATGTATAATTTTTTAACTGAAACCTATTATTTAAATCAAAACACCATGCATTTATTGCTAAAGCTAGTTCATAGGCAATAAAGTCCTCACAAGAAAAGTAAAAATCTATAACACCTGAAATTTTATCTTTTATAAAAAAGATATTATCTTGAAATAAATCAGCATGAATTATTGCTTTTGGAAGATTTGTTGGCCAATTATATTTTAAAAAAGATAACTCATGTTCTAGTTGATTAAAATAATGATCATAAGATTTATTTTTGCTTTCTTTACATTTATTAACAATAGATCCCCATGTCTCAAGACTTAAACCATTCTTTCTTTTTAATTTAGATGTTTTTGTTATATTGGTGAATCTAGCAATTATTGATCCAACTTCTTTACAATGGTTTGGAAGTATAGATTGTAATTGTTTTCCCTCCAAAAAAGACATTATTACAGCAGACTTATTTTGAATTTTATTAATAATAGAGCCTTTATTATTTTCTATTGGAAGAGGGCAATCAAAACCATGAGCTACAAGCTCTTTTTGAAGACTCATAAAAAAAGGTAACTCTTCGGGATTAACCCTTTTTTCAAAGATTGTTAAAATGTAATGATGATTACTTGTTGTAATTTTGTAATTTGTATTTTCAATTCCCTCAACAATTCCCTCAAAAGATATTAAATTTCCAATTGAGTAATTTTTGATAAAATTTTCTATATCTTCTCTCGAAACTTTGGTGAATACGGCCATGTTAAATTGCTTCTTTTAGTTTATGAGGTATTTTAAAATGTGTATCTTCTTGTTCATACTTTGATTCTATAATATTTAATTCAAATTTCTCTTCTATTTTTTTGAGTATTTTTTTGACTAGAATTTCTGGAGAGGACGCACTTGCTGTGATGCCTATTTTAGAATTATTATCGATTAAAGATAAATCAAAATTTTCTATATCATCAACCAATATAGAATGCTTTGAGCCATAATTTTTTGCAACTTCAACTAACCGTAATGAATTTGACGAATTCTTTGAACCAAGAACAAAAAAATAATCACAATTCTTTGCAATATTTTTTACAGCCTCTTGTCGATTAGTTGTTGCATAACAAATGTCTTTCTTCTTAGGCTCTAAATAATTTTTATAGAGTAATTTTATTTCATCAATAATTTCCTTTGTATCATCGACTGATAAAGTAGTTTGAGTTACATATGCTATTTTTTGATCTTTAGGTATTGGTAATTTTTTTACATCTTCTTTTTTTTCAACCAAATAAATATCTTTTGACGACTGACCCATAGTGCCAATTACTTCAGGATGATTACGGTGACCAATAAGAATAACAGGCAAATTTCTTCTTTCAAAATTCTCTACTTCGCGATGAATTTTACTAACTAAAGGGCAAGTGGCATCATAATAAAGTAAATTTAATTTTTCAGCTTCATTAGGAACTGATTTTGGCACTCCATGTGCTGAAAAAATAACTGGCCTATCTTTTAAATCAATTTCACTTAATTCTTCCACAAAAATAGCACCTTCTGATTTTAAATTATCAACAACATATTTATTGTGCACTATTTCATGTCTAACGTACACCGGTGCACCATACTTTTTTATTGCTTCTTGAACCATTAAAATTGCTCTTTCAACACCAGCACAAAAACCTCTTGGTCCAGCTAAATATATATCAAGTTTTTTATTCATTTACTTTTATTTTTCACTTACTTTATAAATTTACTCATATAATAACAAATACTATATTCATGAAACAAATATTGATATTTCTTATATTTTTACCTCTTTTAGGATGTAATAATTTAATAGAAAATAAGCAAACATCTATAAACTTCAACTGTCCAAGAGTCTTTTTTTCTTCTGAAGACAGAATTTTTATTGATAATAGTACTTCAATTGATGATATTGGGATTAAAGCTGAATTTAATAATTTTGCTATTAAAAAACAATGTATGGAACAAGAAAACATTGCAATCATTCCTGTTGATATTCTTATTGAGGTTAAACCTATAAGTAATTTAGAAGAATCCTCATTAACTGTACCAATTTATGTTACTCTCCTGGATGCCAATGATAAAGTTCTAGAAATACAATATTTTTCTGTTTTAGGTTCTATAAACAGAAACAGTGAAACGAATGACTTAATTAAAACAGATATTACAGACCGACTAAAAGTTGTTACAAAATATTTAAATACATCGCAACTAGTTATTGGATTTATGATTGATAAAGAAAAAAGGAATTTAATAAACTAATTTTTTAACGCAGAACCAAGATCTTCAATTGATTTATCAATTAATTTTTGTCTTTCTTGGTTATTGAGCTTTTGTTCTAAAATAGAAATTGTAGCAGCAATTGCTGTAGAAGAAATATGTGATTGAATAAGACTATTGGCATCACGTGTTAATTGATCAATTTTAGCTTCAGCTAAAACTTGTCTTTTTGCAATTTGATCTTTGAGTTTAGATTCAGCAATTTTTTCCAATTGCTTAACTTTTTTTTCAGCTTCTTTCTGAATCTCTTGAATTTCAGCTTGTACATCATTTTGACGTTTTTTAACTTCACTAAGTGTAAATTGTGTTTCATTTTTAAGATTTTCAGCTTCTTCAATTTTATCTTTAATATTTTTAATTTGGGAGTCTAAGTTAGTTGTTAGAATTTTACGCACAGGATTAAAGATTGCTGCTATAAATGCAACGAAGGCAAAGGCTACCCAAAATTTAGGATCAGAAAACATTAGTTGATTGACCTTTCAGCACTATAAACAGCACTTTTAATTTCATCATCAGACACATCAAATGATGCTACTTTAGATAAAGTGAGTCTGGTAATCTCATTTATTTGACTTTGTATTTGTGAAACTGAGTCATTTTTATTCTTTTCAATAGTCTGTGTTGATTGTTCAATTTTAGTATCAAGTTCTTTATCGAGTTTATTTAATTCAAGCTGCACTTTTTCCTGTAGCGATAATGAAGATGATTTAATCATATCGGATGAGTCAGCCCTTGCTTGCTTAAGTTGACTTTCAATTTTTTCTTGAATTTTTTCAGCTTCTATCTGCAGCTCTTTGGCAGTAGTTAAATCTTCATTAATTTTCTCTTCTCTTCTTTCAAGCGCATTACCAATTCTTGGTAATGAAATTCGCCATAAAAAAATAAAAAGAAACGAAAATGTTACTACAAGCCAAAAAAGCTGGGAAACAAAAAATTCAGGATTTAGTTGAGGCATGTTTTTACTAAATTAACCAAATAAAATAACTAGAGCAATAACAAGTGCAAATAGTGCAATTGCTTCAACGAGTGCGAAACCT
>MDTC01065102.1_pt1 | contig 10479 bp, 19 predicted proteins | sample 811181 | NCBI WGS metagenome assembly MDTC01 (sample SAMN05326644, study PRJNA326480) | marine metagenome | isolation source: seawater | place: Pacific Ocean: North | collected 2011 | reverse complement strand
GGAGCTTTATTTGATAAAGATATTGAAAAAGAAAAAATAGAAAGAGTTAAAAATGTTACAACCAACAAGAACTAAATATAGAAAAGCTTTTAAAGGACGTATTAAAGGTAAAGCATCAAGAGCAGTGACTTTAAACTATGGACAATTTGGTTTAAAAGCTATGCAGCCTGAAAGAGTAATTGGAAAACAAATAGAAGCTGCACGTGTAGCTTTAACAAGATATATGAAACGAACTGGTAAAGTTTGGACCAGAATATTTCCAAATATACCTGTATCTAAAAAACCTACAGAAGTTAGAATGGGAAAAGGCAAAGGTTCTCCAGAATACTATGCTTGTAGAGTAAAACCAGGTAGAATAATTTTTGAAATTGATGGCGTTACAGAAGAAGTAGCTAGAGAAGCTTTATATAAGGCTTCAGCAAAACTACCTATTAAAACAAAATTTATAAGTAGATAAAATGACAAAAAAAAATAGAGACGAAAAAAAACTTACTAAAGATCAAGCAATAAAGAAACTTGATACTTTGAAAAAAGACTTATTCAATATCAGGTTTAAAAAAATAAATAATCAAATTGAAAACCCAGCTCAGTATGGTGAAATTAAAAAAAGTATAGCTCGTCTATACACAACAATTAAAAATATAAAATGACAAAGAAGATATTACAAGGTGTTATTACTAGTACAAAAAATGACAAAACTGTAGTCGTAGAAGTTACTAGAAAATTTGCCCATCCTTTTTATGGAAAAGTTATTAAAAGATCAAAAAAATACCATGCTCATGACGAAAAAAATAAATATAAAGAAGGTGAAATTATTAAAATAATAGAGTGTAATCCTATATCGAAAAAGAAAAGATGGAAGGTGGTAGAATAGTGATACAAGTACAAACAGAATTAAATGTTGCAGATAATACTGGTGCAAAAAGAGTCGAATGTATTAAAGTTTTAGGTGGCTCAAAAAGAAGATACGCTTCAATAGGAGATATTATTGTAATAAGTGTAAAAGATGCAATACCTAAAGGAAAAGTTAAAAAAGGAGCAGTGCATAAAGCTGTAGTAGTTAGAACAAGAAAAGAAATATTTAGAAACGACGGGTCAAAAATACAATTTGATACAAACGCTGTTGTTTTAACAGATGAAAAAGGCGAACCAATTGGAACTAGAATATTTGGGCCAGTTACTCGAGAACTCAGAATAAAGGGGCATACTAAAATTATTTCTTTAGCTCCGGAGGTATTATAAATGCTTAATATAAAAAAAGGCAATCAAGTAAAAGTTTTATCTGGCAAAGACAAGGGAAAAACTGGAGAAATATTAGAAGTTAATAGAAGCTTAGGTAGAGTAAAAATAAAATCTATAAATATGATTAAAAAACACCTTAAACCAACTAAAGAAAACAAAGGTGGTATTGTAACCAAAGAAAATTTTATTCATATTTCTAATATAAAAAATATAGATAAAGTAGTAAATAAAAGTAAAACAAAAAAAGAAGTTAAAAAATAATGATACCTAGATTAAAAACCCTATATGATAAAAATATTGTTAATAATTTACTAAGTAAACTAAATTATAAAAACAAACACCAAGCACCTAAATTAATTAAAATTGTTTTAAATATGGGTCTAGGCGAGGATGCTTCTGATGGAAAAAAAATTAAATCAAGTCAAGATGACTTAAGTTTAATAACAGGACAAAAAGCTGTAATAACAAAATTTAAAAAATCTATCTCTAATTTTAAAACTAGAAAAGGAACAAGTGCTGGAGTAAAAGTTACATTAAGAGCTAATAAGATGTATGAATTTGTCGATAGATTAGTTAACATAGCTCTACCAAGAATAAAAGATTTTAGAGGATTGAAATCCGAGGGAGTTGATAATTCAGGAAATTATAGTTTTGGTATTAAAGAACATATAATATTTCCAGAAGTTAACTTTGATAAAGTTGATAAAATTAGAGGTCTAGATGTTACCATAGTAACATCAAGCCCAACTAAAGAAGGAACTATTGAATTATTAAAAGGGTTTAATTTCCCAATAACAGAAAAAAAATGAGGTAATATGGCGAAAAAAAGTGCAGTACAAAAAAATTTAAAAAGAATAAAAATGACAAATAGATATGCAAAAAAAAGAGACAAATTAAAAAAGATTATAATGAATAAAACACTAGAATTATCTGAGAGATTTGCCGCTCAATTAAAACTAGATAAATTACCAAAAAATTCTTCAAAAGTAAGAATAAGAAACAGATGTGGTATTTCAGGTAGACCACATGGTTATTATAGAAAATTAAAAATATCCAGAATAGCTTTAAGAGATATGGCTTCCGCTGGAAAAATACCTGGTATAATAAAATCAAGTTGGTAGGAGAAAAATGACTATAGTTGATCCAATAGGAGATATGTTTACTCGAATTAGAAATGGGCTTATGAGAAACTTAAACACAGTAAATATACCTGCTTCAAAATTTAGATTTAAGATTTTAGAAATTTTAAAATCAGAGGGTTATATAAATAATTTTTATATAGAAAAAAATGATAATAATACAAATATAATAAAAATAGACTTAAAATATTACGAAGGTTCGCCAGTTATTAAAGAGATCAAAAGAATATCAAAACCAGGTAGAAGAGTATATTCAAAAGCAACGAGTATACCAAAAATATTAAACGGCTTAGGTATGGCAATAATTTCTACTCCGCAAGGTGTTATGTCGGATATGCAAGCTAGAAAAAATAATATAGGTGGCGAAATAATTTGTAAGGTATTTTAATGTCAAAAATAGGAAAGAAAAATATAATTATCCCTAAGGAGACAACAATAAAAGTTGAAGGTGAAAAAATCCTAGTTTCTGGACCTAAAGGGAACAAAACTTTATTTATAAATGATAAATTATTTTTATCTAAAGTGAATGATAAAAATGAATTCCAAATTTCACCAGTTAATAAAGAAATTGACCATAAGGCCAAGCTATTATGGGGAACTTATAGAAGTCTTATAAACAATGCTGTTATTGGTGTTTCAATAGGTCATGAAAAAATTCTTGAACTTAATGGAGTTGGTTTTAGAGCAAATTTAAAAGGAGAGTTATTAAATTTACAAATAGGCTTTAGTCATGATGTAAATTTTAAATTTCCCAAAGATGTAAAAATTGTGGTGGAAAAACAGACTACTATTAAGATAAATGGTGTAGATAAAGAACTAGTTTCAAAAATTGCCTCTGATATTAAGTCACTTAAACCAGTTGAACCGTATAAAGGCAAAGGTATAAAAGAAAAAAATCAATATGTATTAAGAAAAGAGGGAAAGAAAAAATAAATGGGTAAAATTAGTATAAAAATTAAAAGAAAAAAAAGAAATAGAAAAAAACTTAGAAATATAAGCCCTAACAAATTAAGAATTACTGTTTTTAAGTCGTCTAAATATATATCAGCTCAAATTATTGATGATAATTTATCTAAAACAATAGTTTCAGCATCATCCACAGAAAAAGAGTTGAAAAAAACAAAATCAAAAAAAATTGATCAATCAAATATTTTAGGTGAAATACTTGCAAAAAGAGCAATGGAAAAAAAAATAAACAATGTATATTTTGATAGAGGTGGTTATAAATATCACGGTAGAGTTAAAGCATTTGCAGACTCTTTAAGAAAACATGGGTTAAAATTTTAATGAGTGAAATAGATTATAAAGAAAAATTAGTTGCTATAAATAGAATCACCAAAGTTGTTAAAGGTGGTAGAAGATTTGGTTTTGCGGCTTTAGTAGTTGTTGGTAATCAAAAAGGTTCAATTGGTATAGGTCAAGGAAAATCTAAACAAGTTCCTGACGCTATTAAAAAAGCAACTGAAGTCGCTAAAAGAAACCAAATAAAAATACCGTTAAAAGATGGAAGAACTTTACATCATGACGTTAAAGGAAAAAATGGTTCGGGAAAAGTTTTTATGAGATCAGCACCAGCAGGTACTGGAATTATTGCTGGGGGGCCTATTAGATCAGTATGTGAAGTTCTTGGAATTCAGGACGTTGTAGCTAAATCACTTGGTTCAGCTAATCCTCATAATGTTTTAAAAGCCTGTGTAAACGGTCTTAAAACACAAATATCTCCTAAAATGTTATCAGCGATTAGAGGAAAAAAAATATCGGAAATTATATCTAAAAGAGAAAATACAAAATGAAATTAAACAATTTGGTTAAAACAAACAAAAAAAAGATAAGACCTGGAAGAGGCATAGGTTCAGGAAAAGGTAAAACTTCTGGCAGAGGTCACAAAGGACAAAAAGCGAGATCTGGTGTAGCTATAAAAAGTTTTGAGGGAGGGCAAATGCCGTTATTTAGAAGGATACCTAAAAGAGGGTTTAAATCTATTAAAAAAAATAATACCGCTATATTAAACCTTTCTAGAATTCAAAAATATTTTGATCAAAAGAAAATTCTAATAGAAAATAATTTAGATCTAAAATTTTTACAAGATAAAAAAATTATATCAAAAAAATACAATAAATTAAAAATTTTGGGAACTGGAGAAATAAAGAATAAAATTAAATTATCTGTCAATTTTGTCTCTAAACAAGCTAAAGATAAAATAGAAAAAATTGGTGGCAATATAACGGTTATTAAAAGTTAAAGTATTATGTCTAGTGAAAGCTTAAATCCAGGTGCTTTTAGTCATTCAACAGACTTAAAAAACAGGATCCTTTTTACAATCTTACTATTAATAATTTATAGATTAGGCACTTATATCCCATTATCTGGCATAGACCCAATCGCTTTAAAAGAAATTATGTCATCAAGTCAAAAGGGTTTACTTGGAATGTTTAATATGTTTTCAGGTGGCGCTGTTACAAGAATGGCAATATTCGCTTTGGGTATAATGCCCTACATATCTTCATCTATTATTGTTCAATTACTCACAGGAACATCTGATTATTTTAAAAATTTAAAAGAGCAAGGTGAAATAGGAAGAAAAAAAATTACTCAAATAACTAGATATGGAACAGTTTTTATAGCTGGTTTACAAGGTTATGGAGTTGCGGTAGGGATTGAAAACGCAGGAAATTTAGTAATTGAACCTGGAGCTTACTTTAGATTGACCACAACCATTTCTTTAATTGCTGGAACTACTTTTTTAATGTGGCTAGGAGAACAAATTACTTTAAGGGGTATAGGAAATGGAATTTCTCTTATAATCTTCTCGGGAATTGTAGCTGAAATTCCTAGAGCTTTAGCCTCAACATTTGAACTGGGAAGAACAGGGGCATTATCAGCTGTAATGATTGTTGGTATATTTTTATTGGTTATTGTAACTGTACTATTTATCGTTTTCTTTGAGAGAGCAGTAAGAAAAATTCTCATAAATTACCCAAAAAGACAAATGGGAAATAAAATCTATGGTGGAGAATCATCTCATCTGCCATTAAAAATAAATACAGCTGGAGTTATACCGGCTATTTTTGCTTCTGCTTTATTACTTCTACCTATAACAGTAAGTAACTTTGGTTTTTCTGAATCTGAGACGTTCATTAATATTTCATCTTTATTTACCCAAGGCCAACCTTTATATATGTTGTTATATGCATCGGGTATAATATTCTTTTCTTTTTTTTATACATCAATTGTTTTTAATCCTAAAGAGACTGCAGAAAATTTAAGAAAATATGGCGGGTACATACCTGGAATAAGACCAGGAGATAGATCTGCTGAATATATTGAGACTATTCTAACTAGGCTAACCACTATAGGAGCAATGTATTTAACTATAGTATGCTTAATGCCAGAATTCTTAATTGCAAAATATCCTATACCATTTTATTTGGGTGGGACCTCAATATTAATCGTAGTAGTTGTTGCTATGGACACAGTTACTCAAGTTCAAACAAGATTAATGAGTTCACAGTATGAGTCCTTAATAAAAAAAGCTAAATTCGGGAAATAATTTAATGAACCTAATTATCTTTGGTCCACCTGGAGCTGGAAAAGGTACTCAATCCAAATTTATCGCGGAAAATTTTAAATTATTTCAACTTTCTACAGGGGAGTTTCTTAGAAAAGAAATTGCAACAAACACAGATATTGGAAAAAAAATATCATCAATTATTAATGCCGGATCACTTGTATCTGATATAATTGTTTCAGATTTAATTGAAAAAATTATTTCTAATGAGAAATACCATAACAGAATAATATTTGATGGATATCCAAGAAGTTTAGGTCAGGCAAAAAATTTAGACTTACTATTAAAAAAGTATCATCAAAAAATAGATATTGTTTTAAAACTATCGGTAAGCCTAGAAACAGTAAAAAAAAGAGTCTATGAAAGAAGAAGTGTTGAAAAAAGACCTGATGATAATGAGCAAATAGCTATAAAAAGATATAAAACTTACGAAAAATCTACAGAGCCTGTGATTGAATATTATAAAAAAATGAAATTATTAAAGGTGATAGATGGAGAGAGATCTATTGATCAAATTAACAAAGAAATAAGCGATATTATTGCACTTATATAGGGTTGACATTGTTAGATAACGCCATATAAATACGCAATAAATAAACCCTTATAAATATGGCTCGTATAGCAGGAATAAACATTCCACAAAACAAAGTTGTCAGCATCGCATTGACTTATATTCACGGAATTGGACTACATTCATCTAAAAAAATCTGTAAAAAACTTAATATTACAGAAGAAACTAGGGTAAATCAATTATCAGAAGAACAAGTATTAAAAATTAGAGAATACATAGACTCAAATCATAAAGTTGAAGGAGATTTAAGAAGAGAAATTTCTGTAAATATTAAAAGATTAGTAGATCTAGCCACTTACAGAGGAAGTAGGCATAAAAAAAAACTTCCGGTAAGAGGTCAAAGAACACACTGTAATGCTAGAACTAGAAAAGGTAAAGCAATAGCAATAGCTGGAAAAAAATTAACTCCGCTCAAAAAATAAAATGAATAAAAAAAGTTTAGAAAAAAAAGAAGTAGACAAAAAACAAGACATTGAAAAAAAAGAGTCACAGTTTAAAAAGAAAAAAAAAGTTAAAAGAAATATTACTTCTGGGATTGCATTTGTGAATTCAACATTTAATAATACTATAATTTCAATCGCTGATGAAACTGGAAATGTTATTTCTTGGTCATCAGCTGGCTCTAAAGGTTTTAAAGGTTCAAGAAAATCAACTCCTTATGCCGCGCAAGTTGCTGCTGATGACGCTGGAGCAAAGGCTTATGAAATGGGTTTACGTACTTTATCTGTACAAGTAAAAGGACCGGGATCAGGTAGAGAAACAGCGCTAAGATCTTTACAATCGAGAGGATTTAAAATTATTTCAATTAAAGACACAACTCCAATGCCGCATAATGGAACAAGACCACCAAAAAAAAGGAGAGTTTAATGCAATCGGGTGCAAATATTATTGATAAAAATTGGAAAGGTTTAATTAAACCAAATAAATTAAATATCACAAGCAATGATGATAAAACAGTTGCGAAAGTCATTGCTGAACCTTTAGAAAAAGGTTTTGGACAAACTATAGGTAATTCACTTAGAAGAATCCTTTTGTCATCAATTCAAGGAGCTGCTGTTACATCAATTCAAATCGACGGCGTCCTGCATGAATTTTCTTCAATTAAAGGGGTAAGGGAAGATGTTACAGATATAGTTCTTAATGTTAAAAATTTAGCTATTAAATGTAGCTCTTCAAGTTCAAAGAAAATAATTTTAGATGTTAAAGGGCCAAAAGAAGTTAAAGCTAAAGATATAACATTAGTCTCAGAAGTAGAAATTTTAAATCCCGAACAAACCATATGTAATGTTGATGAAAAAACAAATTTTCATATGGAATTATTTGTCAACTCTGGAAAAGGCTATGTACCAGCACCTAAAAATAGATCCGAAGATAGTCCACTAGGTCTTATATCCATAGACTCGTTATTTAGCCCAGTTAAAAAAGTTTCGTTTTCAATAGAAAACACTAGAGCAGGAAGTGCTTTAGACTACGATAAATTAGTCATGAACGTTGAAACAAACGGTACAGTTGCAGCGGAAGACGCCATTGCATATTCAGCAAGAATTTTTCAAGATCAGCTATCTATGTTTGTAAATTTTGAAGATCCAAAAGAAATAGTTAAAGAAGTTAAAACATCTGAACCTGAATTTAACAAAAATCTTCTTAAACGAGTTGAAGAATTAGAATTATCGGTAAGATCAATGAATTGTTTAAAAAATGACAATATAATATATATAGGTGATTTAGTGCAAAAAACTGAACCTGAGATGTTAAGAACGCCGAACTTTGGAAGAAAATCTTTAAATGAAATCAAAGAAGTATTAAGTACTATGTCGTTATATCTTGGTATGGAAATTCCAAATTGGCCACCAGATAACATAGCTGAAATGTCAAAAAAACTCGAAGAAAATAGCTACTAATGAGACATAATTTAGGTTACAGAAAATTAAATAAAACATCAGAGCATAGAAAGGCTCTTTTTAAGAATATGCTTAATTCTTTAATTAAGTACGAACAAATTATAACTACTTTACCCAAAGCCAAAGAGTTAAAACCTCAAATAGATAAGGTTATAACAATAGGAAAAAAAAACGATTTAAGTAATAAAAAAAAACTTTTTTCTAAATTACAAAATCAATTTTCAGTTAAAAAAGTATTCAATGAATTATCCAAAAGATATAACAAAAGATCTGGTGGTTATTGTAGAGTTTTAAAAGCTGGTTACAGAACAGGAGATGACGCACCAATGGCAGTGATTGAATTAATCGATAGAAATATTGAAGCAAGAAAGGTAGATAAGCCAAAAAAAGTAACAACAAAAGATAACAAAACACAAGATACAGCTCAAGCAGCAAGTAAATAAAGCAAATTTTACATGCCAGACAAGTTCATTGTTAGCAAAAATTATAATAAATCTCGTTTTGATAAATGGTTTAAAGAAGAAATTATAAATTTACCAAATTCTTTGATCCAAAGACTGCTAAGACAAAATAAAATCAAGGTTAATAATAAAAAAGTAAAGTCTTCATTTAGATTAACAGATGGCGATGAAGTATCTGTATTTAATTTGTCTAATTACAAACCTACAAATCTGAAAAAAAAGATACATTATTTACCTACAATAAAAGAGAGCAAGGGGTTTGAAAATTGTGTTTTATACGATGATAAAGATTATATAGTAATAAATAAACCTAGAGGTATAGCAGTACAATCTGGGACTAATAATTTGAAAAACATTGTAGACACCTTAAAAAAAACTAAATATTTTAAATATAGCAAGCCATATATTGTTCATAGATTAGATAAAGAAACTTCAGGAATTTTTTTAATTGCTAAAAATAGAGAAACTGCTCAATTTTTTACTTCATTATTTAGAATTAGAAAAATACATAAGACTTATTTAGCAGTTGTAAAAGGTGAAGTATCAAAGAATTTAAAAAAAATGGAAGACTTCTTAGAGTATGATGAAAGAAATAAAAAGATTAGACTAAAAGCAACAACTTTTTTAAAAATTTTAAAAACTAATAGTAAATACACACTGCTCGAATTAAATCCTTTAACAGGTAGAAAGCATCAGTTAAGAAAACAATTATTTATGAGAGGGTATCCTATAATTGGTGATCAGAAATATTACTTGAACAAAAAGAAAAAAATTAAAGATCAATTTATGCTTTTACATTCATATAAAATAAAGTTTATGAAAAATGATATAAAATTTAATTATTTAGCACAATTAGATAAAGATTTTAAAAAAAAAATAGAGTTATACTTTAGTTAGATTTTTTATAAATATTTCTTTTATATGTTTATTAATATTATTAACTTTCTTAATACCTAAATTATTGAATGATGTAATCATTTTGTTATTCAAACCGCATGGAATAATTTTTTTATATAAAGATATATCATTATTTATATTAATCGAACACCCATGAAAAGCTATCCAATTCTTAACTTTTATTCCTATTGCAGAAATCTTTTTATTTTTTACCCATATACCAATATTTTTTCTATCCGAATAAGACTGAACATTATATCTTTTCAAGAGTTCTATAATGCTTTCTTCAATGATATTAATAAAAAATCTTATATCTTTCTTTCTTACATTTAAATTTATAACAAAATAAATAATCTTTTGACCTGGGCTATGTAAAGTAACTTTTCCACCTCTATTTGTTTTTATAACTCTAATATTTTTGTCTAAAATCTCGTTTTGTTTAGATCTAATACCTGCGGTAAAAGTAGTTGGGTGCTCAAGTATCCAAAGAAACTCTTTTTTTTTACCCCTTTTTACGCTCTCTACTCTTTTTTCAAGAATAAACATCGCTTTTTTGTATGGTACTCTATTTCTGCTAATTTTTACTTCTATGCTCATTTAATTTGAATTTTATCATTTAATGAACTATTAGTCTCAAAAAAAGAAATCAAGGATTTTTATGAGTTTAATTAAATCTATAGGTGGTAAAAACGTCAACTTT
>MDTC01257835.1_pt1 | contig 10481 bp, 10 predicted proteins | sample 811181 | NCBI WGS metagenome assembly MDTC01 (sample SAMN05326644, study PRJNA326480) | marine metagenome | isolation source: seawater | place: Pacific Ocean: North | collected 2011 | reverse complement strand
TTCCCAATATATGAGCCTACAACAGGGTCAAATGCTTGTAAAACTGGAAAAGCTATACTTACAGGGTATGATTCATTGTGTGGAAAATCAGTATTAACCATAGAAGTTGGAACTGGCGTATTATCTAAGGTTATTGTTAGAAAAGATAGACTTTACGTAGGTATTTCAGGCCAAGCTAAGAGTAATGTTGCAGGATTTACCAATAAAGACAACCTTTTGTCAACCAAATCTGCAGCTCAAAGCACTGGAAAACAAGTTCAGATAGAATTTTGGAAGGAAAACTATTAAAAATTAGAAATTTCAGATTTTCTCTAACACAAACTCTAACACAAAAATAATTACTCTAACACAAAAATAATTACTCTAACACAAACTTCTTGACAATTATTGATTGAAAAAGTATTAATTTGTAAATTTATGACTGAAGATAATAAAGATAATAATAATATAAATCCAGATAACGATTCGGCTTCTGATAAAGCCGACAATATTCAGAGTGATAATTTTCAATCAGAAGTTGATAAATCAGTAAATCATGAGGTTATTCATAAAAAAGACGGCAGATTGCACATATACGTCAGACAAGACAAGTATAAAGGTGAGTTAAAATCAAAAAATTGGGTTGGAAGAGCATATATTAATGGAAAACAAACGATTTCTTCATCTAGAACAACTTCTTTGCAAGAAGCAATCCCTATTTTAGAAAAATGGTACGATGAATTATCGATTAAAAATCAAAAACCCTCTACTGAAGAAGACTCAAAAAATGAAAAAAATGACAATTTAGAGTTAAAAACTCAAAATGAGCAATTAAAGAATAACTCAAATGAAGAAAATCAACTTCAGCTTGCAAAAAATGATAATACAGGTTTAAAATCTTCAATGTTCGACAAATTAAAAAATATAAAAATTAACAATTTGTTAAAATCTAAAGAAAATAAAAGTTCTCCACAAGAGGGTTCAGAAAATAATAATAGTTCATCAACAAGCATGATTGATAAATTAAAAAATATTAAATTAGATGATTTATTAAAAAAAAAATCAAATGAAGAAACTGGCAATAAACAAAATAAAAAAGATTCTCTAGCAGCATTAAAAAATCTTTTTAAATCAAAAGTTTCCAAAGTAAGTGTTGCTGGCGAAGAGATTGCGGGAGTTGATATTACAAGAGAAGCAGTTCGAGTTTCTCAAGTTTCTGGTGATAAAGAAAATGGATTTATATTAGATAAATTTTCTTATAGATCTTTAGACCCAGAAAAATTAACAGAGGACATATTAGAAAATAAAGATTATCTCTCTGAAGAAATACAATTAGCATTATCAAACGCAAAAATTACTACTACTAATGTTGCAATTTCTATTCCAGTTTCAAGTGCAATCATTAGAGTAGTGTCTAGTCCTCTAATTACAGATGATGAATTACAAAAAGCTATTGAGACAGATTCTCTTTGGGAAAATTTAGTTCAGTTAGGTGAAAATTTAAATGAGTATTCAATTTTTCATCAAGTTATTAATAGAGATGAAAAAAAACAAACAATGGAAATTTTATTTGTTGCATCAAAACTTACTGATATAAATAATTATTCTTCACTTGTTAAAAAGAGTGGGTTAAATCCAGTAATTGTTGATGTTAGATGTTTTACTTTAAAAAATTCTTTCGATAATACAGTTTATAAAAACATTAATGCAAAAAATGACTCTACAATTTTAGAAATAGGTGCAGAAGAAAATTATTTAATGATTATCCATAATGATACCCCAATCATTACAGATATTTTTTTACGTCAACCAGAAAAAGAATTATTAACATCTCTTTCAGACTCTGCTGAAAATAATGCAGAAGCCCAAGCTGTTGTTAGAAGATATGCTATGCAGCTAAGGCAGGCGCTTAGTGATTATGAGGGTAAATATGATAGTAAAATCAATAATATTCAAGTTATTAGCTCTTTAGAAAATATTGAACATATAATTCCTGAATTTAAAAAAAATTTACCTACAGTAGGTTTTAAATTATTTGATCCATTAGAAAATGTTTCTGTACCTACTTATAACACCGATAAGGTAGAATTAAAAAATACATCAACTTTAGCTTCTGTAATGGGATTAGCATTTAGAAAGCTAGATATATTTGGATATTATAAATTTGTTACCGCTGTAAAAAATATTAACCTACTTCCTAATAGAGATGCTCTTAAAAAAACAGCTAAATTAAAATTTCTTTCAGGTTTTGCTGTAAAGGGTTTAGCAAGTGCTATAGCAGCAATTTATATTATTTTAAGTATTTACTCTTATTTCCAGATTCAATCAAATAAAACAATATTAGTTAATGCAGCCAATATTCAAATGGAATATGATAATTTAAATAATCAGTTCCAAACTTATAATTCAAAATTAATTGAAATGAAACTTTCACTTGCTCTAGGTGATATGGTTAATTCTAATCAAATAAATACCTATCGTGCAATAGCACAAGTTGCAAGAAGTGTGCCTGCTAGAGTGCAATTTACCAAAATGATTTTTGATGGCGAAGATGTAATTAAAATAGAAGGAAGAGCTTTTTCTGACCAAGATATATTAAATTTTATAAACAACTTAAATGCAAAAAAATTAGTAAAACAAGCCTCATTGGTTACTATGAATGTGCAGAGTGATGAAAATGATGATGCTAGTACTAACAAGAAAGGTTTTCAAATAAACTGTATAATTGAATTAGAAAGTTAGGATGGATTTAGCCGAATTAAAAAATATTGATGCAAAAGAATTAATTTCTAAATTAAAGAATTCAGAAATTTTTAAAGATAAAAAAACTCTTACTAAAATAGGTATATTTGCTTTTGCATTTTTTATATCATTAATAGTTTATTATAGTTTTGTGTCACCTATTATAAAACAGCAAAAAGCAGATATTATTAAGATGCAAGAAAATATGGCTCAAATAGATAATTTGAATTTTCAAATTGAAGATATTTTATCACAAACTCAAGAATTAGAACCTGAATACTTTAAAAACAGTGTGCTATTCCATAGCAAAGAAGAAGTCGAAGATCTTTATCAAAGTATAAGTAACTTTGCTCTAGCTAATGGATTAACAATAGTTAATATTAAAAAAGGTGAACCTAAGGGTGTAAAGGGAGATTTGCCTGATTTTAGTATGGATAATACTGGTATGGTAGATATGGGAGCTGGTTTAGAGGGAGAGGTCATCACTGATGGAGTTATTGAACTGCCAGATGCTGATATGGGAGATTTGGGAAATGGAGATGGTGAAGGTGGAAATATATTGTATTATCAAATTCCTGTTGATTACGAGATCACGGGAACATTTATTGGATATTTGAAATTTAGAAGAGCATTATCAAAATCTTTAAAAGTAATAAATTTTGATTCAGAAGAAATTAATTTGTTAAAACAACCACAAGGTCAAGTTTTAGCAAAAGGAACAATTTCAATTGTAGGGTTGGCCAATGAATATAAATAAAATATTTTTATTTTTAATAATTTTGTTATTGCAAGTTTCAACGTTTTCAACTTTTTCTTACGGCGAAGAAACAGCAAATGAGGATACCCAAGAAGAAAAAGTAAACTTAGATGAAGAAGAATTACCAGCAATAGATCCTTTTCAAAGTAGTTCTGCAGGTACATCTGGCGCATCACCAGATGCAAGTGTAATGGATCAAGATATGGGTTTATTAAGTGGATTCAAATTAGTTGGAGTTATTATTGGAAAGAATAAAAAATTAGCAGTTTTATCAAGTAAAGAAGGATTTGTCTTAAAATTTGAGGAAAATGATAAAATTAACAAAAATATAGAACTTCAAGAAATCTACACAGATCATCTTTTAATCAAAGATGAGCAGGAAAAATTTTATCAGGTTTATATGAATGATATTATTAGATCGGTTGATGGATAAATGAAAAAAGGGTTAAAAATACTCTCAGTTTTTTTTATATCAGTTATTTTGACTGGATGTAAAACATTAGACACTTTTAAAGATGAAAAAGAGAGAAAAGGTCTTAAAGGAGAGGTTTTAATTGATACTTCTAAAATAGTTACGGAAGGTCAAAAAAGTTTAGAAAAAAAAGTGAAAGAAGGACCTAAGCCTAAAGTTCTTAAAAAAGCAAAAGAAGTTAAGAGAAAAACATTAACAACAGAAAATGTCAAAAATTACGTATCTATCCCTGACACTTATACAAGTTTAAAACAAGACATAAGTATTAATTTTCAAGGCCTTGATTTTAAATATGCAATGGGTTTGATGGCCGAATTAGGTGAAATTAATATTATTGTTGGGGAAGAGGTGAGTGGAACAGTGACTGCAAAATTAGACAATGTTCCATGGGATGTTACTTTCCAAACTATTTTAGACATGAAGACATTAGGGGCAGATTATAATGCGGCTGATGGTGTTATTAGAATACATACTCCTGAAAAATTAAAGGGTCAGGAGGAATTTAAGGCTGAAAGAGCAGAAACTTTAAAAACAAAATTAGCTTTAGAGGAGTCTGTTGAGCCTATTTTGGCACAAATGTTTAAACTCTATTATATTGAGCCAACTCAAGCAAAAGCAACTTTAGAGGACTTATTTGGACTAGGAGATGGGGGTGGTGAAGGCGAAACAGCTGCGGGTACGGTTAGCAGTAATCTTTCTATAACAGTTGAAAGTACCACAAGATCAATCATTGTTAGAGGTTATCAAAAAGATTTGGATATTGTAGATGCAGTGGTAAAAGAAATTGATATTAGAACTAAACAAGTGTTGATTGAAGCATTTGTTGTTGAAGCTGACAAAACATTTAGTAAAGGCTTAGGCTCTAGAATAGCAGCAATGTCAAAAAAAGGCACTTCGGGTGAACCTGGATCAGAAATAATTTCAGGAGGTGTTGGAGGTGCAGCAACAACAGCAGGTGGTATTTCACTTGGTGCTGCCGCAGGAACTGTCACCGAAAATGGTTTGACAGGAGCGACAAGTGGAATTGGAATCATTAAAACTTTTTCAACTGCAGCATTAAAAATTGAACTTGAGGCATTAGAGTCATTAGGGACAACAAGAATTGTATCATCTCCAAGTGTATTTACTTTAAATAACCAAGAGGCAAAAATTACTCAAGGTACTGAAATACCTTACACAGTAATTGTTGATGGAGAAGCAACTATAGAATTTAAAGAGGTTGCATTATCACTAACTGTAACACCAAGTATTATTGGAGATGGAAATGTTCTATTAGATATCTTGGTAAGTAATGACTCACCAGACACAACTCTTGGTACAGATGAGCCAGCAATTAAAACTAATGAAATAGACACTAAACTTTTAATTACCGATGGAGATATAGTTGTAATTGGTGGAATTAAAATTGATAAAGCTGAAAGCACTAGCTCAAGAACACCTGGTTTGAGTAAAGTACCTGTAGTTGGAAATTTATTTAAAGGTAAATCAACAACTGATGAATTAGATGAAATGTTAATATTTATAGCACCAAGGGTTGTTGAGTAGATGTTCAAAAGCAATCTTGATAGAACAAGTGAACAAAACATACTTAACATGTTATGTGATAGCTCTATTATTACAAATGATCAAATTATAAAAATAAAAAAAGGAAGTCCAGAAATTGGTAAAACAGAATTAGAAACTGCTTTCGAATTTAAATTTGTAGACGAAGAAAAAATATTAAATGCATTGTCAACCACTTACCATTTGGAAGTAATTGATTTATCAAAATGTGATATTTCGGAAGAAATTGTTGATATAATAGATGTTAGATTTTTACAATCCAATCAATTAACTCCATTTGAGATTAAAGGAAATTTATTGAAAATTTCAATATGCGATGGATCAAAATTAAGTTTTATTAAAACAATTGAAAATATGAGCGGAAAAAAAGTTGAAATTTTTTGTTCTTCAATAACAGAGATAAATAAACATATAGCAAGAATTAAAAAAGAAATCGAAGCTTTAGAGGGATCTGATCTTTCTCAAGCTAGCCTTGATAGAATTGAGGTAAAAGAAGAGATTGTCACAGTAGACGATGATATTATTGAGTTTGGGAATAAAATTATTGGTAATGCGGTTGATATGGGCGCAAGTGATATTCATATTGAGTGTTTTAGAGAAACAGCAAAAGTAAGATATAGAATAGATGGTATTTTAAGAGAAATGGATAATTTATCAGCATTCTTATACCAACAATACGATGCAATTGTAGCCAGAATTAAAATCATAAGTAAGTTAGATATTGCTGAAAGAAGAAAACCACAAGATGGTGCAGCATCCTTTTCTACTGACAAAAAATCTGTTGATCTTCGTGTATCAATTTTGCCTACAAAAAATAAAGAGCGATGTGTTATGAGGATTTTAGATAAATCTGCTGGTGATGTTACTCTAGATCAACTAGGGTTTGAAACACAAGACTTAGAGAAATTAAAGAAAGCAGTTTCTTCACCTCAAGGAATGGTATTAGTTACTGGACCTACGGGTAGTGGTAAAACAACCACTCTATATAGTATTCTAAAACATATTAACAAACCTGAAATGAATATTTTAACTGCTGAAGATCCAGTTGAATATGAACTAGATGGCGTTGGTCAAGTACAGGTAAAAGAATCTATAGGATACACTTTTGAAGAGGCCTTAAGATCCTTTTTAAGACAAGACCCAGAAGTAATACTTGTTGGAGAGATTAGGGATCAAGCAACAGTAGAAATTGCTCTTAAGGCTTCACTAACTGGTCACTTAGTATTTAGCACTCTCCACACCAATGATGCGCCAAGTTCTATTACTCGTTTACTTAATATGGGGACGCCAAATTATTTAATTTCTGCTGCTTTAACACTGATAATGGCTCAAAGACTAGCTAGAAAAAATTGTCAAGAATGTTCAATTGTTGATGAAACTATCACGCCTAAAATTCTAAATGATATTGGATTGGCAACCGCTCTTCATGACAGAGCTAAAATATATAAAGGTAAAGGTTGTGATAAATGCGGGCAATCTGGTTACAAAGGAAGAATGGGGATATACGAAATATTAGTAGTTGATAGAGATTTAAAAAATGGAATCTTACAAAATTTAACTCAAACTGAATTAACACAAATAGCTAAAAAAAATGGATTTAAAACGATGCAAGAAATGGGCCATGATTTACTGTTAAGTGGAGATTTATCATTTAGTGAGTATGATAGAGTAATTCAATCAGATGCAAAATAATTTATGAGTAAAGAAAATTTATTAAATTTTCAATATAAGGGAATATCACTTGGAAAATATGTTGAAGGGAATATAGAGGCTCTTAATAATACTGAAGCAGCTCATAAGTTAAAAGAACAGAAAATAATAATTACAAAACTGATTCAAGCAAAAAAAAAAGTTGAACAGGTTCAGGGTAAATCAAAAGTTAAAGGACCATTATTTGGCACAGGAGTTAAACCAAAAGATATTTTAGTTTTTTGTAAACAGTTTGCAACAATGCAGAGAGCAGGTTTACCAATTCTAGAAACTCTAAAATTATTAGAGGGCCAAACCACTAGTGTGGGGATGAAAATTATAATTGAGTCTATTAGAACAAATCTAGAGCAGGGTAATTCATTATCTAAGTGTTTTGAAAAACATCCTAAAGTATTTGATACTGTTATAATTAATTTAATTAAAGCCGGTGAAGCAAGTGGAAAGCTTGATACATTTATGGAAAAAATTGTAACAAACTTAGAAAAAAAAGAAAAAATTAAAAGTCAAATTAAAAGCGCATTTTTTTATCCAGGTGTTCTTTTGACAGTAGCAGTAAGCGTGTCAGTATTTATGTTAACAAATGTTGTTCCTACTTTTGTTGAAATGTATGAAAATATGGGAATGGGTGACAATTTACCAAATGCAACGAAAATAATTATGGGCATGAGTGAATTTGTCAGTGGTTCTGGAGGAATTCTTACAGTAATCGCAATAGCTGCATTTATTGCAACATTTAAATTTATTGTTGCGAAAAGTTATCCTTTTAAAAAAGCATGGCACGCTTTTCATTTTAAAATACCTATATTTGGAAATTTAGTTCAAAAATCAATTCTTGCAAAAGTCTCTATTGTTTTGGGAAATTTAAATCAAGCAGGTGTAGACCTTATAGAAAGTTTAGATATTGCTAAAGAGGTTACAAATAATGTAATTGTTATTGAAGCCTTAGAAAATATTAAAAAAGGTATTTTTTCAGGTGAAACACTAACTAAGCTTTTTTTAGCGGAAAAAGTATTTCCGTCTACTTTTAGCCAATTAATTTCTGTAGGCGAACAGACTGGAAGTTTAGATGAAATGTTCAATTCAGTTGCAAAATATTATGAGGAGGAATTTGACACAGCTGTTAATAACTTATCAAGCTTAATAGAACCCATAATGATCGTATTTATGGGTCTTACAATTGGTGGCTTAATGTTGGCTATGTACTCTCCGATATTCAATATTGGCGATGTAATTTCATAAAATATACAGATTCTGTGTTGAAAAATGTTAAAATTTTGTTTACAAAAAGGATCAAAAAGTAATAAATTAGTTATTAGTTTAAAAAACTTAAAAATTTATTTTAAAAAAAGGACTTAAAATGAAAAAAAGAAAAAATATTAAAGGATTTACTCTTATAGAATTATTAGTTGTTGTAGCCATTATTGGTGTACTTGCAGCAGTAGGTGTTACAGCATTTCAAGGCTTTACAGATAATGCAAAAATTCAAGCAATGAAGTCAATTCATGCTGGTGTTGTGAAAAAAATTGGTGCAGAACTACAAAAATGTAGCATGGGATCTTCAACATTTATGAATGGAACGAATAGAAGTAATGGTGCAACTTATCAAGTAAACTGTAGTACTAACTCAACAACAAATGCGAACAGTGCTTATGTTGGAATAGTCACAACAGCTAATGATAAAAATCCATGGGCAACAGCTAATTTTGCTGTGGTAGCTGGATCTGGTTATGCAAAAGGTTATACTAGAGTAATAAGAAGTGGAAACAGAGTAAATATTTACAGTTGTTGGGCTGATGGCTGTGCTACGGCAAATAGAGGTTTTCAGGCTATACAAGCTGAATAAAATATAATTATAAATTATAATTTATACATTTGAAAAAGTTAAATAATCTTGGTTTCACTTTAATTGAGCTATTAGTTGTAGTTGCAATTATTGGAGTATTATCAGCGATAGGAATAGTTGCATATAGTGGGATATCTGAAAGCTCAAAAAAAAGTCAAGCAGAGACTACTATGCAATCAATTTATTTAGCTCAACAAGAATATAAATCCAATAACGCTCAATATTATTATGGTTCTAGCACTGCTGGCATTGTGAGTAATTTATTTGATGGAGTTGATGATTTAACTGGACAAAGTTATACCTTTTCAATAACTGGCAATGCTAATGCGGGAACTATGTGTATTAGAGCTACTAAATCTGGATCTACAACACTGTATCTAAACCATTTAAAGAAAAAAACTTCTTGCTAAATTAAAGATGTTTTATGAAAAGAAAAAAAGCGTTTACGCTAATTGAACTTTTAGTTGTTGTTGCCTTAATAGGTATATTGAGTGTAATCGGTTTAAAAGCATTTCAAGGATATACAAATGCTGCACAAAAAAAAGTAGTACATCAAAATTTCATAAATACAATTAAAGCCATGAAGGCTGAGATTGCAAAATGTAAATTAGATAAAACTGCCAAAGCATTTGGGTTAGCATGTCCTGTGAGCAAGAATACTGTTCATCAAGAATGTGCAGCAGTTTACCTTTCCTGGAGATATAATATTAGAAATCCATTAAAAAAGGAATCTGCGGGTTGGACAGCAAGCAGACATTGCCCAACACTTGTTCAAGGAAATTTTAGAGGCGGTGTAAGATCTGGAAACTCACAACAAGTAGGCGATGTAAATATAGTAATTTGTCCAAGAAGCCCCTATTGCGGAAGAGATCCAAAATCAGACGGTCATTTTAAAGTAATGTGGTGGTGGGATAGTGCAAGCAGATATGAAGACTCTAGAATAGTACATATCTACTAGATTTAACTTTAATTTAAAGACTTATATAATTATTATTTTAACAGTTCGTTGAGCTTATTTTCTTTTTCTAAAGCTCTGGCTTCGTCATAACCACCTATATGTTGATTATCAAAGAATATTTGAGGTATCGTTCTTTTTCCGTTAGCTTTCTTGATCATCTCATCCATTGCACCCTCAACCGTTGCTATATTAATTTCATCAAACTTTATATTGTTTCTGACTAATAATCTTTTTGCGGCATCACAATAATTGCAAAGAGGACCTGTATAAATAGTTACTGACTTCATAAACTATAAATAATCATTTTTTTTAATTTTACTAGACATTTGTTTTCCAGAATATTCAAACTTTTTTCTATGTTTAGTACTTTTTTCATGAACTCTTTTTCTCCACAATCTAAATGAGGATGGTTTGAGAGATCTCCTCATAATTTTGATAACATCAGACTCTCGGTAAC
>MDTC01191776.1_pt1 | contig 10481 bp, 11 predicted proteins | sample 811181 | NCBI WGS metagenome assembly MDTC01 (sample SAMN05326644, study PRJNA326480) | marine metagenome | isolation source: seawater | place: Pacific Ocean: North | collected 2011 | reverse complement strand
TCCACTTGGGTCGATGAAAGTTCGAAGGCTTCCATTTTGTTGGTCGAAACACAGTCCAGACTGTTCCATTTTGTCGAGGAAAGCGCCGAGGTGCGAAGCGTCTGCGCCGACCACGGAGACGTCGCCGCCGGTGATGGCGGACGCGATGCAGTAGGTGCCAACTTCGATGCGGTCTGTAATGATCCGATGACGACAACCTCCCAGCGATTTCACTCCGTGTATCGTTAATCGATGACCTCCCGTGTTCTCAATGCGTGCGCCCATCGCTACAAGCATGCGACAAAGATCGGCGATTTCAGGTTCGCAGGCGGCGCTTTCGAGGTGCGTTACCCCTGGGGCGAGAACGGTTGCCATGAGAGCATTGGCAGTGCCCGTCACGGTGCTGCCGTGACGGCCACCGAGAAAGAGGTCGGCTCCGTGCAACCCCTTTGCGTCGACCAAGATGTCGCCCGCGTCGACTTCCACTGCGCAACCGAGATTGGTGAGGGCCTTGAGGTGTAGGTCGATCGGGCGCTGGCCGATCACGCAACCTCCCGGCAACGCCACACGAGCTTGCCGCAGACGTCCGATCAGCGGTCCCAGCAAGCAGATGGATGCCCGCATCTTCCGGACCAGCTCGTAGGGAGCTTGCGAGGATAGGTCGCCAGCGGTTATCTTCCACGAACCAGAACCCAAGTCCTCGACCTCTGCCCCGAGGTGTTGGAGAATTTCCGCCATGAAGCGGACGTCGCTGAGGTCGGGGACGTTTTCGATGACGCAGGGTTCGGGCGTGAGAAGGGCTGCGGCGAAAGCGGGCAAGGTTGCATTTTTCGAGCCGCTGGCTCGTACTTTGCCCCGCAGGGGCGAGCCGCCACGGATTCGAAAAACTTCCATGCCGTTGGGCGGAGGAGACCTTCTCGTCGATCAGCTACGCGGTTGACCGCCTCGATTGCCACTTCGGGAACGTCGTCGTCGTCCTTTGCCTCGATTTTCTCTACTTTCGGAGGATTCGGTGGACTTGGGGGTGGCGGTTGACTCGTTGCCACCAAAGATCGAGGAAAACAATTTGCCAGCTTTGCCGAAGAAACCTTCGCTCTTGGCTTCACCTGCATTCCATGTTGCAGGCTTCACGTCCTCGGAAGTGGAAGTTTCACTTTTACGGGAACGATCTCGCCTGCCGGAGCGATCGGGTCGTCCGGAAGATCGCCCATGCCCGCGCCTTTTTTGATTGCTTCGATCTTGCCCGCTTTTTTTCCCGTGTCGCTGATCGCTTGTTTCGCGTTGTTCCCGGTTGTCGCTGTCGCTATGTCTTTCTCGCCCGCCATGCTCGCTGCGCCTGCTACGATGCTCACCACGTCCGGAACGCCTTTCTCGACCGCGCCTCTCTCGTCCACCACCATCACGGTCACGGCCTTCGCGGGAGCTTCGTTCGCCTTGTGAGTCGCGCCTGTTGCTTCCTCCTTTGGAGCGGGCGACATCGGTGTTGGCGGTTAGGTCGTCCTTTAAAGCCTCGCCTGGTGGGAGCTGGATCTCGCCGATTGTTTCGGTGGAGACAGTGCTTGCGGCACCTCCACTTTTTTGACCACTGCGATCTCGCAGTCTGGATTTTCGGCTAGGGAGGTCGGCTTTTTCTTGGACGACTGGCTCAGCGTCCTTGGAGGCCTCTTTGACATTTGGGTCGTTGATGTCTTGCATGTGTTTGAGGATAGAAAGGTTTGGGCGTTGGCTCAACGATATTTTTTATCGGAAGGTCTAATCTCTCTAGGAAATGCGCTTGCTTATGTCAAACCACTGCCTACGTTGCGTCGATCATGGATAAATTCGACCAAATTTTCTCGATGCAAGAGGAGTTGAACGAACGTATCGGCGTGCTGACTCGGGACATGGATGACGAGGCCAAGACGAAGTGGGTGCTGAACTATTCACGGGCGATGCAGCAGGAACTGGCGGAGCTGATCGACTCGGTGCCGTGGAAATGGTGGGCGAAATATCAGAAGCTCGACGAGCAGAACGCACGGGTGGAAGTCGTCGACCTGTTCCATTTTTTGATTTCGCTGGCTCAGGTGCTCGGCATGTCGGCTGAGGACGTTCGCGACGCCTACGTCAAGAAGAACAAGGTCAATCACGATCGACAAGACAGCGGCTACCAAGTCAAGGACGAGTCCGATTCACGGCATGTCTGAACCTACAGGTATCGCAAGGCCCTAGTGCGTTTTGCAAGATATGCCCAACTCTCGAAAGTGGGGCGGAGGAACTCGTCCTCGTCAGGATTCGTCCAAACTCTCCGCTGCGGACTCTTCTTGACTGTCTTCCTGTTCCACTTTGGCAGTGGTCTGACCGATGCGGGCGATTTTTTGGGTGCAGGAAGATTTCTTGCGAGTTGCTTTGTTGCGGTGAATGATGGAGGACTTGGCTGCGCGGTCGAGCGCTGAGATGAATTCCACGGATGCTTTGCGGACTGCGTCCTCGTCGTTGCTGTCCAGGCATGCGTTGAACTGACGCTCCAAGATTTTGAGCTTACTCTTGGTTTGCCGGTTGCGTAGCATCCGAGCTTTGGATTTGCGTGCGTTCTTGAGGGCTGACTTAGAGTTTGCCATAACGGAGCAACGAGGATGTTTGCGCGAGGCGGACAGTCAATGAAAAAGGATTCCAGGAAGCTATAAGCCGGATTCTGTTCATCCTGCCCGAGAGCTGGATTCGTCATTCATTCATCTACCGAGGTGAACCTTGGTCCTCGCCGAAGCGAGGCGCGACGTACCCGGGATCATTGGACGAGCCGCCCGATCCCCTATTTCGTCTTGCATCGGATTGGGTTTACATTGCCCGCTCGATTGCTCTTGCGGCGGTGGGCTCTTGCCCCACCTTTTCACCCTTACCTCCCGAAGGAGGCGGTTTGTTTTCTGTGGCACTGGCCGTGAGCCCGCCTTGAAACGGGCTCCCCCCGCTTTCGTGGGGAATCCTGCTCTGTGATGTCCGGACTTTCCTCTCCGCGCCCAAGCGGGAACGGAGCGAATGACCGCTTCCTGGAAAGGGAATGCTGACTCCACGGGGTTACCCGGGAGGTTCAGCGATCGAAGTAAACTATGCGCCCGCATTGATCGCAGTTGCTGATTTGGCCTTCCACGAGGGCCTTGGCCACGACGTCGTTGGACACGCGCAGATTGCAACCTCCACAACGTTGGTTTTCCACGGGAACAATCCAAGGTGATCGTTTGACGACGCGTTTGACTTTTTGGTAGGCATTGAGAAGTTCGGGCGCGATTTGTTCGACGGACTCTTGATAGGCTTGACCCAGTTCTATAATTTCAGTTCCGAGGAAATTTTCTCGTTCATCGAGAGCTAGAAGCTGTTTTTCGAGTCGGCCGATTTTTTCATTGAGTGGCTTCTTGGCTCCATCCAAGGAAGCTTTTTCGACGTCTACCTTCTCCAGCATTGCCAGTTGTTCGTCCTCCAGAGTGGAAATCTCTTCCTCCCGCGAAGTGATTTCAGCTTGGAGGGCTTTGTACTCTTCGGACTTCTTGACGTCGAGTTGTTGCGTCTTGTAGCGGTTTACTCGGGTTTCAAGATCTTCGATTTCCCCTCCTACCTTTTGGCTGCTGGCTTCGAGTTCACGGATGGCTTGGTGAGTGACTTCGATGGTATTGTTTTCAACTTCTATCTTGCGGTGAACGGCAGCTCGAGCCTCGGGCAATTGCTCCAGTTCGGTTTCGGCTCCCGCTTTGCGTCGATCACGGCTTTGCAGAAGAATAAGTTGTTGGATTCGATCGTCTAGCATTTGTTGTCGAGAATGACGGGAAGCGGGAGAAAATATGGTAGACGATTCGCCCCGACAAGCGAAATCGCAATCGTGTGCTTGCCTTGCGGGATTGCGGGCGTTTTGTTGGAGAAGAATGGGTGAGCAGAATTATTCGGATATGGTGGAGGAGGCTACTCTGGCTTTCAGCTTGGGCGAGGTGGAGAGAGCGGCGTCCATGCTTGAGCGGGTCGTGGGTGAGGAACCGAATTTATTTGAAGCGTGGCATGCTTTGACGGAAGTGAGATTTTCCATGCAGGATCTGGAGGGCGCCGTGTTTGCGGGCGAGGAGGCATTGCGTTTGCGGGCGGACGATTTGTATGCGAACGTGAGCTTGTCCAGAGTCTGGGCTGCGCGCGGTGACAAGGTCCGTGCGGAGGAGTACGGAGCCAAAGCTCGCGTCATGGGTTGGAAGGCGGAATTAGCCGAGCCAGAGGATTCCTCCACGTCCGTTGGTTGACAGACTGGTCTCTCGAGGTTAGGAATCGTTGGCTTTTTCGGATGGAACTAGACAAGCGAGCGCTGGATTTCGAGAAACCGCTGCATGATTTGGAGCTGGAGCTCAAGTCTTTGATCGAGAAGTCGCAGGAATCGGACATCGATCTGAGGGACGAGATCAAGTCGATCGAGGTTAAGATCGAGTCGACCAAGAAAAAAATCTACTCGCAGCTTACCCCATGGCAGAAGGTTCAGCTTTCGCGGCACCCCAACAGACCCTACTCGCTGGACTATGTGGAAAGTGTGTTCACCGAATTCCAAGAACTTCACGGAGATCGTATGTTTTCGGACGATGCTGCGATTGTGGGAGGTCCCGCTCGCTTTGAGGGGACCCCGGTGATGGTCATTGGTCAGCAAAAAGGTCGAGATACCGAGGAAAATTTGCATCGCAACTTCGGATGTCCGCAACCGGAGGGATATCGCAAGGCGCTTCGCTTGATGAGGATGGCCGAAAAGTTCGGCATCCCCATCGTGTCATTGGTGGACACGCCAGGTGCTTATCCCGGCATAGGAGCCGAGGAACGGCACGTAGCCGAGGCCATTGCCGTCAATCTGCGGGAGATGAGCGCCCTGCGTTCACCCATCATAACTGTTGTGATCGGGGAGGGCGGTTCTGGTGGAGCCTTGGGCATCGCGGTGGCTGATCGTGTCCTGATTTTCGAAAATGCCTACTACTCAGTCATTTCACCGGAGGGCTGCGCCGCGATTCTTTGGAAGGACCGCAGTTATGCGGCGGAAGCCGCTGGAGCCCTCCGGATCGGGGCTGCCGATTTATTGGAATTGGGGATTGTGGATGAAATTGTGCCGGAACCTTCTGGTGGCGCTCATCGTGATCCCGAGGCAAGTGCCGATGCCTTGCGAAAGGCTTTGAGCACTAATTTGAAAAATGTGGCCCGAATGAGCTTGGATAAGTTGGTCGAGGAGCGTTATGCCAAATTTCGTGGCATGGGTGTGGTATCTGAGTGAAATTAAACGAGAGCCTCAGGGTTGGCCTCGGTGTTTTCCTTATTGATCGACGCGATTGTCTTCGTGCTCGATGACGTCGATGATCTCGTTGCGTAATCGCACTCTTTGGTCGCGCAGCAAGCCGAGCCTTCCACTGAGTTCGGCGTTGCGGCGGTCATACGCGGCAATTTTGCCCTCAAGGTCACGGATTTGATCCTTCAGCTCATTCCGCTCGTTGCGGTTGAGGTCAATCGATCGGACCAACTCCCTGTTTTCCATGTCGATTTCTGAAAGTTTGCCCCGTAAATGCTGTTCCATGTTCGAGATTTCCTGAATTTCTTGATCCATTAATTGCACCGCCACGTCGAGCTCCTTGTTGCGCTGAGCTAGTTGGGTGTTTTTTTGGAGAAGCAGACCGTTTTCGTCCTGTATATTTTCGATAATACCCAGATTGCGATTTTCTGAGCCTGTGAGCCGATTGATTTCAATAGTTAGATCGCGAGCTTCAGCGTCGGTGACTTTCTGGTTTTCAATGTGAATGGAGTTTTCCCGGACGAGTTCGGCGTTGGATTCTCGATAATCCGCAATTTGTTGCCTCAATTCGTCTTCGAGGTTCTCAAGTTCCCGCTCAAGGCTATTTCCCGAACCCTGAAGTTCTCGTATTCTGTTTCTCAACTGCTTTTCAATCGTTTCGAAGTTTTGAACTTCGATCTTGGCTCGCTGATTTTCTGCGATCAGGCGTCTGGAACGGTCCTCTAGTTCCGATTCACTGTTACGGAATTCATGAAGTTTGTCCTTCAGTCGAGCGTTCTCCTCTTCCAAGAATCGGTTTCTTGCATCAAAGGTTGTTTTTCGTTGATTTGCTTGATTCAAGTCGCTTTGCGCACGGCGGAGTTTGTAGGCAAGATCGGCGTTGGCTCGCTCCAAGCCTTCGTTCACTGGGTTTGTAACGCTGATTTCTCGAGCGGGCACGATTACCTGTCTCGGGTCATTAAGATTCTGGCGGGCTTTTTCGACAAGGGCGTTGTATTGGAGCGCCAGCTTGTTGTACTTGTTGATCAGATAGGCGGGATTTCGCAATTGTTCCTCGCTTTCAAGTTGAGCGAGAGCAGGAGCAGCGATGAACGGAGCAAGCAATAGCGTTATCGTGGGTTTCATGATGGATGTAATGGGGCGCAGGTTGATGGAGTTCGAATCCTCGTCCTCTTTTAAGATGCTTGTCGTTCAGGAAAAAACAAGCGTGAAAGAAAAATCTAGCTCAAACTTGAGCTGCTGCGCGTCGCAACCTGTCGTTTATTGCGGAACCAATGTCTTTTTCTGGCGGGGTTTGGCAATGGACGATCTCAATAAGTGGATCGGCGTCGAGTTTTCTCAAGGCATCGTAAATTCGAGAGGCAACTTCGCGAAGATCTCCTTCTTCGCTGAGCCAGCCGAGCTTTAAACCAGCAGGCCAGTTTTCGGTTTCCGAAGGCCGTTTTATTAAAAGGACGCCAACGCTTTGAGGATTTGCACAGTCTTCTATTTCACTTCGTATTGTTGCGGGATCGGGATGCAGTTGCAGGGAGACGTTTGGGCTGTAGTGGTGTTTTAGGTTGCCGGGGGCTTGGGGGACGGCGTCGTCGCAGATTGGCTGTATGGTCGGAGGTGAACCGAGAATCTCGGCTAGATCGCCAGCGGACAGAGGACCAGGGCGCAGGATAGTCGGGGCACCGGGATCGATGAGCGACAGGATAGTCGACTCTATGCCGTGATCGGTTGGTCCGCCATCGAGCACATGGGGGGAACGTTCACCGAATGAGGAAACCACGTGTTCGGCTCGTGTAGGACTGACGTAGCCAAAGGGATTTGCGCTGGGCGCTGCCAGCGGACGATCCACTGCTTGCAGGATCTCATTGAAGAGAGGATGGGCGGACACGCGAACGGCTACCGTGGACAGCCCCGAAGTTACGATGTCCGGAATGAAGTCCTTCTTCCGTAAAACGACTGTCAGCGGACCCGGCCAAAAGGCATCCGCGAGATTCGCGAGGACTGATGGCGCAAATGCTATGCGTTCGACTTGCTCGAAATCAGCGACGTGAACGATGAGAGGGTCGTTCGGTGGTCTTCCTTTGATCGTAAAGATCGAGCGAACAGCTTGGGGGCAAAGGGCGTCTGCAGCTAAGCCATAGACGGTTTCGGTGGGCAACGCGACGGGTTTTCCTTCGCGGATCAATTTCACGACCGATCGTCGATCGTTTGGATCGTCCCCTCGCAGAATTCTCAAGGCGAAGCGACTCTTTGGCCAGTTTGAAAACCGAGGAAGGCAGAGTTTACTTGAGGGTCTGCATGTGCCGACCCTTTTTGATCAACCGAGAAATTCTGCGCTGCTGTTTGGGCGAAAGCCTCGTGTACTTACGAGGGAGAATCTTTCCGGTGTCGGTGACGTAACGGGAGAAACCCTCGTTATCGAGAAATGTTAATTCGTCGGGGCTTTTGGGCCGCTCCGGTGTTTTATCAGTGTCGGTTTCACTCATGTGGCGAAACAAAATGCCTTCTATGCGTTGCTTTTCAAGTACAAAAGATAGGTAATTTCGTTTGCTCGTTGACAAATTCAGAGTCCGTCAGTTTAATGTTTCCCTTTGTTATGAAAGTGGTTTCATCTATCAAGACCCTCAAGAATCGGCATCCTGACTGCAAGGTGGTGAAGCGGCGCGGACGTCTGTATGTAATCAACAAGACGAATCCCCGCTTCAAGGCTCGCCAAGGGTAATCCGATCGGGGATTTTCGTTTTCGTTCATATGAAAAAGGATATACATCCGGAATCTTTTCCGACCTGTTTTGTCGATGTTTCCAGTGGCAAGCAATTTCTTACGCAGTCGACTATGAAGTCCAAGAAGACGGAAATTATCGATGACGTAGAATATCAGGTTGTTCTTCGCGACGTGACCATGGATTCGCATCCTGCGTTCACCGGTGAGAAGCGTTTCGTGGACACTGCTGGTCGCGTCGAGAAGTTTCAGAGTAAGTTTTCTCGTCGCCGCTGAGGCGGTTTTTTTAGCCGACAGCTTGATTGTTGTCGGCGCCATTATTCGACTTGCTGGGGTTGCTGTCTACCTTGGACGGTCTAAAGTATCCTTTTGATCGGTCGATTCTTTTACCTGTGAACAGGATGGAAATATTTTGTTCGCGCGTTTCCATGTGCGCGTAAATATTTCATTCTTGTTTGATAGTCTGATTGTATTACCGTGAAATTACAGCCATTCGATGAACCAATGAACGAAGTTCCTCGTAGCGAGACGTTCGGCTGCCACGCGTCGGACATACGACGTGAACCGTCGACGGGCCTGCGGTTTGGCCTTGGATCATCTGCCATTACGTTTTTTTTCGGTTTCATGGTTGCGACATCTCTTCTGGGTCAGGAAATGGTTTCCGTACCAGGCGGATTCTATTGGATGGGAGATTCCGGAGGGCTTTCCGACGAACAACCGGCTCACTTCGTTTCAGTTTTTCCCTTCCTCATGGACAAGACCGAAATTTCGATTGAAACATGGGATGATGTAGCGGCTTGGGCTGAGAAAAACGGTTACGAATTCAGCAAGGAAACCACCAAAGCACAACGCGGGGCTTCTTGGTCGGTCGATCCATCCCTTCACCCCATGAACATGGTGACTTGGTACGATGCGGTCAAGTGGTGCAACGCTCGTTCGGAAATGGAAGGGCGGACACCCGTTTACTATCGCGACGGAATCAAGAAGACGGTCTATCGCAAAGGAGAAATCGATCTGACCAACGATATGGTGAAATGGTCTTCCAGCGGTTATCGCTTGCCGACGGAGGCTGAGTGGGAGAAGGCTGCCAGAGGTCACCTCACGGGGAAAAATTTCCCTTGGGGAAATCGCTCGGTCAATGGTTCCCTTGGCAACTATCGTTTGAGCGGTGATCCCTACGACAACGGTACTTCTCCAGTGGGATACTACAATGGCGAACAGGTCATCATTTCTGAAAAGCATAGTTACGGCGGCGAAACCATTCGAACTTTGGACATGAGCAACGACTTTGGCCTCTACGATATGTTCGGCAATGTCTTCGAGTGGTGTTGGGATTGGTACCATCCCGAGTGGTACGGCAGCAATTCATCGATCAATCCAAACGCTGTCCGACCCAACACCAAAGGTCCCGAGGCAGCGTATTATGGGAATCATCTTGATCGAACGCGTGTTCTTCGGGGCGGCGATTACGATCACCTGAACGAGTCTGCGTCAGGAAGATTGCTCCGGGTCGCTTTTCGGCACCAACGGACACCGAGTTCCGCTTTGCGCACCTATGGGATTCGCAGCGTCCGTGGCGAGTTCGCTGATCCGTTGTGGGAAATGGCCTCGGCCGAGAACGATTTCAAATGGCGAAATCTTCAATGGCTCGGTCATTACTACGAATCCGATCACGTTTGGGTTTATCATGAAACCCTAGGATGGATGTACCCGACCGGCGAAGGTTCTTATTCGAATTGGATGTTTCATCCAAGTCTTGGCTGGTTGTGGACCTCGCGTTTGATTTATCCTTTCCTCTACGCTCACTCTGGAAAGCGGTGGCTTTGGTATGCCAGAGACTATCGTGAGTCAGGTTGGTTTTACGACTACAATATTCCTCGATGGTTCCGTGTGACCGAGGGTTCCGTGAAACAGCGATGATCTTGGTTGGCGTATGTTTTTTGAAAATCGCTTGACGAGTTTCACGGAAATTGATTTATTCGTCGGCTTTCCCTCAGACCAAGTGTCGGTGGGGACTGTTCTTTGAAATTTACTTTGTGCGATCACTAGGCACCGGTCCTTTGTTTTGAAATAAAGTCCGGAAGTTCGAGTTTACCTCGAGCATTCGGCATCGGTAGTCAGGAATCACCAGGATTCCTAACTCACTCACATGGAACGCTGAGATTTCTTATGCGTTCTTTCGGAGAGTTTGATCCTGGCTCAGAGTGAACGCTGGCGGCGTGGTTAAGACATGCAAGTCGAACGAGAAGCGAACCTTCGGGTTCGTGGACAGTGGCGAACGGGTGCGTAACACGTGAGCAACCTGCCCTTAAGTGGGGGATAACCTGCCGAAAGGTGGATTAATACCGCATACGGTCTCTTTTCACATGAAAAGGGTACCAAAGTCTGCAATGACGCTTGAGGAGGGGCTCGCGGCCTATCAGCTTGTTGGTGGGGTAATGGCCTACCAATTTGGCGACGACGGGTAGCTGGTCTGAGAGGATGATCAGCCACACTGGAACTGAGACACGGTCCAGAC
>MDTC01074192.1_pt1 | contig 10481 bp, 9 predicted proteins | sample 811181 | NCBI WGS metagenome assembly MDTC01 (sample SAMN05326644, study PRJNA326480) | marine metagenome | isolation source: seawater | place: Pacific Ocean: North | collected 2011 | reverse complement strand
CGCCTGTAACAACGGATGTCTTCATTGTAATTTAGTTAGTTCGTCACACAAAAGTTCAATTGATTCTTTTGAGTGAGATGGAAAGTTAGCAATTCTAATCTGATTTCTATTAGATCCGTAACCTTTTCCAATAATTAAGTTTTTAAGTTCTAAATTTTTTATAAAATAATTGGAATCCTTTTTAGTATCAGCGACAATAACAGTTTTTGATTGAATTGATTTGTTTTTAATGTACTCTTTCAAATAATTACTATCATTTATTGTTTTGTAAAGAAGTGCAGATTTATAATTAGTCTCTCTTATTATCCTGTCTTTTCCAATACTAATCATATCATCTAAAACTCTTGAGAATAAAAATATTGCAAGGACATTGGGAGTTTCTGGAGTTTGAAAGTTTAGTGTTTTATTATGAAGATTTGTTAATGAGTGATATGTACCAGTAATTTTCTTGTCTAAAATACTTTTATTTTTTTCTAGACATTTTTCATTGTAAATCCAAACCCCTAGACCAGATGGTAATCCAAAGCATTTTTGGACTGAAAAATATAAGGTATCAACATCGGATATATTAAAAGGAATTGAAGGAATTCCACTTACACAGTCAAGGGCTATCAAAGAATTATTTAATTTTTTTCTGATTGATGATATTTTATTATAGTTACACATTATTCCTGTGCTGGTTTCGTTCAAAGTAAGAGCAATAAGTTCATCATCAACTAATTCATTTTCATTATATTCAACTTTATTATAAAAAAATTCTTTTGCATCAATTTTATTCATTATTGCAAAATCATAGAACTTTTTTGAAAAAGCTCCATTTACAAGGTGAGTTGAACTATTTAATACAAGATTTTGAATTATTCTTTCCCATATTTCATTAGCTGAGGAAAGAAAACATATGTTATAATTCTCAGGAATCTCAAGAAAAGATTTCAATTTAATAATACAAGATTCATATATTTTTTTAAATTCTTTGCTCCTATGAGATATAGAAAATATATCCCTTTTCAAACCTTCTTTGATGTGATCTTGAACTGAAAAAAAAAGCTGAGATGGACCAGGCGTAAAAAAAATTTTTTTCATTTTAATATAATACTCTAAGCTTTATAGTTGCTGAAATACTTTTAAGACTTTTTACAACCTTTTTGTTATAAATACTATCAATGTCAGTGATTACATAACCAAGATTATCAGTTGTTTTAAGGTATTGACCTTTAATATTAATATTATATTTAGATATAACTTTATTAATTTCAAGCATAACTCCTGGCTCATTTTTATGAATATGGATAAGTCTATGTGATTTGGTTTGTTCAGGTAATGCAAGTTTTGGGAAGTTAACAGAGTTTGAAGTATTTCCCGTATTGATAAAATCAATTACCTTATATGGTACATAATTTCCAATATTTTTTTGAGCTTCTTTAGTACTTCCACCAATATGAGGAGATAGTATTATTTCCTCAACTCCTCTTATTTTAGAAATAAAATTATCATTATTATTTGGAGGTTCTTCTGGAAAAACATCTAAAGCAGCACCTAATATTTTTTGTTTTTTTATATTTTGTATTAACGACTTAATATCAACAATATTTCCTCTACTGTAATTTATTAATATTGATTTTTTTTTCATTAATTTAAATTCTTTAACACCTATAAGATTTGAGTTACTTTTTCTTCCATCTACATGTAGAGAAACTATGTCTGAAGTTTTTAATAGTTCATTTAAACTTTTACATTTTTTGGCATTTCCTATAGAAAGTTTTTCAACAATGTCATAATATAAAACTTTCATGCCCAGAGCCTCACATATTATTGATAGCTGGGATCCAATATTACCATAACCAACTATTCCGATTGTTTTTCCTCTAATTTCAAAACTATCAATAGAATCTTTTCTCCATTCCCCTGAATGCATTTTATTTGATTTAATGATAATTTTTCTAAGAAGGTTTATGATTTGTGCTATAACAATTTCAACAACGGATCTTGTGTTACTGTAAGGAGCGTTAAATATTACAACTCCAGAATTATTGCATGCATTAATGTCAATCTGATTTGTTCCGATACAAAATGCTCCAACAGCTAATAGTTTATTAGCCGACTTAATAACCTTATCTGAGATTTTTGTCTTTGATCGAATTCCAAGTATTGAAATATTCTTAATTCTTTTAATAAGCTCTCTTTCATTTAAGCTTCCATCATAACATTCTACATTGTAACCTTCTTTTTTAAAAAGACTCAAAGCAACTTTATCTATTTTTTCAAGAAGAAGTACTTTAATTTTATTTTTTGGATATGAAAGTTTTTTCATTTTACAATATTTTTGAAATGATCAAACGATTTTACTAAAAAATCAGCATTTTTAGTTAAAGATTCTCTTTTTATATTTTCAATGAATAAATAAAAGTAGTCAGCATATCCATCTTTTTTAATTTCAAAATCAGTGTAACCATCTCCAAGAACATGGATAGTACCATTAAGCTTTAGATTTTTAATAATTTCAACTTTTCCTTTTGTTTTAGATAAAGGATTTTTTTTATCAAATCCAATAATTTTCCCGTTTTCATCAAAGAAAAAATTGTTTGCATAAATATTCTTTTTTGGAATATGATAATTAAGTACTATAGGATCAATAATCTCGTGAAATCCACTTGAAACAATGAATATATATTCCTTGTTTTTTTTGAAAAAATCTTTATTAATTTTAAATGAATCGGTTATGTTATCTCTTATTTCATTTATTGTTTTTTTTATATCTTCTTTATTAGCATTTAGAATTCCAATTCTATTTGATAAAGACTGGGAAAATGATAATTTGCCTTCCATACCATCACTTGTTATTTTATTTATTTTTTCATGAAGGTCTTTATCGGTTGGATTAGAGATCCTAAATAATTCATCCAGTGACTCTGTCTTTATAAATGTAGAATCAAAATCAATTATAAAATAGTTCACTTGTTATACTTATCGAGAATTTTTTTTACTAATCTATGTCTTAACACATCTGAGGAATCAAGTAAGGTAAATCCAACACCTTCAATGTCATAGAGTTTTTCCTTTGCGTGAATTAGTCCAGACTCTTGATTTTTTCTCAAGTCTACCTGAGAAATATCACCTGTTACAATCATCTTTGAATTCTCACCGAGCCTTGTTAAAAACATTTTTAATTGTGATCTAGTCGTATTTTGCGCCTCGTCTAATAAAATAAAAGCATTTTTAAGAGTTCTCCCTCTCATATATGCAAGTGGCGCAATCTCAATTGTCTTATTATCAATAAATTTTTTCATTTTTTGAACTGGGATCATATCTTCCAGAGCGTCATAGATTGGTTTAAGGTATGGATCTATTTTATCTTGTAGATCACCTGGTAAGAATCCAAGATTTTCACCTGCCTCTACTACGGGTCTAGTTATAATAATTTTTTTTACAGTTTTTTCTTTTAATGCTTTTACACCAAGTGCAACACTAACATATGTTTTTCCTGTACCAGCAGGTCCAATAACAAATATTAGATCGTTTTTTTCATGCAGTTTTACAATCTTTTTTTGATTCTTTGTTTTTGCAATTATTCTTTTACCATTGGATCCGAAAACTATTGGTTCATTATCTACATTACTGAATCCATTTTTAATATGACTTTCTACAACTTTTCTGTTTAAAGCACCATATTTTTCAAGATGTGATATTAAAGAATTAATAATTTTAACTACTTCTTGCAATTGATCTTTATTTCCTTTTATAGAAATTTTGTTACCTCTAGAAATAATTTTTGTTTTAGGGAAAGCACTTTCTATCTCTTGTATATTGCTATTTTTTATACCAAGAAATTCGACTAGCTCGATATCCTTTAAATCTATTGTTTTTTCTACCAAAATTGATATTGACTTTTTTTTGTTGCAAATTTAAAAATTATTCAATTTGCCTATGTCAATTATAACTTTTATTTCTGATTTTGGGATTTCTGATCATTACGTTTCCTCCGTAAAGGCATCAATATTGAAGTATAATTCAAATAATACTATAATTGATATCTCCCACAGGGTTAAAAAATATGATTTATCACATGCCGCATATATTTTTAAAAATGTTTTTGAAGAATTTCCCAGAGGCTCAGTCCATATTATTGCTGTAAAAAATTATGAATCCTCTGATAAGATTTTGTTATTTCAAATTGATTCCCATTTCATTATAACATTTGACTCAGGAATTATTGGATTAATAAGTTCTAGCGATGACATATCAGCAATAGAAATTGATGAAAAATATAATAAAATATTTCCAGAAAAATTTATGGGTGAAATTGCATCAAAACTTGCTTCTGGAATAAATTATACAACCATTGGAAAACCAATATCGGTTTTCAAAAGATTTTTAGAAAAAGAAGTGTCAATATCAAAAAATAAAATAGTTGGTTATGTTATTAGAGTTGATTCTTTTGGTAACATTATAACAAATATTAGTGAATCTGATTTTAATAAAGTACTTAAAAAAAATTCAGGTACATTCATTATTAATTTGGGTGTTGATAAAATAAATAAAATATCAAATTCATATTCAGATGTTGGAATAGCTGATCTTTTTGCAGTTTTTAATTTTAATAAAGTTCTTGAAATTGGAATGAATGGAGGTGGAGCATCAGATCTCTTAGGTATTAAAAATCATACACCTATAACTATTAAATTTTTATAGATAATGTATTTTTGTTCACTATTGCCAAAGTGGCGAAATTGGTAGACGCGCACGATTCAAAATCGTGTTCCTTCGGGAGTGTGGGTTCGATTCCCACCTTTGGTACTTAAATTCTTAATTAGATGTGGAAAAAACAGTTATAGTAGGATTAGTTCATAAAAATCAAAATAAAAAAAAACTTTCAGAGTATCTTGATGAGTTAGAATTTTTATCAATTACCGCTGGAGGAGTTGTAGAAAAAAGATTCACGCAAAAAATTGAGAATCCAAACCCAGCCATACTAATTGGAAAAGGAAAGATGAATGAGATATTATCTTACATTAAAATAAATAATATAAAGACAATTATTTTTGATGACGAGTTGACCCCCGCTCAAGAAAAAAATATTAGTAAAATACTAAATATTAAGGTATTGGATAGAACCAACTTAATCCTTGATATTTTTGCTCAAAGAGCCAAAACAAGCTATGCAAGAACTCAAGTTGAGTTGGCTCAGTGTGAATATCTTTTACCAAGATTAAAGGGTATGTGGACACACCTCGAGAGACAAAAAGGAGGGATTGGTATGAGAGGCCCTGGAGAAACTGAGATTGAGACAGATAGAAGAATTGTAAGAGATAAAATATCTCTTTTAAAGTCAAAAATAAAGACCATCGATAAGCAAATGTCAGTGCAAAGAGGAAATAGGGGTAAATTAATTAGAGTCGCTCTTGTGGGATATACAAATGTTGGGAAATCTACATTAATGAATACAATTAGTAAATCTCAAGTTTTTGCTGAGGATAAACTTTTTGCAACCCTAGATACGACTACAAGAAAAGTTGTAATTGGAAATTTACCATTCCTTCTTGGGGACACAGTTGGCTTTATAAGAAAGTTACCAACTCAGTTAATAGAGTCTTTTAAAAGTACTTTGGACGAAGTTAGAGAAGCAGATCTTTTATTACATGTAGTTGATATTTCGCATGCAAATTTTAAGGATCATATTGAATCAGTAAATAATACTCTGAAAGATATTGATGCACAAAATAAACCTTTAATTATGGTTTTTAATAAAATAGATGCATACAAAAGAGACTTTTATGATGAAACTGATCTTATCAACGAATATGATGAAAAGAACTTTACGATCGATGAATGGAGAGAAACCTGGATGTCACAAATTGGTGAAAATGTTATTTTTATGTCAGCTACCAAAAAAATAAATATTGATGAGTTCAAGAAAATAGTTTATAGAGAAGTAAGAAAAATTCATATCAAAAGGTACCCGTACAATAACTTTCTTTATCCAGATATTGATACATTTTAGATAAATGAGAAAAAAAATAATTAACTCTATAAAATCAGGTATTGGAAGCTATATTCTTCTAATACTAATAAACTATGTAATTCATCAGTTTACAGGATGGACTATTATGCAAGAGATGATTCCTTCTTTTTCACAAGATTTTGCTGTTTTATCTATATTTTTATTTTTGTTGTTGTTTATTAGTGATTACTTTTTTTATAAAGGAAAATATTAATTTAGAGCTTTATATATCTATGGATAGCGTACTGATCTGAAAGTTTTTAAAAAAATATATATTTGATATATAAATCAACCAATATGAATTTACATCAAAAATTATTAATCCTTTTTTTGCTTTTTATTAGTTTGAATATATCCTCTCAAAATAGAGGAAAAACAATTGTTCAAACATCTCTATTTGATAATATTCCTGTTAGAAATATAGGTCCTGCTAAGGTTTCTGGCAGAATAACAAAGGTTATAAAAGACTATTCAAATTTAAGCACTTGGTATGTTTCAACAGCATCTGGAAATGTATGGAAAACAGAGAATTCAGGAACAACATGGAAACCAATTTTTGAGCATTATGGAAGTTATTCGATTGGAACTATTGAAATGGATCCAAAAAATCCAAATATACTCTGGCTTGGAACAGGAGAAAATAATAGTCAAAGATCTGTGGGGTTTGGAGATGGAATTTATAAATCTATTGATGCGGGAAATACATGGAAAAATGTTGGTCTAAAAACATCTGAACATATTGCTAAAATAATAATTGATCCAGAAAATTCAGATAATATTTATGTTGCTTCTCAAGGTCCTTTATGGCGCTCTGGAGGGCAAAGAGGTTTATATAATTCGAGTGACGGAGGAAAGTCATGGAAAAGAATACTACATGTAACAGAAGATACTGGTATTTCTGATGTTGTAATGGATCATAATGACCACAATATAATGTATGCTAGTACATATCAGAGGAGAAGACATTTTGGAATATTGGTTGCTGGTGGTCCTGAGGGTGGTATTTTTAAGTCAATCGATAGGGGTAAGAGCTGGAAAAAACTAAAAAATGGTCTTCCTAGTGGGGATATTGGAAGAATTGGTCTTGCAATTTCACCTCAAAAATCAAATGTGGTTTATGCATTAATTACCGCTAAGGAAAAAACAAAAGGTTTTTACAGATCAGAAGATTTTGGTGAGACTTGGGTTAAAATGAGTGATTATCAAGTGGTTGATTCTCAGTACTATGTCGAACTCTTTCCAGATCCTCATCAGTTTGATAAGATTTACTCTGTGGATATGCGATCCTACGTGACAGAGGATGGAGGTAGGACTTTCATCAGAATTCCTGAGGACACTAAGCACGTTGATAGTCATGATATTTTATTTGATGCAAATGATCCTGATTACATTATGATAAGTTGTGATGGTGGAATATACGAAAGCTTTGATAGAATGAAAACCTGGAGATTTATTGATAATTTACCAATTATTCAGCTTTATAGGGTAGGAATAGATAACCAGAAACCATTTTACAATGTCTACGGAGGCACGCAAGACAACGACAGTTTCGGTGGTCCCTCGAGAACAAAAAACAGATCAGGAATTAGAAATAGTGACTGGTTTGTAACAACAGGTGGTGATGGGTTTCAAGTTCGAGTTGATCCACAAGATCCTAATACCTTATATACTATGTCTCAGTATGCTGGGATTATGAGATACAATAAATCAAATGGAGAAAAAATCGGAATACAACCCCAACCATCTGATAATGAGACAGCTTTTAGATGGAATTGGGATTCGCCCTTAATAATAAGTCCTCACAACTCAAGCAGACTTTATTTTGCAGCAAATTTTCTTTTTCAAAGTGATGATAAGGGAAATACATGGAGTAAAATCAGTCCAGATCTAACTAGAGATGAAGATAGAAATAAAATGAAAGTAATGGGAAAAGTTTGGAGTGTTGACGCAATATTTAAAAATGTTTTTACTTCTCCACTTGGTACAATAGTTGCTTTAGATGAGTCAAGACTACGAAAAGGTTTTTTAGTTGTTGGTACGGATGATGGTTTGGTAAGATTAAGTAAGGATAATGGTGTAACTTGGGAAAAACACGAAAATTTTCCAGGAATACCACAAAAAGCCTATGTTACTGATATAATAACCTCAAAACATGATATAAACACAGTATATGTTTCATTTAATTATCATAAGTATGGAGATTTTAATCCTTATCTAATAGTAACAAATGACGGAGGAAAATCATGGAAATCTATTTCCTCAAATCTACCACCAAATAATTTCATTTGGACAATTGTTGAAGATCATATAAATCCAAACCTTTTATTTGTGGGAACAGAATTTGGAATGTTTTTTTCTTTAGATGCAGGAAGTTCATGGAATAAATTTAAAAATGTCCCAACAATTCCAATTAGAGATCTAGAAATACATGAAATAGAGGACGACTTGGTAGCTGCTTCTTTTGGTAGGGGATTTTATATAGTTGACGATTATTCTCCTATAAGAGAATATTCAAAATCAATTGAAGAAAAATACGCACACTTATTTTCAGTTAAAGATACTTATCAATATATAATTGCTTCACCTGAAAAAACAGCTACTGGACATAATTTCTTCACATCACCTAATCCCCCATATGGTATTAAATTATCTCATTATCTAGGTGAAAGTCTGCTTTCTAAATTTGAGAAAAGACAAAAAGATGAATCTTTTAGGTTTGACAGGGGAGAAATGATTAATTACCCAACTTCTGAAAGACTTGAAAGTGAGTCAAAAGAGAGATCACCAAAGATTTACTTTACTATAACTGATAATGAGGGTAATGTTGTTAGACGAATTAGTTCTAATACAAAAAAAGGGTATCATGAGACATACTGGGATCTTAGAACATTTTCTCAATCAAATATTGATAAAGAAAATAATTATTCTGGGCCATTAGTTCCACCTGGCAAGTATAATGTTCACCTTGAAAAATTTGAAAATGATAAACTTCAAAAAATTACCAATAAGAAAACTTTTAATGTTATTCAGATAGGGAGCAATTCAAGTCAGGAGGAAAGAGAGATTCTATATGATTTTCAGATAAAGTTTGATAGATTATTGTCAGACGTTAACAATCTTATTAATGATATAAACAATGAAATTGAGAGGATTGATGGAGAAATAAATAAATCATTAAACCTTTCCTCTGAAACGGATTTAGAAATAATAAACAAAAAGAAGGGAGAGATAATGGACTTAAAAATGATTTTGACCGGAACTAGGAGTTTAAATTATGCAGATGTTTTTTCTGGGTCACCTCCTTCAGTCCAGAGGAGATTGGGTAACATGAACTGGGAACTATATAATACAACCTCTAAACCAACTAATACTCATTTTAATTCTTATGATATATCAAAAAATAAATACGAGGAGGTATTATTAAAATTTAATAACTTAATAAATAATTAGATTTCTTCTTCGATTTTTTTTGAGATTATTTTTTCCATGTGTAAATAGCCTTCCTTATTAGGATGCACACCATCATATCTATTATGTTCTTCTAACCAGTATGTAAATTGATTTTTCAGGCCATCCTTGTCATTTTTCATTGAAGTATGATAATCAACATAGATAGCATTACCACTCTTACAATAATTTCTTAATTTATTATTTATAAAAATCACATCATTAGCTGGATAAATACCAGGGCTCCATATGAAATCGTAAGTCGGTAGAATAGAACTCAAAAAAACTTTAATTCCATTAGCATTTGCAATTTCTGACATTGATTTAATATTGTTTATAACTTCTTCTTTTGACACTGGCCCATTATTTCCTGCTAAATCGTTTATGCCTGCTAGTATTATTACCGCATCTGGTTCTAAGTTCACAACATCTTCTCTAAATCTAAGTAGCATTTGATATGTAGTCTGACCAGAAATGCCTCTATTTAAATAATTATTTTTTTTAAAAAAATCTGTAAAAACACTCCAATTTTGTGTAATTGAATTACCAAAAAATACGATTCTATTATCCTTTTTTTTTGTTTCTCTTATTAATTTATTTTCTTCTTTATATATATTACTTTGTTTTCCCATCTCTAATACGCTAACATTTAAATTAGAATAAATTCCGTGCCACCCTAGATTATTTAATTTATCAGAATTAATCTCTTGAGCTATAACCTTTAAATTTGTAATTAGTAAAAACAGACAGATAAAATAATTTCTAATCATCTTTATATTTATGACTAAAAATAAATATAATTTTTTAGTTAATTAAATATGAAATGTAATTGTATTTAGATATATCGTCTTAGAAAAACATCCTAAGAAAGGATGAAACTTTAGACTTAGTTTTCTGTCTCTCTTTTTTACTGAAGATTTTGTTAAATAGCATCATTACAGGGTCATAAAATCTGTCAACTACTCTTTCTTTGAGAGGAATGATAGCATCATCTGTAATTTGAATTTCTTCTGGACATACTTCTGTACAACATCTT
>MDTC01202795.1_pt1 | contig 10482 bp, 7 predicted proteins | sample 811181 | NCBI WGS metagenome assembly MDTC01 (sample SAMN05326644, study PRJNA326480) | marine metagenome | isolation source: seawater | place: Pacific Ocean: North | collected 2011 | reverse complement strand
GTTCATATTATTCTTTTTACATAAATACAATACATGAGTCAAAAATGATATAGAATATGTTTTTGTTTTGTGGTGATTGTGTAATTGAATTGGATTATGAATATTATATTCACCAGTCATATATTTATTGTAAAAATCATCAAGTTTGTGATAGTTTAAATCCTCATCCATAATATTAATATTAATAATATTATTATTTTAAATATTTATGTTTATACTATAATCTCCCGATATTTAACTAAAATAGTTAAAATTTGAATACTTAAAAATAAAATAATATATATATATATAACTAATATGGTTATTTATAGTTGCGAAAGATGTGGTAAAATATTCAAACAAAAAGGACATTATACAAAACATTTACAAAGAAAAACACCATGTAATGATATTAAAGATAAGATTAACAAAATAGTGGAAAATAAAGTAGATCAATTAATTGAAGAAAAATTGAAAGATTTAGTGAAAAAAGGTGATATTGAACTAAAAAATAAAAATTTAATATTGAATAATGAAAATAATCAACAAGATAATATAAAAATGAATAAAAGTAATATTACAATGATAGATTTATTTGCAGGAACTGGAGCATTTTCAAAAGTATTTAGTGAATATAATATTAATTGTTGTTTTGCTAATGATTTTTGCAATAATTCAAAAAAAATATTTGAAATAAATCACAATAATGAACTTACATATGGAGATTTAAATGATATTAAAAATGAAGATATTCCACCACATAGCATATTATGTGGCGGGTTTCCTTGTCAGCCATTTAGTATTGCTGGAAAACAAGAGGGATTTGATGATAAAAGATCAAATGTATTTTGGAAAATTATTGATATTATCAAACATCACAATCCAGAGATAGTAATACTTGAGAATGTTAAAAATCTTAAATCACACGATAAAGGTAATACATTTAAAGTAATATATAAAAAACTATCTGATTTGGGTTATTATATTAAATATAATATTCTAAATACTTCAATAATAACAGAAATACCACAAAATAGAGAACGTATATATATTGTTTGTTTCAAAGATAAAGAAAAATATAATAAGTTTGATTTTAAATTTAAAAAAAAAGAAACAAAAAAAATAAAAGAATTATTGATTACAGATGATATTCCTGATAAATATTATTATACAAATCGATTTAAAGTATATGATACTATTAATGAGGGAATAACTAAAACAATTAATGAAAATGTACTCTATCAATATCGTAGATATTATGTTAGAGAAAATAAAAGTGGTGTGTGCCCTACATTAACTGCAAATATGGGTGGTGGTGGACATAATGTACCACTATTAAAAGATAAAAAAGGTATTCGTAGACTAACACCTAGGGAATGTTTTAATATTCAAGGATTTCCATTAGATTATAAACTTCCAGAAATATGTGATAGTGCTCTATATAAATTAGCAGGAAATGCTGTATCTGTTCCAGTTGTGAGACTAATTGCTGAAAAGATCTCTAATATAATAAAGAACTAATCTTTCCATCAAATAAAATATTATTAGGTATAATATAATCATCTAGTAATGTATTTAAATTAAACCTTGGTCGTCTACCTTCATTAGATTGTTCTTCTATTGTTTGTGTTTTAGATACTTTAATTTTTTTAATTATATTATAAATATCTGTTATCATATATATTTTTATATTTCCATATAAATGATCGTGTGCATCTATATAGAATAGTGTATCCCATTCAGAGGAAGGACTAAATTGTGTAGGTCCATTTTGAGCACACTTTACTTCTCCCTTTTTTAACTTATTTTCTTCATTAAAATAATGTATATCTCCGCTTTTAGTTTTCCAAGTACATTCAATTTTGTTGTTTTTCAAAGCATATAAAACAATATTTTCTGAGATATAGTCAGGAAATTGCTCAATCCTTCCTAAATATTTCTCAATACAAATCTCTATTTTATGATAGTTTATCATTTTAAACCTATAAGTTTGATATAATTTACGCAATAAATCTTTTGGAATAATATCAAGTCCTTTATATTTATTTCTTACAACTTTCCATTCTTTAATATGTTTCCATTCATTGTTTTTTATATTTCTACACAAATATCCTCTAACATTTTTTTGAATAATTATGATACTATTAATTATTAAACAAAACCATATATGTTTTAAATATTTCCTTACATTTTTTTGAATAATTACTGAATTTGTATTTTCATCTTTTAATGATACTTCATCTAATTTTTTAGTCAAATCGTCTAAATCTGTCGACATATTTTATTATAATATAATGCAGTTGTTAAATATATTTCAAATTTTTAGATTTATTTTAAATATTTATTAATAGTAAGTCATAATGGTTAAATTCGGTGTTATTGGTGATATGGGAACAGGTGGACTCAATCAACATAAAGTAGCAAAATCTTTAAAAAGAATGATAAATCGTGAAAAATTAAGTTTTGTTGTTGGATTGGGAGATAATATTTATAATTGCGGAGCAAATAGTTTAGATGATCCTCAATTCCAAACCAAATTTGAACGACCTTATAGTATTATATCGGATCGAATAAAATTTTATATGGTTCTTGGAAATCACGATTACGGAGAGCATTATTGTCCAAAAATAAAAGACCGAGAACAATTTCAAATACAATATGGGATTCAATCACAAAAACAAAATAAAAAATGGGTGATGCCAGATGAACATTATTCATTTAAGCGTGGTAATTGTGAATTTTTTGCACTTAATCCAAATATCTATAAATTAAATGATTCGGAGTTTAAAGAACAATTGAAATATATGATACCACGAATCAAACGATCAACAGCAAAATGGAAAATAGCGTTCGGTCATCAACCATGGATAAGTGTTGGTGATCATGGAAATGCTCCACCAAAATTAAACCGTTTTTTTGAAAAATTAATGAATGATGGTGATATAGATTTATATATGTGTGGAGATGACCATAATAAACAAATAATAGAAAAAAGAGTAAAGAATGGAAAAGTGGTGACATTATTAGTGTGTGGAACAGGTGGACGTGAAGTAGATAAACCATATAATTTAGAAAATGTTCAAGATCATGATCAAGAATTATTATTTTTTTCACCATATCTTGGAATATCAACAATAGAAACAACCAATCAAAAATTAACCATAACAATTCTTGATGTGAATGATAAGGTGGAATATATTCACGAAATAGAAAAATAAAATATATTATAATAATATAATGAAAGAAGATGAAATACTCAAATGCTTAATTGCTTTAATATTAGGATTTTTAGTAGCCAAATATTTCAGAATGGAAGGATTCAGTCCAGAAGTTATTGCAAGCACTGCATTGCAAGATATGAATGGTCGTGGATGTTGTATAAGTAATACTGCTGGATACTCATTCAATCCAGTTGCTGTATCCGAAGCAGCACCCGGTTTTGCAACTGTAAGTGCTTTTAGTAATCCTTGCTCCGCACAATAAAAATATTATATATATTATATGTCATATGAAGAATATTTGGAAAGAGAAAGTTTACATAGTTCTTGGACAAGAAATATGTTTCAGTTAATTACTATGGGTGTAGCGTTTTTAACATTTTTTAAAACAAATCGTAAATTAAATAGATATGTATTTGTTCCAACAACTATTATATTTGTTGGAATATTAGTTGGAATATATTCTATATATTTTACTTATTACTCTGATTTATCAAATGAAACATATGTTAAAAATAAACATTATACATGGAAATATATAAGTATGATTACAATTACCGTATTTATTTTAATGGCATTATATATAGTTAAGTTTGTTCATTTTAATTAGGAGCATTTTCTCGTTTATTTATTTTTTTTAAGTCATTTTTATGTAAAATCATTTCATTCAACGGTTTGCCTGGCGCTACTAATGGAAAACACATTTCAGGTTCAATATGAAATACAGCAATAACCGGTTTATTTAAAGTTAAAAATTTATCAACTGTTTTTTCTAACGTTCTTAATCCATAACATTCAATAGTCTGTATACCATATGCTTTTGCAATTATAGCAAAATTAGGATTTTTGTTATCTGTTGCAATATAATTCTCATCGTGAAATAATTTTTGCCATATATGAACCATTTGTTGTCTAGAATCATTTAATATTGCAATTTTAATATCTATTTTGTTTTCTAAAACAGTTTGTAATTCATTTAAAGTCATTGTAAAAGAACTATCACCATCTATACATATTATAGTTGAATGTGGATTTGCAAATTTACTACCAATTGCAAAAGGAACGCCAACTCCCATTGTTCCAAGTGAACCACTTGTAATCATACGACCTGGATGTGTCCAAGTTATATGTTGACAAGTCCACATTTGATGATTTCCAACACCTGTTGTGAAAAATATATTTTCTCGTGATGGGAAAAACTCATCTATACGTCGATTGATGCATTTAATGACATCTGGACCTTTCATTTTAATAGTGTCTTGGTCATAATAATAAGGATTATTGTTTTTAAATCTATTGATTGTTTCAATCCAATTATTACTTTTTTTATCTATAGATTTTTGAAGTAATGTTTTTAAAAAATGTCCACTTGTTGTTTCAATTGATTTTAAAAATCTATCTGTAATTCTCGAATGATGATATTTATTAAATAATTTTTTAACTTTGTTTATTTGTATTAAACTCGAATCTATATGATAAATACCACCTTTACCTGATAATCCAGCATCTATTGCGTTTCTTCCAAATTCTCTTAAGTTTCCTGTAATTCTATCATCAAATCTTGAACCAATTGAAATAATCATATCTGATGATTGTACAGCATAATTTGCAGCGGGATTTCCATGCATACCCATCATTTCTAATGATAATTGATGATTTTCATTAATAACACCCATTCCATGGATAGTAGTTGCAACAGGTATATTATAATCCACAGATACTTCACGTAAAAGTTCCCAAGAATCGTTACAACCACCACCTGCAATAATAACAGGACATTTTGAACTATTTAATTTTTTAACAAAATCATGGATACGATTTCTTGTATTAATAGTTGAATAATCGTATTTATTTATAACAAAATTACACGGTTTTATATCTGTATTAATTATTTCATCAAGTAATATATCCTTAGGTATATCAATATGAACTGGTCCTTTTCTTGGATTGACTGAACAATTAAATGCAATATCAAGTGATTCTATTATTTCATTTTTATGTCTAATTTGTTTGTTCCATTTAGTACAAGCGCGTGTTAATTCAATTGCATTACATTCTTGAAAAGCATCTGTTCCAATAGAATTAAGTGGAACTTGACAAGAAATTAAAACCATAGGTGATCCATCACTATATGCGTTTTGTAAAGATGTTATACAATTTGTTAATCCTGGTCCTGATGTTGTTACAACAACTCCAGGTATATGTAATGATCTAGATTTAGCATATCCTTCTGCACAAAATCCACTAGACATTTCTGTGCTATTTTTTACAAATTGAATTTTATCACGATAATTATAAAATTCATTTAATAAAGGCAAATTAGCACCACCAGAATATCCAAAAACATGACGAACTTTTTTGTGAATTAAATAGCGAACAATATATTTTGCTACAGATATAGTCATTTATTATATTATTGTTTCAAATCTTTAATTATCTTCAAATTTATAATATAATATATATTAATTATGAGTCAACAAGGAGGTGAAGATGTTTTATTAAATATTATAAGAGCATTATTAGAAATGAAATCTATTTTATTTTTGCCTAATTCTGATATAGTAGAAGACAAAACAAGGTATTCAGATTATTTTTCATCAATAGATTCAAAAACACTTTTATATTTAATTAAAGAATACAATATACCAGAGTCAGAAACAGTTAAATTGTTATTTGGTGGACCAGAAAATCCAAATGCTCCACAAATACCAGACGCTTCTTCTCAAATACTAGAAAATATAAATACAATAAAACCTACTCTAGAAAATACTAGTGATTACACATATTATAAACAGTTCTTAGAATTAAATACACAATTACAACAATTATATTCTCAAATACAAAAATTAAAAGCAAATATGGAAATGTATAATCGTCAATTATCGCAATTTCAATGTATTAAGGGATTAGATAATCTTGAACATGGATTTATATCTAATTTTATATTAGATTGTTCTAAATATTCAATTCGAAATGTTGATTGGTTCCGTGTAATATTGAAGATAGATAAATTAGATGATGAATATGAAATTGCGGTTAATCGTATGTATAATGAAAGAGGTATTAATTTAAGATACGATTTATTAAAACCATTTTTAGATAGATTAGAAACAAATACAAAATTAAAATCAACATTTGAAGATAGATTAATTGGATGTGGAAAAGATCCTTTTAGTTTTTGGGGTAATATTGATTTTTCCAGTTTAAATGATTGTGATAAATGTCATGATGATTGTATTGTATATTTAAATAAAAATTATAAAGCATTTTTAATGGAACCAGACCCAAATATAGATGTAACAACTAAATTAAAAATACTTGTTTATTGTGAATACAGATTATTTCAATTAAGTAAACATATAACATTAGAAGCAATAAGATTACAAAAACAAAGATATACAAAGGTATTAAATATATTAAAAAATTTATCTAAAAAAGATAAAAATCGTGTATTTATGAAACAAAAAATAGATGAAAGACAAAAACAAGACTCTGATAAAATGAAAGAATTAGAAAAAGAACAACAAAAATTAAGTGAAAATATAAAAGAACTAGTAGATAAAAGAGGATTTAGTGGTGGCAATCCATTACCACAACAAGAAGAACAACCTCAACAACAACAACAACAACAACAACAAGAAAAACCTCAACAACAACAACAACAACAAGAACAACCTCAACAACAACAACAAGAACATCCTGTAGAACAAAAAATATTAAATGAATCTGGTAATTTTGTATATGAAGATTTAGTGCCTGACTGTGATGCAATAACAAGTGATATTTTGAATGGAAAAATAAAAAGAGAAAACTTTTTATATTTATCACCTCATTGTAATACTGAAATTATGAATGCATTAACAAATAGTTAAACTGTAAAATCAAAATCATCATCATCACATCCTTCTGTATCAATATCAATATTATTAATTAATATATCTATATTTGTTTCATCTACTTCATTGATTGGATGTTCATCTATATCACCTTTCATTAAACCTATTAATTTTTCTTCATCTAATAATAATTCACAATTATTTGTTCCTGCATTAATTTTTTGACCCATCATAATATTACTTGAAACTCCTTGTAAATTATCAAGTTCTCCAAAAATACCTGCTTTAATTAATTGATCTGTTGTATTTTCAAATGAACATTTAGCAAGTGGTCCAATATTTCCTCTTTTAATTCCTTCACGGTTGATTGAAATTAAATCACCTGTAGAAGTCATTACATCACATAATAATTCAATATGTCTACTATTTATATATTCACCTTGATCATCAACAACATCCGTAATTTCACAAATTAATGCATTTCGTGTTGCTTCAATTCCAAGTGTTTCATATATTTCAATAATATCATTTGAAACTGTTCTTCGATAATCAACAAATTCATTTCCAAATATCTTTAATAAATTAGTTCCATCTGTTTCTAATAACCATTCATTAACTGTTGTTATTTCATTGTCAATTCTTTTATTAATTTTAATTTCACTCATAACAATATTTCTAATATTTTCAATTCCACCAATAACTATATTTGTCAGTAAATCATTATTTATTGTTTTGAAAGTAGAAACTACGTCACTTTGATCTCTTAAACCACTCTCTTCTGTTTCAAACTCTTCAACTTTAATTGATATTCTACCAACCAATTCTTTACTATTTTCATCTGAATATACAAATTTTATATTACCTGTATCATATCTATTAATAGATAATTCTATATCTTCCATAGTAATTGCTTTATCTAACATTAAATCACGATCAAATATATATCTTATAATCCATGGAGAAGTATAATTTGTTTCAGATTCTAATGATTCAAACTCACGATATATAGATAAAAACTCATCATCCTGTTCTATATCTGTATCAAATGTACCAGAAGACTTTTTATCATAATATATTTCACTACTTTTTACAACATCTCGTAAACATATATATTCTAATTTATTGCGAATATAATTACACTTGTCTTTATCTCCTATATATTCATCTCTTAAATAAATCTTGACTGAAGGAGATTTAATATGTTTACTTATATGTAATAATTCTCTTAATCTCGGAATACCTCGTGTAACATTTGATTTACTACTAACTCCAGCATAATGAAATGTATTTAAAGTCATTTGTGTTGCTGGTTCTCCAATACTTTGTGCTGCGATTGGTCCAACTAATTCACCAGGTGATATTATTGCTTCAAAATATTTAGATTCGATTGTTTTGATAATTTCATCAAAATCTTCACGTTGAATTCTATATTTTTCTATTAATATTTTAGGTGACAAATGAATATCAATTAATAATTTAAATATACAATTTCCTGGATAATTATGACTAATAAAACATCGGTTTTTCAATCTTTCATTTTTTTCAATAATATACAATGGGGATGTATCTGATAATTTTTTAGACAGTTGCTTCGTTCCACATTTATTTTGTAAAATTCTTTGTATATGAACTGGAAATAATATATTGTTTTCAATATCATTTGCAAATAACTCACGAACAACAAATTCATAAATCGATAATATATTTTTGAAATTATCTTGTAATTTTTTATCACGATCTTTGTCACTATTCAATTCTTCAATTGTTGATTTATTTAATACTTTTTCCCAATTATAAGTTGATTTCATTAAAAACATTTCTATTAATCCTTGAGTATCTAATTTTGATAATAATAATGGTTGTGATTCAACAAATGTTGCATCCATACCATCACCTCCATATAAGAATTGAACTATAATATTAGAACTCGACCTTACAGTATAATCTTCATTAACTTTAATATCTTCCATTGCTTTTATCAATTTTCTTTGAATATATCCTGTTTCTGATGTTTTAACTGCAGTATCAATTAAACCTTCGCGTCCACCCATTGCGTGAAAGAAATACTCCTGTGGTGTTTGACCACTAATAAATGAGTTTTCAACAAATCCTCTTGCTTCAGATGAATCATCATATTTATAATAATGAGGTAATGTTCTATCTTCAAATCCATAAGGTATTCTTTTTCCATCAACATTTTGCTGACCCAGACAAGCAATCATTTGTGCAATATTTGTTGGTTTTCCTTTTGAACCACAATTTACCATATTAAGTGCTCTATTATCATAACTTAGACTTGATAAACCCATTTTTTCAGTTTCACTCAAAGTTTTATTTAAAACATTATTAACTTTACTTTCAAAATATGATCTATTAGATGTTCCACTGTAATTTTCAAATATATTTAAATGTATTTCTTGAATAATTTCTTGTATTTCACGCTTTTTTTTTTCTATAAAATTATTTATTTTATGATTAACATTTTCTGGTGCTATCATATCACTAATACCAACACTAAACCCTTCAATAACTAAAAATCTATTTGATATTTTTTGTAAATCATCAATAAAATCTTTACATCTTTCAGATCCAAAATCATTATAAATTGTATGTATCATACCTTTAGATGTTTTTGTAAATAAATCTTTGTCTAGTGCACCTTGTTTTAATAAACCACGAACTATTACAACATAATTATAACGATCACTTTTACTTTCAGAAAGTTTATTATCCATTTCTAAATTAATTTTTGGTAATATATAACTGAATATTGATTTTCCACTCCATAATTCAATAATAGTTGTTCCGACCTTGTGTGTCATATCAGGTTTAGGAATTGGATTACCAAATGTAGATAAATCGCAAATGATATTCATTAGTTGTTGTCTTGTGAACATTGAATTTTCAACACGTTTTTCAAGAATATTTCCTGGTTTTTTACGACCACTATTATCAATTAAAACTGGACTGGTATTTTTTATATACATTAAACGGTTTGAATCTGGAACAACATAACGAATAGGAATAGATTTTGTTAAACGATTAATACCAAGTAATGTATCTTGAACAATAGTAATAATAGGTTTATTTTCTCTAACAGAAATTATCTGCTTATTGACATGGACTATTTCACGTAATTCAATTAAACTAGATATACTTTGTGGTGCATGACAATTCATTTCATCTCCATCAAAATCTGCATTATATGGAGGTGTCACTGATATATTTAATCTAAATGTATTTCCTTCCATCACACGAACACGGTGTGCCATCATACTCATTTTATGGAGTGACGGTTGACGATTAAATAATACAAAATCACCATCCATTAAATGTCTATGCACAATATCTCCATATTCTAATTCAATAGTATCACGATTAGTATCCATAACTGTTAGTCGCATATTTCGTTTATTTATACTTTTTATTCCAGGCCATTCAGATCCTCT
>MDTC01134213.1_pt1 | contig 10482 bp, 10 predicted proteins | sample 811181 | NCBI WGS metagenome assembly MDTC01 (sample SAMN05326644, study PRJNA326480) | marine metagenome | isolation source: seawater | place: Pacific Ocean: North | collected 2011 | reverse complement strand
TATTTTAAGATTAAAAGGTTTCCAAGAAGCAAACATAACTGATCCATTGGATTATTATTAATTAATCTAGAATATGTATTCAATAAAAGAAATATACTTTACACAACAAGGAGAAGGATACCATACTGGGCGAGATGCTATCTTCCTTAGATTCACAGGCTGCAACCTTTGGACAGGCTATGATAAAGATAAAGAAACTGCAATTTGTAATTGGTGTGATACAAATTTTGTAGGTAATGATGGCCCTAATGGAGGGAAATATACTTCTAAAGAAATTGTTAAAATTTTACATCATCTCTGGCCAAAAAAATTAAAAGATCCATTTTTAGTTTGTACTGGTGGAGAACCCCTTCTACAAATTAATCATACATTAATTACCGCAATTCATCAAGCTGGGTTTAAAATAGCTATCGAGACAAATGGCACTAAATTACCACCAGATGGGGTAGATTGGATTTGTGTTAGTCCAAAAGCAAAAGCTGATTTTATTTTAAAAAAAGGGGATGAGCTAAAGATTGTATACCCTCAAGACGGTTTAAATCCACTTCAATATAAAAATTTAGATTTTGACCATTTTTTTATTCAACCTATGGATGGCCCAAATCACCAAAATAATATTAATGTTGCTAAAAGATTTGTAGCTAATAATCCTAAATGGAAGTTAAGCTTGCAAACACAAAAAATATTAGGAATACCTTAAAAATAGAATTATCTATGAAGATATTTTCAATCTCTTTTATAAAAATAAAATACTACATTTTTCTATCTAATAATGAAACGTAAATTTTAACATGGATGTATATAAAACTTTTTCAATTGAAGCAGCACGTTCACTACCAAATTTACCTGATACGCATCCATGTAAAAACACCCACGGTCATTCATTTAAAATAACAATTACAATACATGGTAAAATCAACACTCAAACAGGTTTTGTTTTGGATTTTGGTGATATAATAACTGCTTTTAAACCTATCAAAGAACAAATTGATCATGCATATCTGAATGATATTAATGGACTTGAAAATCCATCAAGTGAGAACTTATGTGTATGGATTTGGGATCAACTATCAAAAACTTTACCAGCCATAAAACAAATAGAAATAAAAGAAACCGATTCTACTGGCTGTATCTATAAAGGGAACTAAAATGGTAAAAGCAGAAGGGAAAATATTTGAATATCTAGATGAAACTCATATAAATCCAAACTTACTAGAAATATTTGATTTTGATAGTAGAGAACAATATATAAAAACTGAAACAGATGAATTTAGTGCTGTTTGTCCATTTAGTGGATTACCAGACATCGCATATGTTAAAATTGAATATCATCCATTAGGTGGTAAATGTGTAGAATTAAAATCTCTCAAATATTATTTTGTTAGTTTTAGAAATGTAGGGATTTACCAAGAAGCTGCAACAAAACGTATCTATTCTGATTTAAAATCTGTTTTAAATACAGATTTATTGATGGTTACAACCTTATATAATATACGTGGGGGATTCCAAACTACATGTATTGAAGGTTCTTTAGATTAATCTATGAATCAATTCAATGCTGAAACACAACTTCGACTTTCACCATTTTTTGATAGAACTTCTAAATTAAATGAATCTCAAGAATGGAGACGTTGGTCAGGTTATTTATCTGCTACTAATTATGAATTAAATCATGAAAATGAATACTTTGCGATTCGTACTAAAGCAGCTCTTCTAGATATCACACCATTGTATAAATACATTATTGATGGACCAGATGCCCAAAGATTTCTTAACCAATTGGTAACAAGGAATATTAATATTTGTAAAATTGGGCAAGTAATGTATACACCTTGGTGTGATGAAGATGGAAAAGTTATCGATGATGGTACAATACAGCGTTTATCAAAACAAACATTTCGTATCACGAGTGCAGAACCAAATTTAGAATGGCTAGAGTACAATGCTACGGGGTTAAACCTTACAATTAAAGATGATTCAAAAAGTACCGCAGCTCTTGCATTACAAGGTCCAAATTCACGTAAGATATTGAATGCAGTCTGCAGTGACTCTTTAGATCAATTAAAATTCTTTTGGATGTTCGATACAAATATTAATAATTGTTCTGTCTCTATTTCTCGAACAGGTTATACTGGTGATTTAGGTTATGAAATTTGGATAAACCCTAAAGATGCTCTAACTATATGGGATATTTTATTAGATAAAGGTAAATCATATGGAATTACACCTACAGGTCTTCACGCTTTAGATATTGCACGTATAGAAGCTGGTTTGATTTTACTTGATGTAGATTATATCTCATCCCGGCATGCAATTATCGAATCTAGAAAATCATCGCCCTTTGAATTAGGATTGGGTTGGGCAGTAAAAATGAAAAAAAAGAATTTTATTGGAAAAACAGCATTAGAGAAGGAAATAAAGCGCGGCTCTGAATGGAAATTTGTCGGTATTGAAATACAATGGGATCCACTAGAAAAACATTACCGAGATGTTGGCTTAGCTCCTGGGCTACCGTCTACTGCCTGGCGCACAAGCACTCCTTTATATTATAATGATCAACAAGTTGGGTACGCATCCAGCGGTGCCTGGTCTCCAATTTTAAAACGTTATATTGCCCTCGCCCATGTCAAAAATAATTATTCAATGGAAGGCATGAACCTTGATTTTGAATTAAAAGTTGAACACTATCGAAAAGTAACAAAAGCAATAATTGTTAAAACACCCTTTTTTGATCCCATAAGGAAAAGATCATGTCCAAAATAAGTAAATATGATGCAATTGTAATTGGCGGTGGACATAATGGTTTAACTGCTGCTGCATATCTTGCAAGGGCAGGTAAAAGAGTACTAGTTTTAGAACGTAGACATGTGCTTGGCGGAGCAGCGGTAACGGAGGAAGTATTCCCAGGATTTAAATTTTCTGTTTGTTCTTATGTAGTTAGCTTAATGAAAGCAAATGTTATGCGCGAATTAATGTTGCCTCAGTTTGGGTTAGAACTTTTACCTCTAGAAAGTACATTTACACCATTAGAAAACGATTATTTATTACGTACTGCAGATACTGATCAAACCTATCGTGAGATTGCTAGGCACTCAGTAAGAGACGCAGAGACTTATATGCGTTTTGGCCCTCGTATGGGACAAATTGGAATGGCAGTTCGCCCTATACTTGAGACATTAGCTCCAAATGCGATTCGGCCATCTTTTTCTGATTTATTAAATGTAAAAAACCTATTAAACCATTTTAAAACTTTATCCGAAGAACAATTTGAATATCTTACAAAACTTATGACAATGAGCTCTGCTGATTTTCTAGATGAATGGTTTGAGTTTGAACCACTAAAGGCGACCATGTCTGCAAGTGGAATTATTGGTACATTTATGGGACCACGTTCACCTGGATCAGCATATGTTATGCTCCACCATTATATGGGAGACATCGATGGAGCTTTTCGAGCATGGGGTTTTCAAAGAGGTGGCACAGGTGAAGTTAGCATGGCAATCGCTAGATCAGCGGAACACTTCGGTGCTACAATTATGACTGAAGCACCTGTAGAAAAAGTCATCACAAAAAATGGACGCGCTCTTGGGGTTGCTTTAGAAAATGGTGATGAATATAAATCTGATATTGTAATTTCTGGTTTAGATCCTAAATTGTCTTTTCTAAAACTTATAGATGAAAACAACCTACCATCTGATTTTTTAAACTCTATTAAAAATTTTCGAATACGTGGCTCTTCTGGGAAAGTTAATTTAGCCTTAGATGGTTTACCTAATTTTACCTGTTTACCAGGAGACGGACATCATCTGCGTGGAGCCATATCAATTAGCCCAAATTACGATCACTTGGAAAGAGCATATGATGATGCAAAATATGGTAATTTTTCAAAAAAACCTTTTATGGATATTATTCTTCCATCTGTGCTTGATCCTGAAATGGCACCTCCCGGTAAACATGTTATGTCATGTTTTGTACAATATGCACCGTATGATTTAAAAGGTGGATGGGATGATAATAAACGACAAGCATTTGGCGATGCAGTAATAAATACTTTATCTGAATATGCTCCAAATATAAAAGATATTATTTTACACAGGCAGGTATTAACACCTGCAGATTTAGAATCTACTTTTGGTCTTTCCGAGGGTAATATTTTTCATGGTGAATTAACAATTCAACAATTATTTTCATTACGACCTGCCGTAAAATGGGCAAACTATACAACTCCAATAAAAAATTATTATCAATGTGGATCTGGAACGCATCCTGGAGGCGGTATTACTGGATCACCAGGTGAAATGGCAGCAAAAAAGATTTTAGGTTTATTATCATGAAACATTATGATGCTATAGTAATAGGCAGTGGTATAAATAGTTTAAGCTCTGCCGCACTGCTTGCTAAAACAGGGAAAAAAGTCATCATCTTGGAATCAAGAAATGAAATTGGAGGCATGGCATCTACAGTTGAGTTTTCCTCAGGATATCAATGTAATATAATAAATGATACCATAAAATGGGTTAGCCCAAAGTTATTAGATGAATTAAATATTACAAAAACTGAATTAGGATTGATTGAACCTGAAATTACTCATGTGGCACTAGGAGAAAATAATAAACATATCTTCTTTCATCGCGATATTAATAAAACAGCACAATCAATTAGAGAATTATCAGAAAAAGATGGTGATAACTGGATAGGGTTTACTTTATATATAAAAAAGCTCTGTTCATTTTTAGAGAAATTATATCACATAACTCCTCCAACACTTCCCAATGTTGGAGTATTCGATGCATTTGCATTAAAATCCATGTTAAATCCAATAATGAAACATGGAACCACAGGCATCGTAGATTTACTCAGAGTTGCACCAATGATGATGCCCGAAATGATGGATGAGTGGTTTGAAAATAAACTGTTGCGAGGTTCACTGTCAAGTATTGGGGTTCACCATTCATCATTAGGCCCTTTTGCTGCATCTACAGGATATAATTTTCTCCATCAACATTTATATAATAATGGTATAATCCATAATAATCATTTTATAAAAGGAGGCACTATTCAATATGCAAAAAATTTAAAAAAAATTGCAGAGTCATTTAATGCAGAGATCCGAGTAAATACAAAAATTAAAACAATTAATATAGACGATGCTTTATGTACCGGAGTTACTCTTGAAAATAACGAAATAATCAATGCTGACATTATAATGTCTGGAGTTGATCCAAAAAATACATTTTTAAAGCTTATCGGAGCCCAAAATTTGAATCCTAATTTTCATAGACAAGTAAGAAATATCAAATATAGAGGGAGTGTTTCTCGCATACATTTTGCATTAAAAAATATTCCTCAAATAAAAAATATTTCATTTGAGAATATGAATACTATGTTCTCCATATGCCCTAATATCGAATATTTAGAACGTGCTAGTGATACTGTAAAATATGGATCCCTCCCTGAAAATCCTGTATTAGAATTTTGTTTCCCAAGCATAATAAATCCAACATTTGCACCCAGTGGTAAACATATACTTTCTGCAACTATTCAATACACACCATATGATTTGCGTGATCAAAAATGGAATGCTGATACAAATAAACAATTAAAACAAATTGTAATTAATACATTAGAAAAATCAATACCAAATTTTACATCTCTTATAGAATCAACTAAAATTTACTCCCCTATGGATCTAGAAAGTGAATTTGGACTTTCCGAAGGCAATCTAAACCATGGGGAAATGACACTAGATCAGTTTATGTTTATGAGACCAACTATTAGCTCATCACAATATAAAACACCATTTAATAATCTATTCCTTTGCAGCCCTGGAACCCATCCTGGTGGAGGATTACATGGGACTAATGCACTAAATTCTGTGAAAGAAATATTAAAAAATTGACCTTTAAGAAAACAGCAGATACTTTGTCGAATGGAGCTAATACTCTTGAAAGAGAATATTATACAAGCCCAGAAATATTAAATAAAGAATATAATAATATCTTTAATAAACAATGGATTTGCGGTGGAAGAATATCTGAATTAACTAATGCTGGTCAGTTTAAAGTTATCAATATTGGTTTAGAAAGTATTATTATCCTCAAAGGTAATGATAACAATATTCTTGCCTATTATAATGTTTGCCGTCATCGAGGTACAAAAATCTGCAAAGATCTTGAAGGTCACTTTTCAAAATCTATACAATGTGGATATCATGGTTGGACCTATGGTTTAGATGGAAATCTTATTGGAGCACCCCACATGGATTCTATAGATAATTTTGATAAAATTAATTATCCACTTCACAATGTTGCAGTTAAGGAATGGGAAGGATTTATTTTTATTAATCTTTCAGAAAAGCCAATGGATTTCGAAAATGTTTTTTCCCCTTTAATCGGTCGATTTAAGCAATGGAATATATCAAAATTAAGTCTGATGAGAAAAAAAACATATCAAGTTAAAGGAAATTGGAAGCTAGTAATTCAAAATTACTGTGAATGTTATCACTGCCCAATCTTACACCCAGATCTAGCAGCAATTCACAACTATATGGGTGGTAAAAATGATCTTTATGAAGGTCCTTTCCTTGGTGGATATATGACTTTTAATAAAAATAAAGAAAGTATAACAAAAAGTGGTAATCTATGTTGTCCAATTCTTCCGGATATTGAAAAGAAAAATGAAAATAGAGTATATTATTATTCAATTTTTCCTAATATGCTTTTAAGTCTTCACCCTGAATACGTAATGTTTCATACTGTTTGGCCAAATGGATATGACCAATGTACTGTGGAATGTTCATGGCTTTTTGAAAAAAACATTATTGATTCATCTCAATATAGACCACAAGAAGCAATTGACTTCTGGGATATGACTAATAAACAAGATTGGCATATTTCAGAACTATCTCAATTAGGAATACAATCGACAAAATATTTCCCAGCTCCATATTCGGGTCAAGAAAGTCTTTTAGCTGCATTTGATCAATATTATTTAGATAAGATTAAATAAAATTTTTAAAATAACAGGATGATTTTTCAAATGTAATCAACTTTGGAATTAGAGGGAAAAATGAAAAATAAAAATGTCATTCAATCATTAAATAGAATTTTAGAACTTGAACTAGCTGGAGTAGTTAAATACACACACTATGCATTTATGGTTCAAGGACCCTACCGCTTATCTGTGGTTACATGGCTAAGGGCTCAAGCTAATGAATCACTAACACATGCTGAAGCTGTAGGAGAACATATTACAAGCCTTGGTGAACACCCAACACTAAAAATAAGTGATCTTCTTGAGACACATAAACACTCTACTGAAGATATCTTAAATGAATGCTTAGAGCACGAACGAGAAGCAATAAAAGCATATTATGAGCTATTAGAAGCCGTCAATGGGGAATCAATAATGCTAGAAGAATATGCTAGGACTCAAATAGCAATGGAAGAAATGCATGAGGCCGAATTAAAAAAAATGCTCAGAGATAATTTTTAATTATCTATCTGTTCTATATTGGGTATGAAGGCAATGTAGAGTGTGCCTATAATTGCGCCAATTAGTGTCATTACTTTTATCCATAAAAATTCACTTGAAATCCCAATAAAAACTGAGAATGAAACAAAGCTCCAAATAAATATAAATGCATATATTTTGGCTTTTTTTGGCATCGCTCCGTGTTCACGATAGTTTTTTACATAATGCCCAAAATATTTATTACTTATAACCCAATTATATAATTTTTCTGAACTACGAAAAAAACATGCGGCTGCAAGAATCATTATAGGAGTAGTAGGTAGTCCTGGAACAATAACACCAATTAGACCTATTAAAGTCAGAATTAAACCAATAAAAAGCCAAAAATATCTAATGAATGAATTTTTTCTAATATCCACTTTTAGTTTAACTATTTAAATATACTTAATTGAATACAGCATCAATGTCAATTAAGTATTCTGGGATATCTTGAGTAACATTAATTGAATCCTCATAAATCCCAATTGTACTATAATTACTACCTCCTGTTATATATCCTTCTGGCCAATAAGTAACAGTTAATGCTTCATAATTTCTAAACGATAAATTAGAAAAATTATAATTATAAATATTATCAGATAGACTATCACTCGTTATATAAGTAAAACCAGCTGGGGGACCTGTAACGGGGTATTGTGTATTTAATGTTAATAAAACCTCACCAGTATAGGGCCAAGTTCCACTAAAATTAATCTCGCCAGAAATAGATCCAAATTCAGGCAATATTTCATCAGAATTATTATTTTGTTCACATGCAAAAAAAAGGATTAAAAACAATCCTATTAGTAATTGATTAGTTTTATTCATTGATAAATCCCTTATTATAAAATTTTAGTTAACGATATTTCAAAATTCCTACCCGGCATTGGATAATGTTGAATTAAAACATATCGACTATCAAACAAATTTTTAATTTTGAAAGATATATCATAATTCAATATAGATTTTGAAATACTGGCATTAGTAATAACTGTCTCTGGAAGTTTTTCTAATGGAAAAATGACAGTATTATCTTCAATGGGATGGTCATCACTAAGAAAATCTTCATATAATTGGCTACTGGTATATCTAGAAGAAAAATGGAAATCAACAATGGGTGTTTTTTGTAAAAACGTAAATCGAATCTTATGTCTTGGGCGATATAGCAATGGTATATCTGAATCAAAATTATCCATCTCCAAATAGCTATAAGTAATATTAATATTTGCACCAATCTTGTTCAATGGCATATTTGATCCAAATTCAAAACCTAATCCTTTTACAGACTCACGATTAACAGACCTAACAGGAATTGTATAAATGAAATCTATCATATCGGTATATTGGTTAATAAAGATATTTCCAAATAAAGTAAAAGAACGTCCATTATCATATTTTAATCCCATCTCAATATTGCTTAAATATTCTGATTTTAAATCAGGGTTCCCTAATAATAGCAGACCATAGCTACTTTCATACTCTAAAAATAATTCCGAAATAGATGGAGCTCGAAATCCCTCATTATAAGATAAATATCCTGTTAGATTTTGTTTTATATTATAATTAAGACTCAGTTTTGGAGATATCGCTTTAAATACTTTAGATTGATATCCTTCACCACCTAAGACTTCTCTAAAGTCATAGCGTAATCCAAAATCAAATACTATTCTATTAAAAATCTGTTTCCTGTATTGAGTAAAACCAGCCAATGTAATTTGTTTTGGCTCAATATAAATATTTCTTAACACATTTGATTTAGACCTATCTGAAATAAGCTCCATGCCATAAATTATATTGCCACCATTATTAAAGAATTGTTGTAACTGACTTCTAACTATATAACTTTGGTCTCGATAATGTGTTTTACCTAGAATTTTATCATCTGGTGCATCATCCCGATCATTATAATCAGTCTTAAATCGATTGGCTGCTAAAGAAATAGACAATATCGACTTTCCTAAAAAAGCTTTATAATAAAACTGAAGATAATTACTTATACGTTCAGACTCTCTATAAGAAACTAGACCAGGATTGTCTGGGTATACAAAACCAGGTTGACCATTAAAACTATTTGAATTAATAAATGAAAGCTGGATTTGCTGATTATTATACAATGCCTTGTTAAGCTTAAATGAAAATCGTGTTTGTTTATAGCCAGAATTAAATCTATGCCCATCTGAACTCCCATGCCCAAATGCGCTGACAATATTTGTATTTTTTATATTCCCAATATAAGACATTGAAAGAGCTTTTGATCCATAACTGCCATAGCGTAATTCAGGATGTAATTCATTTGAATGATCTCCTGTTTTTGTAACTACATTAATAACACCTCCCATAGAATTATGACCATAAATTGATGAAGCCGGTCCCCTAACAACTTCAATATGTTTAATTGTTTCAAAAGGAATCGCATTCCAATCAGAAGAGCCAGAATTAGGTATTGAGACTGGGAAACCATCTAATAAAAGCAATACTCTATTATTATATCCACCTGGTTTAAAATCTGATGAACCTCTAATAGAGATATTAACATTACGTCCATAAGCATGAGCACTCTGAACTTCTATACCATGTAAATTCCCAAGTAATGCCGATAACGTTTTTTGATCAGTATTTGATTTTTTATTTTTTTGTACTATTTGAGTTACCTCAGGTGAATGCTTCGATGGAATCAGACCCATAACATTAATAGCCGACCACTGAATGGGATCTTTTTGCAGTTTTATTTCTAAAGGTAATTGATCCACATCACGAATCTCTAATGTTTTAGAAAAAGTTTGATAACCAATAATAGAAAAAAACAATTCGTGATTACCTAAAGGAATATCGACTAGCTGAAAATAACCATTCTTATCAGTTGAAGTACCAATCTGTAATTCATCAATAAATATATTAACACTCTCTATTGGATTATTATTCTCTGTATCATAGACATTACCTGATACTGACAACCCACTTACAAAAGAT
>MDTC01211432.1_pt1 | contig 10483 bp, 10 predicted proteins | sample 811181 | NCBI WGS metagenome assembly MDTC01 (sample SAMN05326644, study PRJNA326480) | marine metagenome | isolation source: seawater | place: Pacific Ocean: North | collected 2011 | reverse complement strand
TTACTTAAATTTTTTGCAATTTGTCCTTGCGTTAAAATAACTTTATTTTCTTTCATAAATTTTGATTGGAGCGTAGCATCTGAAGAAAAATCACAGTTAGCAGATAAATAATTACTTATTTTTTTTGTATCCTCAGAATATATACTTGTAAGAAGGTCTTTAGCATCTAAGCATTGAACTGAGATACCTTGAGATTCAAGATATGAAGACCCTATTTTACTTACCATTAATTTTCCTAGGGCTACTATTCTTACATGAACCTGAGTATTAACCTCTTTGATCAAGTAAACGCTTGAAACTAATTGTTCAAGCTCTGCGTATAAATCATCAAGAATTGTCTCTCCATTCAAATGCAACGATGATGCTAATGAATAATGCTGCTCTCTAATACCATTAAGGATATTTTTTGAGTTAGTGGACTCAGGATTTTCAATTATTTCGTTTAAAAGATCTTGTACGCCACTCAAAGATGAGTGTACGATAATTGGTATCAGTTGACTGTTTTGTCTATTATTTACAAGTTTTACAATAGTTTCCCAATGACTTTTTGTTGAGACACTATCGGCATCAAATTTCATAACTACAAAAGAAGATTTAGAAATAAATTTTGATGCGCCTAACAGGTCACTATCCTTAAATGGAGCTTCTTTAAATTTATTTTCCATCTACATTTCTCTTATATGGAGCATTGCCATCTTTTCAAATGGGAAGTGAAAAGTAAACATCAAAATTACTCATTCCATGGATTTGGAATGGTAACCGCACCTTGAGATGCTGAAGAAACGCTGCCACGATATTTTGCAAGCGCGCCCTTTGTTATAGGCGAATTAGGTTTTTTCCAGTGAGATCGCCTGAATGCCATTGTTTTATCACTTATATCAACAGAAATTTCTTTAGTCTCTGCATTAATATGAATAACGTCACCATTCTCTACTAAGCCAATTGGACCACCTACTGCGGCTTCTGGTGAAACATGACCTACTACAAATCCATGACTTCCACCAGAAAATCGTCCATCTGTAATTAATGCGACATCTTTCCCCAGTCCTTTACCCATAATAGCTCCAGTTGGACTAAGCATCTCGCGCATACCTGGCGCTCCCTTGGGACCCTCAAATCGAATGACAATTACATCACCAGGTTTGATAAGATCATTCAGAATAGCTTGAAGCGCATCTTCCTCAGAATGAAAAATACGAGCTTTACCTTTAAAATGAAGGCCCTCTTTTCCTGAAATTTTTGCAACAGCGCCTTCTGGAGCAAGATTTCCATATAATATTGCTAGATGACTATCTTTTTTAATGGGATTATCGAAACTACGAACTATATCTTGACCAATTGGATAATCTGGCACTTCAGATAGATTTTCAGCTAAAGTATCTCCAGAAACCGTCATACAGTCACCATGAAGCAGGCCCCTTTCTAGCATACGCTTCATTAAAGGCTGAATACCTCCTATTTCGATAAGTTCAGACATTAGGTATTTTCCGCTTGGCTTAACGTCAGCTAGAACAGGAGTTTTAAGACCTATACGTGTGAAATCATTAAGAGACAGGTCAACCTCAGCTTCTTTCGCCATTGCAAGAAGATGTAATACGGCATTCGTTGATCCGCCAAGTGCAATGACTACAGAAATAGCATTTTCAAAAGCTTTTTTAGTCATAATATCAAGCGGTTTTATATCTTTACGAATCAAATTAACTACTGCTTTACCTGCTTCAATGCAATCGGATAGTTTATCTTTAGACACAGCTTCCTGAGCTGAGCTGTTACCGAGACTCATCCCCAGTGCTTCAATTGCAGAAGCCATGGTATTGGCTGTGTACATTCCCCCACAAGCACCAGGACCAGGTATAGCTGTTTTTTCAACCTCTAAAAGTTCTGCTTCAGATATTTTTCCGCTTGATTTTGCACCAACAGCCTCAAAAACTGAAACAATATCTCGACGGTGAGCGCCAGGTTTAATTGTTCCTCCATAAACAAAAACCGATGGCCTATTTAATCGCGCCATTGCCATTACACATGCCGGCATATTTTTATCACACCCACCAATAGCTACCAGTCCATCAAAGCCTTCTCCGGCCGTAACTGCTTCAATGGAATCAGCTATAATTTCTCTAGAAACAAGAGAATACCGCATTCCTGGAGTTCCCATTGAAATTCCATCTGATACGCTAATTGTATTAAATATGACACCTTTACCTCCTGCTGAATTTGCACCCTCAGCAGCCTTCTCAGCTAGCCCTCCTATATGCATGTTACATGGTGTAACCATGCTCCATGTCGATGCTATGCCAATTTGAGGTCGTTTGAAGTCATCTTCTTCGAATCCGACAGCACGAAGCATAGCGCGGCTTGGTGCTTGTTCATCACCATCTACAACAATACGCGAATAACGTCTTATTTCTTTTTCAGTCATGATTTATCGATCTCTTCAAATTTATGCTTCAAAAAATCAATAATTAATTTAATTTTGCAACTAATTATTTTAGATTTTCAAATTACCTTACCTGGATTTAAAATATTATTTGGATCTAAGGCTAATTTTAATGTTTTCATTAAATTTACTTCTTCAGCACTACGATATTTAGCTAAATAATCTTTTTTTATTTGCCCAATACCATGTTCAGCACTAAAACTTCCTCCTAATTTATACACAATATCGTATATTCCTGTTGTGATTTTTTCACTGTTTTCAGATCCTTTTGGTACTGTAACATTGTAATGAATATTCTCATCGCCTACATGCCCAAAAATAATTAAACTGGCATCAGATTCAATATTAGCTAGTAGCTTATCCCCTTCATTTAAAAATTCCTGTATGCGAGAGCTTGGAATTGAAATGTCATGCTTTAATGACTTACCTTCTGCTCTTTCCGCTTCTGCAATAGAATGACGCATTCTCCACAATCTATCACTCTCTAACTTATTTTTAGCAACTACAGCATTAGAAATTATATTATTTTCTAGCTCTGTCATTAATGTATCTTCTAAGAATGAAGAATTATCATCTAACGAAATATCCATTAAGACATACCAATTTGATTTTTCAATAAATGGAATTTTTATGTCAGAAATATGTTTATTAACTAAATTTAAAGTATCTCGTGATATAAGTTCAAATGCCTCAATTCTCTCACCTAAAGTGTTACGTAAATTTGAGAGAAGCTTCACAGCATCATCAGCTTCATCAAGAGAAACAAAAGCAGTAGTAAGTATTCCAGGATCAGGATAAAGCCTTAGAGTGGCAGCTGTTATAATTCCTAAGGTTCCCTCACTGCCAATAAATAACTGTTTAAGGTCATAACCAGCTGTATCCTTTTTTACTGTCCTCAAATTACTTACTACCGATCCGTTAGCTAAAACAGCTTCCAAACCTAAAACTTGAGCTCTGGCAGTACCATAACGAAGAACATTTACACCACCAGCATTAGTCGCAAGATTGCCACCTATTTGACAACTACCTTCTGCCCCTAAACTTAATGGAAAATAAAGGCCCACTTTAGATGCTGCTTTTTGTATATTCTCGAGTATGCATCCTGCTTCTACTAAAATGGAAAAGTTTGATATATCAATATTTTTTACTGAGCTCATTTTAGTTAAAGATAGTATAATTTGTTTTCCAGATTTATCTGGAGTAGCTGCAGCACATAAACCAGTATTTCCACCTTGAGGCACAACAGAGATCTTAGATTTCTCACATAATTTTAGAATCCTAGAAACTTCACTTGTACACCTTGGATATACAGCTGCCAGAGCATCACCTTGAACAGCTCCCCTCCAGTCCAAAAGAAGTGGCTCTAATTCATGTCTATTAGTTATCAATCCATTGGAGCCTACTATTTCTTTTAGGTAATCAAGAAACATTTTCAAAAATAGCATTTTGATAAAAACTAGACCAATCTATATTGCTACCACACATAAATAATACAACGCGTTTTCCTTTCATAGATTTACGTAAAGGACCAAATAATGCAGCAGTTGAAGCAGCACATGCAGGCTCCACTGCAATTTTCATTGTATGAAGTAACAATCCCATAGCTTTTTTTAGTTGCAAATCATTAACAAGTGTCAAACGATCAACATTTTTTTTTGTCAAATTAAAAGAATAAGGCATTGCGAAAGGTGCTCCTAGGCTATCTGCAATTGTATTCATATGACCATCTAGGCTCTCTGGGTAACCACTTTTGAAACTCCTATGCATAGAATTAGCTCCAGCGGGCTCGACACCAATTATTTCTACATTACGATTGATTTGTTTTACTGCATTAGACAAACCACCGATTAAGCCTCCACCACCAACAGGAATAATCAGACAATCAAAATTATTAATTTGTTCACAGATTTCTAATCCAATTATGCCAGTGCCAAATGCAACAGACGGTCCCTCAAACGGATGAACGAAAAACCTATCTTCTTTTTCCTGTAAGTTTTCAGCAATTTTAAAAGCATGATGTATATCTTCCGCAATAGTAACTTCTGCCCCATAAGACTTGCAAGATGAAATCCTGGATGGATTTGCCGAAGGAGTCATTATCACTTTAGCAGAAGTACCGACTACCTTTGCAGCATACGCTGTAGCAATGGCATGATTGCCAGCACTCACGGCAACAACACCATTTCTTAATTTAGCTCTTGATAGGGATTTCAAAGCAACTAAAGCTGCTCTGTATTTAAATGATCCTGTTTGTTGCAAAAATTCAAGCTTAGCAAATACTTCAATTTCAGAATTTAGTTTTTCTTCTAATGAGGTGCATCTTACTATTGGAGTACGCAAAGTATATTTATTTATTTTGGCACTTAATTTTTTTATTTCTTTGATGTTAGGAATGTTAATTTTCATACAATCTATAAATTTTATTCAAATTATTAAGCTGTGGAATTTTAATTTATGAATAAATTACCAAAATATAATTTTAATGAGCTTCATTATTATTGATAATTTTATGATTATAGATTACATGAAAATAAGGAATGTCTCATAACATAATAGGTTGTAGAGCTAAAAGTTTTTATGAGCGCAATATTTTTATGATTTCATCAAGTTCTATTCGCAGTTGTTTTATTATCTGTTGGCTTTGAGAGTTATCTGTTATGGCATCTTGTCCGGTGAGCCGTAATCTTGCCCCTCCAATAGTAAAACCTTCCTCATATAGTAAGCTGCGAATCTGACGAATTATCAAAACATCCTGTCTTTGGTAATAACGACGATTTCCGCGACGTTTAACAGGCTTTAATTGTGGAAATTCTTGTTCCCAATATCTCAATACATGAGGTTTAACAAAACATAGATCACTGACTTCACCAATAGTGAAGTACCTCTTTCCAGGTATAGGTGGGAGTTGGTCGTTATTCCCCGGTTCCAGCATACGCTTCCACTCGGGCTTTTAATTTTTGTCCTGGTCTAAATGTCACAACACGTCGAGCTGTTATTGGAATTTCCTGTCCAGTTTTTGGGTTTCTACCGGGACGTTCATTTTTGTCTCTTAAATCAAAGTTTCCAAAACCAGATAACTTTACTTGTTCGCCAACAGCAAGTGACGATCGAAGCTCTTCATAAAACAAATCTACTAGTTCACGAGCTTCTCGTTTATTGAGACCTAGTTCATTGAACAAAGACTCTGCCATATCTGCTTTTGTTAATGCTGTCGACATTAGTCTCTAATTTCCACCTTAAATTGATTTTGTAAATTTTTTAAAACTAAAGAAACAGTTTGATCTGCATCTTCATCGGTAAGGGTGCGTGATGTTTCTTGTAAAATCAAGCCCATTGCAATGCTTTTTCGCCCTTTTTCTATTCCTTGGCCCCTATAAACGTCAAAAATATAAATATTTCTAATAAATTTTGGTGCACTTGCGGTAGCGACTTCTATTAAATTATCAGCGGTAATATTTTCATTAACAATGATAGCGATGTCGCGTCTAATAGTAGGAAATTTTGAGATACTTTTTGCAATTGGAAGATTTGATTTTATGGTCTTTTCAGCATCAAGCTCAAACAAATAAATATCTTTTTTTAAATTAAATTCTTTAATAATTTTTGGGTGTAATTTTCCCATAAAACCAATACTTTCTTTATTTCGAAAAATTTCTGCTGACTGGCCTGGTTGAAGAGAGATGTGCTTTGAGGGTAAAAAACTTATTTCATCATCTTTGCAGCATAAAGATAATAAAGCTTGAACATCTGATTTAATATCATAAAAATCAACAATTTCTGTTTTATTTCCCCATTGTTCTGGCTCCCTTAATCCTGCCACTAAACCTGCTATACGCAAAACTTCTTTTGGTTCGGATATGTTTCCATGAAATGATTTACTAATTTCAAAAAAACGAATTCGTTCATGCTGTCTTGCAATATTCGATAATGCTGAGGTAAGTAAACTTGGCCAAAGTGATGAACGCATAACTGACATTTCAGAAGAAATTGGATTATTCAAAACTAATTTTGATTCAATACCTGAAAACTGCTTATTTAGGTGTGGACTAATAAAGCTATAGGTTAAAATTTCTCTATAATCTCGAGAAACTAATGTTGTTGATATTGTCTCTAAATCGATTTTAGACTCTGTTAAAGTATTGAGGGAATTTTTGGAGGAATAATCAATGCTCGGAATAGAATCGTAGCCATGAATGCGGGCAATTTCTTCTATCAAATCTGATTCAATTGAAATATCAAATCGATATTTAGGAGGCGATACAGACCATCCTTCTGAGCTTGGAGTTATTTTCATATTTAAATTAATTAATATTTTTTCAATTTCTTCATTATTAATTTTAATTCCAAGAATCTTATAAATTTGATCTTTCTTAAGATTAATTTTTAATTGATTTGGTAATAGTTCATCATAAGATTGATCAGACAAAGGACCAATTAAGCCGCCAGTAATTTCAACCAATAAACAACTTGCTTTTTCGATAGCTATTGATTGAATTGATGGATCAACACCTCTTTCAAAGCGAATTGATGCATCCGTGTGCATCCCATATTTACGGGCTCGACCTAAAATCAAATGCTGTGGAAAAAATGCAGATTCAAGAAAAATATCAGTTGTTTCAGAAGTTACGGCTGTTCTTAAACCTCCCATAATTCCAGCAATGCCTATTGGTCCAGTATCATCTGAAATTACAATTGTATTGTTATCTAAAGTAACTGTTTTTTCATCCAATAGTTGTACAGACTCATTTTTCTTTGATATGCGTGGTTTGATTGGCCCTTTAAGCATGTTTAAATCGTAAGCATGCAACGGCTGTCCCAGCTCAAGCATCACATAATTAGTAATATCAACAATAGGTGAAATAGATCTTAAACCTGATCTCCTCAATCTTTCTGACATCCATAATGGAGTTTTTGCTTTAATATTAATGCCACGTATAACTCTACCTGTAAATCTTGGACAAACATTTGGTTCAATAAGTTCTACAGGGTAAGTTTCATCGATAGATATTGGCGGTTTTTTTGTATTTTCATAATTTTTAAGTCTTGTACTTGTAACTGCAGCTAAATCTCTAGCGATTCCCAAAACACTAAAACAGTCACCTCGATTTGGTGTTAGATCTAAATCAAATGTAGAGTCAGGTAATCCGAGAATATCATGAATTTTCGAGCCAACTTTGGCCTCAGAAGGTAATGAAATTATACCGTCAGAGTTTCCAGCTAATCCTATTTCGGATTCAGAACAAAGCATTCCGTTAGATGTTATTCCACGTATTTTAGTTTTTTTTATCTTTATTCCACTTGGAAGCATGGAACCTGGCTTTATAAGTACAGCCTTCATGCCTTGAGTAACATTTGGGGCTCCGCATACAACTTCTATTAATTTGCCATTCCCATCATCAACTTCACATAGATTCAACTTATCAGCATTAGGGTGTTTAGAGACAGATACAACCTCAGCAACAATGAGGTCTCCAATATCATGCCCCTCTACCAAAATATCATTAATTTCGTGACCTAACATAGTTAACTGATAACCTAGATTTTCTGTATTTAAATCTGGGTTAACCCATTCACGTAACCATGATTCTGCAATTTTCATTTTCTTACCTGAATTGTTCTAGAAAGCGAATATCATTTTCAAAAAAAGTCCTGAGGTCAGTAACGTTATAGCGAAGCATAGCGAGACGCTCAATGCCTATTCCAAATGCGTAACCACTATATTTTTCAGGATTTATTTGGGCGTTTTTTAAAACATTTGGATGAACCATACCGCAACCTAAAATTTCAAGCCATTTATTCTCTTGCCAACGAATATCAACTTCTGCTGAGGGCTCTGTAAATGGAAAATATGACGGTCGGAACCTTAACTCTACTTTTCTCTCAAAAAAAGCTTCAACAAACTGATATAAAATAGCTTTTAAGTTAGCAAAGCTAACATCTTCATCGATAACTAATCCCTCAATTTGATGAAACATTGGAGTATGGGTTTGATCAGAATCATTTCTGTACACTCGACCTGGCGAAATAATCTTGATAGGTACACCCTCTTCTATTATTGATCGAATTTGGACAGGTGAAGTGTGAGTTCTTAATAATTTTTCAGTTGAAAAATAAAATGTATCATGCATTGCGCGAGCAGGATGATTTTCATGAATATTTAATGCAGTAAAGTTATGATATTCGTCTTCTATTTCAGGTCCTGACCGAACACCAAAACCAGCATTGATAAATATTTTTTCAATACGGGATTGTACTTTTGAAACAGGGTGTCTAGACCCAACAGTTTGGCCCCTACCTGATAAGCTTATATCTAAAGAATCTTCTAACAGTTTTTTTTCTAAAAGAGAGTTTTCTAAGCTTGATCGACGCTCAATAATGAGTTCTTGAAGATCTCTCTTTACTTTATTAATTTCAGCTCCAACTCTCGATCTATCTTCAGGCTTCAATTGGCCTAACTTCTTTAATTGAGCCACTAATTCACTTTTTTTGCCTAAGTATTTAACTCGAACGGAATCTAATGCAGCAAGATCTATTGCTGCATCTATTTCTTTTGATGCCCGATTAAAAAGTTTATCCATGGTCTACAACTTAGCTACCTAAATTCAGACGAAAAACTATAAATAATCTACTAAGCGGCTGAATTAAGTTCGAGACCAGCTTTAGCAGCAGACGCAATTACGCCGAAAGCATCTGGGTCATGTACAGCAATATCTGCCAGAACTTTTCGATCTACTTGTATATTAGCCTTATTTAGACCATCAATAAGGCGGCTATAAGAGATGTCATGAATACGTGCAGCTGCATTTATACGCGTTATCCATAAGCTTCTAAATTGACGTTTGCGCTGGCGACGATCGCGATACTCATACTGTCCAGCTTTAATTACAGCCTGTTTAGCTGTCTTAAATAACTTACTGCGAGCTCCATAATAACCTTTTGCTTTATTAAGAACCTTCTTATGACGTGCTCTAGCAATTACACCACTTTTAACTCTAGCCATTTTTTAAGCTCCTCTTTAAGCGTATGGAAGCATGCGTTGCACGCTTTTTGTGTCGCAATCAGCAACTTGAAGGGTTTTACCCAAATTACGCTTACGCTTGGACTTTTTCTTAGTAAGGATGTGATTGAGGTGGGACTGAGCTCTTTTAAAGCCGCCTTTGCCCGTTTTTTTAAAACGCTTTGCAGCTCCTCTATTTGTTTTCAATTTTGACATTATAATTTCCTCTAGCTCAATAGCGTGCTTTGATTTTGCCGCTATAGGCGGGTATGGCCAACTAGTAATATTTCCATAGTGACCATTACTCACTTTGTTTTAATTTTTTAAATCATTTAATTTTTCTTTGGCGCAATTACCATTATCATTTGTCGACCTTCCATTAAAGGCATTTGCTCCACAATACCATAAGCATCTAGATCAACTTTAACTCTATCGAGAAGTTGCGCACCTAACTCTTTGTGCGACATTTCTCTACCTCTGAATCTTAATGTTACTTTTGTTTTATCACCATTTTCAAGAAAGCTTATAAGCTTATTAAGCTTTATTAAATAGTCCGCTTCATCTGTTCCCGGGCGAAATTTAATTTCTTTTACTTGAACCTGTTTCTGTTTGCGCTTGGCGGATTGAGCTTTTTTATTTTGTTCAAATAAATATTTTCCAAAATCCATGATTCGACAAACAGGAGGAGCAGCATTTGGTGACACCTCAACCAAATCTAAATCAACTTCTTTTGCTAGCTCAATACCAGCTCTCAAAGGCATTACACCAGCTTGTTCGCCATCTGAATCAATTACTCTTACTTCAATAGCATCAATTTCATCATTACGCCTAACGCGCTTAGTTACTGCGATACTTAAATCCTCCGGTAATATACTTGGAACGCGATTCTATAGAGGCCCTAATCAGGTTACAACCTTAGATTAGAGAAAATTTGAAAAATTACACATAAATGGTGGGCGATGGTGGTTTCGAACCACCGACCTCCACGATGTCAACGTGGCGCTCTACCCCTGAGCTAATCACCCTTTACTCAAATCTAAAAATTTAGT
>MDTC01087335.1_pt1 | contig 10483 bp, 10 predicted proteins | sample 811181 | NCBI WGS metagenome assembly MDTC01 (sample SAMN05326644, study PRJNA326480) | marine metagenome | isolation source: seawater | place: Pacific Ocean: North | collected 2011 | reverse complement strand
GGTTTGTTATCGCATTTAGGGGTCAAACAGTCACACTGAATCTTTTGAATGCGCTCGCTCTGGGATACGGGTTTTACCTTGACGTCTATATTGACAATCTTAGAATTTTCCAGTTTCAATCGCTGGATACGCGTATGGTTTAAGTTGACGCCCATATCACCAAAGGCCTTTTTACAGTCGCAAGCTTCTACAGGAGGAACAGAAGAACTAGATATATCGTCACATGGACAATGAAGATCTCTCAAATATTCAGAGTAGGTTTTCTGGGGTGTTTGCACCCACACATTGGGGTAAACGCCTCCTTGAATCCATTTATATTTACTAGATAACATCGCCTTGTTACTTTTGACCGGCTTTTGCAAAGCTGGTTCGGAACCGCGCAACTCAACTTTACTTTCACCTGCAGAGTAAGTAATGTGCTGGTCAACATTTCCGTTAAAGTTGACGGGATAATTTCCCTTAAACGGGGTTTTGTAGGATGAGTTGCGCATAGATTTTCCAGTATAATTTAACTGTCTAGGTCCACTGTTTAAACTGAATCCTTCTTTGGATAACGTAGAATTCGCTTGATTTGTTGCACTGGACATAGCTTTTAACTTGAGTGTTTGTAATGACATTGCGTATAAGTGTCTATATATTGACTATATAAAATAAACCTGTCTACAATCCTCATATACAAAACAATAGAACAATCTCTCCAGAGACCAGTTTATTTTCTGCTGAGGAATGGTGTGGTGCTTCTAAAAAAGTAAGCGCTGCGTCGTTTTCTTTCTCTTTCATGTGGCGGTTCCTGGTAGGTTCCCAAGTATCCAGAATCAATACCAGCCATGTAAGAGTGAACATTGGCGGCGTAGTCTCCGTCGGCGTTCATGATGTTCATAGCGCTGTTTGACTTAAAAGGGTCCATAAGTTCTTCCACGAACTTGTTTATTTGATGAGGGTTAACAATAACGCTGCGATCTTTCCATAACCAGAACGGTAACCATCGCCTTTTTCGTATCTCGGCATTATTTATTTCCTGGTGGAACATTTGGTCAATAACCGAGAAGGCGGACTTGAGAAGCAAGATTTCTCTCATGCATGTCTTTTTTAATTTAAACAGAGAGATGAGATGACTTTTGTAATCGGATGGAAGCGAATCGGGTTTGTGAGTGACCATAGCATTAATGTATCGTATTTCGTTTTTGACATTTTTCAAGTTGGTAGTGCACCGTTTTCGGTGGTCTTCAATTCTTTTGATGATGGAGAATATGTTGGTGTTGTAGATTACTGGGTATCGTAAGCGTATAGCCTCCGGGATCAAAAACCGATTCATCTCCTTAATCTCCATGATTTTCTTGTCTACATCAGCCATTTTCTGTGTCATTTCGGTATTTAGTTCTTTGCGATGTCGTATTTCCTCCTCGGAACCAACACCGTCCACATCAAAATCGCGAAACAACAATACTGCTCCTGATGCGAATTCAATACTTGTTTGCAACTTATCGTATTGGTGGCACGACATAGTGTGCGCTTCTGTCGCAGCATCCAGTTTTAAGAAGTTCACAATACCTAGTAAAAATCCAATGAATGCGTTCAAGATAGACAGTACAATCGTTCCGTAATCATAATCTTCCGACATTCCAGCGAGAACAGTGGCAATGGCAGAGAGACCTATTGCAGGTAACATCAACATATGTAAACGGTTCGCAGTGTATGTCTTTGCCTCCATATAAATTATTTTGTGACCTTTCAGGTAACTGGCCAGGATATCTAATGCAGACGAGTATCGATGGTTGAGCGTATTGTAGTATCGGTCTATACTTCTCTCAACATCGTTATAACTTAGTTTCTTAAATTGGTAACCGTCTGCGTTACCGTTTTCTTTTGTATAGGTGCTACATCTTATTTGAGTTACTTCTCCCCTTGATTTACTAGAAGGCCGACCTTTGCTTGCATTAGACGGAACAAGCGATTTTTCTTCACTTGTATCGCTGATTTCGCTTTTCAGCTTTGATGGTAATATTGGTAGCATAGGTTGCGTATCGCTATCACCTTGCGAGTTGTCTTCACTGTGTGTATCACTCAGGTCGCTTGCACTTTCTATCATATAATCTCTCTCCGACCTCTTCTCGCTGTCGTCGTTTATTTCCATAGTAATGTTTTCCAAAGGGTCACGGAACATAATTGCAGGGTGGTCGGGAATAGGATCTTCCCGTACCATTTGCTTGAGTATAGCGTCGTTGGGATCAGGTTCCTCTTCGCCGCCAATATCTATCGCCAAATTTGAGCGAGGGTCAGGGTCGTCTGGTCCTTTTTTTCTGTTTACCACAGTTTTCTTCATGTATTCGTATCCTAGAAGTAAAAACAGACACGCCTCGGTTTAGTACATGTGTATCACAAAATAGATTCCCGATTTTACGCTAATTATGGATATAATACATAAAGGTGGCTTTATATTCGGTCACTCGTATAAATAAATTGAACTGGAAAATATAAAGTTATCTCGGGTACACAAAACACTGTAACAATTCAACAATATGTTCGCACAGCACTCATTGTCTCGGTCTCAGCCATGTTTAGTTACGGCCAATGCACCCGAGCAAAGTCGTCGCACTAAGTCGGATACGGAGATAGATATTGGGGAATGGGGACAGTTCGTTGACTTGGAAAATTATCGCAATCTTTACGGAAAGAGAAAAATCGTGAAATATCAAGGCGGACATATGCGTACCTACGTGCAATACAACACCGATAAACCCAAATGGTATCTAGAGAACTGGAGGTCTCCCATATCCAGTTTGTTAAACTACTTTATCTCATCTAAAAAAAAAGATTCTCGCGAGAAGCATATGTGTGAGACAATCAAAGAAGAAACATCAGAACTCAAGCTGACAGATTCGCTAGACAGCAAGGACGATACATGTGAACTTGGAACAGAATCCACACTGTTAAAGAAGGAGCCTTCTTATGCAGAGGCGTTTCCTCTTCACAAAGTAAACACTGGTTATATCGTGATAGTCGCGGTAATATCTATGGGAGCCTTTGCACTGTGTTTGTTGTAATATACGGGTTTAAGTAGGTTTATAATATATTTAAAAAACAAGATAAAAAGAATATGTCAGGCTAATGTATAGTAGATGCAGATCTTCGTCAAAACGCTCACAGGTAAAACTATCACTTTGGAAGTAGAACCTTCCGATAGCATAGATAACGTTAAGCAAAAGATTCAAGACAAAGAAGGAATCCCCCCTGACCAACAGCGTCTCATTTTTGCTGGAAAACAGCTTGAGGATGGCCGCACGTTGTCCGATTACAATATTCAAAAAGAGTCTACTCTTCACTTGGTGCTTCGTCTAAGAGGCGGAAATGGTGGTTGCTGTGGCAAGTGTTGCTCTTGTAAAGATTGTGGTTGCAAATGTTCTTGTTGCGACGAATGCTGTTAATTATGTTACCTTATCATAAGAAATGGCATCAACAATCTAGTAACTTAATAACCCGTGAATAATAAACCAATACTATATTGTGACATATAGTATTGATACATGCATGAGATGCAACAATTACAGTTATGAGTATTGCAATGTAAACTCAAGAGACAAAGAAAAGTTGTCGTCTTGGAGATCATATAATTCTCCATGTTTGCTTAATAGACGAATATGTAGTTTGTCTATATCCACTGGTCCGAAATAATTGCGTTCTTCCATGAGTCCTGTGTTATAAGAATGTATTCCCGCGAACTCAGGGTCAGGAGACATTATTGGAATACGTGTGAGAATAGAATCACCAATGTAATCTGTTCGGGTAACCGAAATCAAACCATCAGGCACATAATTGTTATGAAAATCCTTTATGTCCAATAAAATATATTCGTTGATGCGATCGTTAAATACGCTTTCACTTGATAAGTAAGCGCGATATGTTATAGTGGTTGCATTTTGACTATATATGTCCTCAAATGTGTCTTCTTTTCTCACAGTATATTCTGTTTTTCGAAATCCCAACATCCAAGCGAGGGACGAATGATGTAGTGCTTGTGCCGTTCCAGCTCCTTCGCTGGTATCGCAATCTACACGATCCACAGAGATTTGAATAGTAGGAAAGGATAACTTGTAGTAAAAATCAGGGGAATGAGTCTCGGGATTACCGGAAACATATGGGTAAAATTGCGACCCCCCATCTCCACTATTCTTAGCACGAATACTAGTTTTCAAGGTCTCTGGGTGAATATCAAACACCAGATATTGAAGTCCAGTAGTGCTATTACTGAAAATGTTATTTATCACTGTAACTAGCGATTGCAAAGCGTATTTTCCCGGAGGAACTACAACTGTATGTCTTGTATTATCTAAATGCTGTGTTAGATTGAAGGTTTGTATGTAAAGTTCGTTACGGTTGTTGGAACTAGTAACATTATAAAGCTTAACGGGAAGATCTATAGATTTCAACCGCATAGAAATCACTTTATCTAGTGTGGTAGGTAAAGCCACAGTGAAGTCGGAGGACGTTTCCGTGGCTTTCTTGAACAGAGAGTCAACACACACTGTGCGTTTATATGTAGTTCGTAAAAAAGGGTTTACGTTACCTTGTGACCTAACACGCTCGTCTATTTCTCCATCGGGAATAGTTTCGGCATGTATAGGATTAATCAACGAACCCGCCTGGGACTGTGGAAGAGTGCCTCCATTTTGTTCTGCTATATCCCCAGGAAGAATATCTCCACCCAATACATTGGCTTCGTCGTCGTAAAGCATATCGGCATATTCTCCCTCCGATTCGTTATTTGTTTCATCTAGTTCTTGTTGATCGTAAGTGTGTGCCAAAAACAGTTTTTGTTGAAGTTGTCTAAAAAAATGAAACATCTGGGGATTGTTGGCGCTTGACTCAAAGAAGGAGCGCAACTTTTGTTCAATAGCTGCATGGTCGTCATCTTCCGTAGATCCAATGATATCGCGGAGCTCGGAGACAGTGTAGTTGTCTATATTATAATCAAGGCTAGGCAGAGCGGAAGTAGTCATGGCCTGGGATGATATGTTGTCGTCTAGATATACTATAGGTAGCAAAAATACTACTAAGTTGTTTCTTTGCAAATGATAAATCGCATAGTCAGATGATAGATAATAGTATTTTAGTTAGACATATTGCATTCCAAAAGGTGTGTTTGAGATTGGAATTGACTGCGGAAGATATCCTGGATATCTTTTCGTATATTTATACTGGGTGGACATCTCTTATCTTTCAGCAGTTTTTTCGGCATAGAAGTGAGTCCTGACCCTCGTTTCATATGGGTTTTTCCTTTAAACAGTAGGGTTTCAATCGTATTCACAAGGTCTTCGTTGCGGCGCGCTAACATTTCTCTGTCTAGGCGGTATTTTCCGGAGTAGACGTAGCGATTGTAATTTTTGTTTTCGTATACGTTCTTTCTTTCGCTAAAGCTGGGATACACGCGAATATAACCTATCCCTTCTATACGGTTCGTCTCGTTATTCATTTCAATCACATAAGCGTTAGATGCTAAAGGGATTTTATGAGAGACTTGGAGGGGCGCACCGTAAATACAACCTTCTATGTTGCGCAGCGCGCGATAATTTTCGTTTTCGCTCCAGGTATTGTTGTTGAATCTAGAAGTCAGTAAGTGTATCACTGGTGGCTGGGTAGCTATTGCCCGCATAGGAGCCGGAGCTGGATGGGGTTCGTTACTAGTTACTAAGTGTTGTTCCATGTTGTTGTTATCTCTCTTTGTTCTTGTTCTTAAGATTCAATTTAACGCCAACATTGTTAGACATTCAATCAACAATCACGTTTTCGGAATCATTTTGCGCGTTTTAGAACCGAATGTCACACGACCTGTTTTACGTGTCGCTTTTTTGTTCGGACTAGAAGTGTTTATTTCTTTGAAGACTATGTATATCATATTTAGTTTCTGAAATTGAGAAATGGTTTCTTTTATGTAGAGAGATTCGTTTACACTGACTTCTCTAACCAAAGGACGATACTCACCCGATTTAATGAACTTCACGAGATCGTCAGGGTCCGTGTCCATATTATAGAGATAAGCTCTGAATACCCGATACTTCTTTTTACCATGATGATTGTTGTTGGATATAAGCTTTGCGAATTCTTTGTCGCTTATCACGTTTTTCTTTTCTAAGTCTACGCGTTCGCATGATACGCGTTCAATGTGTTTGTCTACGTTGACGTATATTTTGCATATCTTGATAGAAAACACGTCGTCCTTATAAAAAGAGTCGTAAGTCATGTTGTATGCCTCTACTTCCTCCAGCCACTTTGTAGTGAGTGTGTCGTGCTCTTCTTCTTCCATAAGAGTATCAATATCGTCAAAATCAATCTCTTCACTGTGTTCTAACTCTGTCATATGTGTATTAGATAATATACTTAACCTAGCATATTATCTTATCTGTTTTAACTTAATTCATGAAGACTCCCATCCATCACCGTCTTCGTCTTGGAAATCATCCGTTAACTCATCTTCATGTTCGTTTTCTTCTTCGTAGGAAAGCTGGTCTTTGAACATATATAGGTGTGCATAATACTCGTATCCATAAACAGAAATAAATTCGGCCTTCTGCCTCTCGTGAATTCGCACCATATGGTCTATTCTACTACTAGCGAGTTCATGGTATTCGTGCGGACTAAGGCTTTTTAAGTAATCATCCCATGCCTCCCAGTCATGATCACGGTACAACCTTTTCATTGAACTGTTGGAGCGATATCGGCAACGATCACGACGACACTCGGGATCCAGAAGATCTTTTACTGTGTCGCGCGTCAAGACAACCCACTTATTGTCCAATACCGGTTCTGAAATTAAATCTGTTTTCTGTGTCAAACATTGTGTGTCTGCTATATTAACTTCTGCCGACTTCTCCGAGTCGCGTTTCCAGTGAAATCCCGTGGAATCACCTGGGATACTTGGGGCAGCCTTGCTCTGCGCAACCGGAGAAGATGAAAGTGACGGAAAAGCCTCTTCACTGTCAGCTCTGAGGTCAACTGTTTCACGTGTCCCGGGATTTTCGCGGTCGTATCGTTTCTTTCGGAAAGAAGATCGGAACTTGTCTTCAGACATCACGTGTAACTAAATTAAATGTAAAACTAAGTAATCAATTAAGACAGAAACTACTACTTGTTAGCTGTACTAATGCAGATACAGTAACTATAGACATACCTTTAAGTCGTGCTCGTTAAACACTTGTTGCCTGCATAAAAAATGAACGAGTCATTTATTTGTTATGTTATTTACCTTACAAGTATCAAATAATTTTCTAAATATCATCAATGTCAACGTCGGAATCATCGTCACCCAGAGCAGACACTTTTTCTGCCCCAACAGTTTCTCCTTCCTCTTCTCCTTCCTCTATTGTGGCGGCTGTCATACTAGACTGAATAATCATATTCTCCATCTCTTCGTCTTCTTCCGTAGTGAAATCAAAATCGTGGTGTGCAGTGGTGCTTAAATGCGACCGTTCGTTATCTCGCGCAATAAACTTGTCCCAGTCTGCGCGCACGGTGCTGCGTAACCTATCTTTATCAGTCTCTTTATACACTTCAAGCAAATCACAATTAGGCAGTTTCCCCGAATCTTCGCGCGTGGACTCGTAGTCACGCACGCCGACCATTACCCACGTTCCTATTTCCAACCTGTTATCTCGCTTACCGCGACCGCGAAACTTTCCGCGAATATGACAGAGTAACGTCCGTCCGTCCATTCCTACCACGTGACAATTAGAGCCACCCAACAACTTTTCTACTTGGGCATAACACTCCCCTTCTTCTTCCACGACACGTAGAACTGTGCGCCCTCTAGACACAATATTCTTGCGCGCTTGACTTTTAGTTTTGCTTCCTCCTCCGGTGTTCTTTACCATTTTACGACTGGTTGATTAGTTGTATTACTTATTGCAAGATAATGTTTTGAATAAATACGTTCAATTTGAAAAAAGGACAGGCCTTTTTCAATAAGAGAAGATAAGAGAGACTCAGTCATGTAAATATGTTTATTTTATTTTTATTGTTGGAATGGTATTCAAGTAAGTATTCATAAATGTTAGTTAGTCATCACGACTAAGCTAAGCGAGCACTGCCTCTGCAGCCGTCTCAGCCATTGACTGAGTTTGGTCGTTGATTATTTCGTCTTGTTCTACGCGCTTTAAGTGATACTTGGTCTTGAGATGACTCGCAAGCGAACCTTTGGTGATGGTCTTTCCACACGAGCACTCAATCTTGATGGCGCGGTCTTTGAGTAATCTGTCGCGATGCTTCTCGTAATAAGCTGAGTTGCGATCCTTGACCTGGTCTTTTCGTTCGCGCTGATACTGTTTGGAATATGCAAGCAGTGTTTCCCGATTTTTCTGATAACGTAACTTTGCTGCAGCTAGTATCTTTTCTCTGTTGCGGTAGTAGTGTGATTGTTTCTTTTTATCGGTAAGAGTATCACCGGCGTCATTGTTTGGTTGTTTGATACTTGGTATGTCGTTTGGATGTTGTAGAGATAATGGCGGTTTGGCCACGACACATTGCTTTGATTGTTCTGGAGTGTCGGCGTCGCTGTCGCTTCTATTTTCTTGGCTATCATTGTCATGTGGTAGAGATGCATTTCCTTCTGGATGCGCAGTGCCGTGAAGATTGCTAGGACGAGAATCATCATTGCTATTACAAATAGAGGTCTCAGTAATAAGAACGTGAATATCATTGTTGGACATATCGGCGGATGAATAGTGGTTGTTGATAACTTTCTGTTGTAACTATACTTAGTTGTTTGTTAGATGCCTACAAGTGTCACCTATTTACGACGTTCAATTTATTTTTACACAGGTTGTTTATTTGATTCATTATAACTGTCTATTCACACATAGATATGAATAGACAATTGTAGTATCGCAAAAAAACACAATTGATTTCGCGCTCATGAAAGGGTTCGAACCTCTGACCTTCCGATTAACAGTCGGATGCTCTAACCAACTGAGCTACACGAGCGGGTGGTTTCCACCACAAATAAAAAAGAGAAGAAATGTTTAAGTTAATATTGGCGTAATTGTTGTATGAAAGAATAAACACTCAACCAACCACAACTTATTTATTTACCTTAGATTCCATTAACAGGAGAAGGTCTCGATCCTCCGACCTTTGGGTTATGAGCCCAACACGCTGCCTCTGCGCCACCCTGTTGTAGGACCGTAAGGCACCAAATACAAAATAAACCAACGTACTACATTACAAATAACTTACAGATAACAAACAAATATTACGCAACGAGCCCCCCCAGTGATATAAGCTCTCCTCCTAACACTTCCTAACGCCCGTTGCAATGAAGTCCCGACTCCAACCTGTGGATATAGTTAATATTATAAAGCGCTAAACTAGCTTGCAGTATCATTGGACAAATGTGAATATGAAAACCTAACTGCAAGCTGTCTAGATTGATGACTTCTTACCCGGATCGCGCTATGTAATACGCGTGAAAGACCAAGTTCTTTCTTAGTCTTGTGTATGCCCCTCCCCGCATAACACTGTGATATCCCTAACTACTGCCCTCATACCCCCGAAGTATACAGTGACAGTCGTTTTTACCACTTATGGGCTTGATATCTCCATTTCCATGAGACTTCTGGCTTTATGCCAAGGGATAGTCTCTTCCCCCACCCGATGTGGGACTTGAACCCACGGCCACCAGCTTAAAAGGCTGGCGCTCTACCGACTGAGCTAACCGGGTAACTGTATGGAACCAACCATACACAATAAATATCCGATGTAGGACTCGAACCTACGACAACCAGCTCATGAGACTGGCGCTCTACCAACTGAGCTAACCGGATTAATGGGTAGCTAACCCATATTATATACAAATATACATCTTCCAAGTCGTAGCTCGCATACTGCACCGTGCTCTATTCATCGCAATTAGCTCATAGAACATCCCCAGTTTTTAAACCTGCTTACTATGTAAATCACCCGCAAAGCTCATTCGTCTTATATAAGGGAACCTTGAAAGGGGTCGGTCGGTATACGCATATCTAGCAACAACAGCCGACCCTCTATTGCCCGCCAGAAGCTCCCACCGAGATTTGAACTCAGGTTACTGGATTCAAAGTCCAGTGTGATAACCACTACACTATGGGAGCTGTGCACGGTGTGGGGTTCGAACCCACGCAGCTGACGCTACCAGGTCTTAAGTCTGGCTCCTTAGACCACTCGGACAACCGTGCATTTAAACTACATACAAACCTATAAACACAATATATACAACCAAATATGCAGGGTAGGATTCGAACCTACGATATTATCCAGCGTAGGCCGGACGCCTTCGACCACTCGGCCACCCGCATGTGAGTTTGCAGTCATTTTAACGAGACACCTTATGGAAACTGCTTGTCTCTAAATCCGGATTACCTGATTCGAACAGGTGACCTATCGATATCTCATACACGTCGCTCTAGCGACACCACTACAGTCGATTGCTCTGCCAACTGAGCTAAACCCGGATATC
>MDTC01275813.1_pt1 | contig 10484 bp, 5 predicted proteins | sample 811181 | NCBI WGS metagenome assembly MDTC01 (sample SAMN05326644, study PRJNA326480) | marine metagenome | isolation source: seawater | place: Pacific Ocean: North | collected 2011 | reverse complement strand
GTAAATTATGGTGTAGCCATCGTTTTTCAAATCACTTACCAACTGGGTTGCGCCCGGAATCACGACATCTTTTGACAATTCTTTTTGTGAATAAAGAAACTTATTTCTTTTCTTCATTGCTTTGTCTTTGCTTGTCAATCTCTTAACAATTGCCTTGCCTTCTTTATCGACAAGACCTGCGCGTCGTGCGTCTGTGAATCTTTGTGAATTATCAAACAAAGTCATGTCTAAGTCAAAAACGACTGCTTTGGGTCGATCTCTTGTTAACTTAGAATACAAGGGGTTTTGTCTTACAGGGGTGGGTAATTCGCTAGCACACATTTTACAGTGCATATGACTTGGGTTATTCTTTATACCACAATTGTCACAATAGACTGCGCTAGTCATGCTTGTCGGACAGGGTCGCTACTTATACAGGTAGTGCTTCTAGAAGGCATCTTGCAACGCCGATCTGAGTGCTCTATTTGTACTTTGTAAAAGACCTTTATTGGTGCTAAGTGTGACTTGGTTTAGTTCTTTAATAGGTTGATAAGCCCCTGAAGCAGACGTTGCTTGAGAGTCTATTTTTTGGTAAGATTTGAAAATCTTTTTGTCTGTTGCTACCATGTCTTTTCTATACTTTTCAAGTATCCTTTCAACTGGTTCCATAGGTCCTCTCTGGAATTCGTTAAGCAACATCGGCCCATACTTCTGCCCTATTTTTACCGCTTCTTTACCGAAACTCTTTGCTTTTTCGCCAACAATCTTCCTGGCTCGCTCGATACTGCTTTCTCCCAACACTTTGTTTACTGATGGTGCATTCATCTGCACAATCGTTGCTTCTATTTCTCTAGCCCTATACTCTAGTTTGTAAACTGCATCAATATAGTCTAGATAAGCAACTAGTATTTTGAAATACAATGTATCACCTGCTTTTGTGTCATAATTACCAAACTCTCTAATCAATGACACAGTTTGATCAATTTTTTCTCTCAAAGATTTAATCTCCTTTGTTAGTTTCTTGGCCTGCTTTAGCATGCCTTGAATGGAATACGGTTTCCTATCACTAGAAAATAAATCATCTTGTCCAGCCAACCTTGTTTGTAGTTCTAGTGTATTCTTTGCTGATTCAAACTGGTGTTCTATTGTGCTAAACAAAATTGATTGTTTTGTTAAAGTAATAATGGTCTGTGCATAGTCTGCTTGTTTTTCTAAAAACTTTTCTTTAATTTCAGCGTCTGAGTCTCTTATATTTCTTATCCCGCCGGTCTTATTTGTAGTACTAGTGTATTTTATCTCTACCGGACCATTTTGTACAAAATCATCAAATACTGTCCAAACATCGTCTGCTTCTTTTTGTATACTTTTTGCACCGCTATTTAGTTTTTGTAAAACCTCTTTTGTATGCTCATCTACAATATTTGCTATTTCTTTCAACGCTGGTTGCCTTTGCTCAATTAAGTTTATGTTTTTCTTCAATTCCAGCACATCTGCATCTAAATACATTGGTTGTCCTAAATCACCGGCTTCTAAGTCTAAGCCATTAAGGAAGTTTTCTAAGTCGCCCATTGCTTCTAATTCTGACATATTACATCATTCCCTCAAACCAAAATCAGTTGCCATAAAGTTATACGATTCGTCAACCCTTAAACCCCTAATTTTTTCCACAGCCCACATTGGCAACCCCTTCTTATTAGACAGTTTAAACAATCTATCCCTATAACGACGTACCACATCGGCTTTTTTGTCATCATCTGCCGCGAGTATTTCTCGCCTTGCTTGTGCTACTATGGCATCTAACTTTGCTTCAAAACCAATTCTGTTAGCAAGTTGTTTAGCATCGCTACCACCAGTGTCATCTCTATATCCTTCCAATATTCTCATTACCCTATTATTTACTTCTGAGTCGTCTGGGTCGACTGGTTCCTCACTGGCACCAGTTTTCTTTGTGATTCTTCTTATTACATCATCTAATAGATATAGGGCAAAGGCTCTATCATTCTCTGTCATAGTATATCTATACTTACTTCTACAAGTATCTTCTATCTCCATAAATATACTTAGTATATGTATAGTTTCTGAGTCTACTCTCTCTACGTTAGGTTTTGTTGCCAATAACGCTTGTATTTCTCGAATTGCTTCTTTTTGGTTACCCAATGTTATTTTATTGTTTTTGAATTTCTTCGAATCCTTTCTCCAAAGTTTATAGAGGATAGAATTAACTCCTGCATTTAGGTTTTGTAATTTTATTTTGATGGAATCTTCTTCTAATACTTTGGTTCTGTATGTTTCGGCTAGTTTAATCTGATCTTCGGTCATTTCAGAATGTTTTGATATGTATGGAGCAAATGCTGTAGAAAGATCTAACTCTTTTTTAATTATAGGTTGTATGTTATTTCTAATGGCATCCATTAGAGCCAGGACAACTGGTTTAGGCCAATACGGAGGTGCAGTTGGTCTAAATCCTGCGACATCTCTTTGATAAGAAACAAGAAAATCCGGCTTTAGGTTTTGTGTAAATCGAATTAGATCCGTATCTCTGGTTGTTGACGAGAATATGCTATTCAATGCCTCTAAAACTTCTTCTGGTGTTGTACCATCTCTCATTACATCGGCTTGGCTAATCGCCATGTTAAATACTAAATCTGTCTCTACGAGTTCTTTAAATGAGCCAGAGAGTGTTCGCCTGTGTTCCATAGTTCTACTACTCTTTGCTTTTGATGTGTTTCTAGGATATTCCTTAACCATTTTTGATATATGTTTAACAAGTTTTTCGCTCATCACTGCCAATCCTATTGAATCTCGCATAAACAAAGGGTGTGCAATCAAAGCATAATCTCTACCATCGTAGTAATCCTCTGCTTGTGTTGGTAATAGCAAATTGAATTTTTTCCACGTTTCTCCCATCTTCAACTGTGTATTTGTTATATCTATGTAATCTTGATGCTGCATTGCTTTTAACAATTTAGCGTTTGCAATTGATGAAACCAAGAAAGGTGTCAGTACATTATCTTGAAATTCGTCTAAAATTGCCGAGTCGTTTAGATTGTACATATCTAATATTCTTGCTTTCTCAATCATATATCCAGTTGCTGTGTTGCCGTCTGGGGAAAACCGGCCAGGGTCTGGGTCTATTCCATATTGAGATGAAATGAATGAACGAACTGCCTCTTGGGGAGAAACAACTCCGGCAAACCTATCGTTGATATCTGTTGCAAAGAAAGCCCTACCACTCGGGTTATGTTTAACTTTCATGGTAGCATTTGCATATGTTTGCAATAATGCCGCTATTTTTGGGTCTGTACCAGACTCCATGTTTTCTTCTGCGTATAATAATTTGGTTACAGTATTCAATGCGCTAAACATACCGTTCTGCATAGCGAGTCTTTCTACCATTGAGGGGTCTACATCTTTAGCCAACAATACAGTTGGTTTGTTACCTAGTCTATTTTTCTTGAAGGAAGGATATCCATATGTTGGTTCCAAAGGATACCCACTTGGTGGGTTGTTTTTTGCACCAGATATTATCAATACTTCATCAAATGTTCTACTTGTCAAATCGCTAAGAGTCAATGGTGTACCATCTACACCTTGTATCTTATAATCGTTAGATGAATGTCCTGGGTTAGAACTGACAGTTTTGGACTTAGCCCACTGGTGTGCTTTAAGTAGCGAGCCACCAGCCAATTCTCTTGGTACCTTTACTCTCATTTTAATCACTTTTTACCGCTTTTTTTACGCATATCTATGTAGTAAGGACTCTTTGCTCTTTCTGACTTCGGTATAATAAATCGGTTATAAGTATCTTTCGAAGGTGCGTGTTTTGGTAATCCATAATGATTTATGAAATCTTGGTATGCTGCGATGAATTTCTTGTTTTGTAAATCTTTCTTGGGCATTAGTGTTTTGTATCCTGCTGTTGGATGGTTAACAATTTTGAACAAAGAGACTGGGAATTTAATTCTGTAAGGTGCTTCTTCACCTGTTTTCTTGTGTGTTCCCATCATCAGTAATTGTTTGTTTTGCATATCTTTGGTTGCTTTGTTTAGACCTCTGGTCCAATATCCTTGGCCTTTCTTTGACTTGCCTGTGCCATGTCTAGTACCACCTGCCATCCCTCCGGATGGTTCTCTTTTCTTAATATCTAATTGTGTTGTTGGCCATAGTTGAACAAAGTGAAAGTTTCCTCTGCCTTTACCGCTTGGATTCTTCTTTGCTTTCTTGGCAGGATTTTGTTTGCCAAGACCTCTTCTGATTCCTCTTGCTCTTTGGTCTGGTCTCTCGTTACCACCAAGTCTTAGATAATCTTCATTGTACGCAATTATCTTGAATTTACCACCTTTACTTTTACCGTCTTTATTATTATTACCGCCACCACCAACTCTCACCGCGACGTACTTTGGTGCGGTATTGTATTGACTTGTAGCGATTAATATGGTATCGTATTTAGCAATATGGGCTTTACTTATGCTTAAATTATTAGTCTCATCTAAATGCTGAGGATCTATATTTAGTGCGTAGGCACCGAGTTTGTTCTTACTTAATTTTCTGCCAGAACCAGCATTTGCAACTCGGTCAATTTCTTGACTGTTTTGTACATTGAATTCTAAAAACGTTGTACCACTAGCCACTGCTGCACTACTTTGACCTGATGCCATTGCTATATCGACTGCTCTTGCTCTGTAGTTATATGGTGGTGCTTGTAGTGTCATCAACAAGGTTCTAACATTCACTGTGTCACCCACTGAGTAATCAGCAACTGCTGCTCTCATTAACTTGGAAGAAAGTATTCCGGTTTGTTCGTTTGTTGTAGTTCTAAAAGCATATGCATCACCTTCTGATTCTAACGCTCTCTCCATTTCTAAAACCATTTCTACTTCTGCTGTTTCCAAAGGAATGTATCTGCTTTTGAATTCTGCGTACACTTCGTTTCCTTCATCTGGATGCAGTTGATAAAGTGTATAATAATTATATTGTTTTACTGGCATAGAGCGCAGTATATCGAAAACAAGTCTGTGCATAACTTCTTGTTGTGTAGCACCGTATCCTTGTTGTGAAAGTATTTCTCGACCTCTTGTCAATATATCGTAAGCGATTTGCCCCTTTGCAATTGCATCTTGTGTATCAACTCCTGGTAGTAAACGACTCATCAAGTTGTGATGACCTGGGTCACTCTCCCATTCGTGAGCGAATAATGCATTTGAAGATCTTTGTGCGTGTGAAACACCGGCAGCAAACTCTGCGCCAATATCAACTGTATTCATATTTTTAATGTAACTATACCAATTTTCTGCAGTAGTAACAAACAATAACGGATCGTCTCTGATTGAAACCCCTGTAGAAACTTGTCCTGATGCGATGAAACTTCCTAGTTTTCTTGCTAGTGATGCTGCACTGCCTCCAATGTCTACACCAGTTATTGCACCCTTTCTGACTGCTTTCTCACCGGATATTGCACTTTGGAGTCTAAGATTTTTCCAACTTATTACTTTGGTTTTTGGTGGATTTGCCGTTATGGTGTCATCTGGGTCGTATGGTTCACCTATATCGTTGTCAGCATAGTCTGCTTCTTGTTTTGCTATATTGCTACTGTCATATACTACGCCTACCATCTGTTCACCGCTTGGATTGTGTCTTGCCCCATAGAGTGTGTAGCCGACTCCCTTTTCAAGAGTTTGGACATCTCTGTCATTAACTTCTACTACTTCACCATTATTTCTTATAAAATTCATTTTTTCACCTACTCGCTATTGCTACTAATCCGACTATGCTGCCTATTAAAACAACTCCGCCAAAACCAATCGTCGCCAGACCCGAATTTACCGCTTTTCTACCACTTGACTGTTCTCGGATTGTGTGCGACGCTGCTGTTGCGTCGGTGGCTGGTACTTGACCGAGATAATTTACTCTACGGTCTAAATCCATTGCCATTACTCCGCCGTCGGGTTTGAACCCATATGCTATTGCTGATTCGTGTGCCTCTTCAAATGTTTGGCCTTGATTCATAAAATATTGCATTGAACGAATATGTGCTGGATTTGTTCTCTCTGGGTGTTTGTTGGCAATCTCCTGGGCTGAGACCATTGCACCAAAACCATCTAATGCAAAATGTGTTTTGTTTGTTCTTCTATGTGTTGAACCAAATATGCCTGCAACAGCAGAAACTGTTTCACTAACACTACCTTCCATATCATTTAGTATTCTAAACTGCTCTTGTAATGCACCAATATGCGCTTTCAACAACTCTTCGTCACTAACCAATCTCCTATTTGTTCTTATTTCTCTTATCATTGCTTTGATTGAAGAGATGTGTGCATTTGTTGCCTTTACTTCTTGAGGCTTCATTGCTTTGCGAAGTTGTGCAAAAGATGCCATATAACGTCTTAGTTGCTCATTAAAATCATTGTAAATCATATCTTGCTTTGCTTTTAATGTGTTTTTGCTAACTTTTTCCAAGTGTGACTCTACTTCGCGTAATTCTTTCAATGCTGCCTTTTCTGCTAGCATAGAACTTTGTGCAGATGGGTCTCTGCTGTGTTTGAATCTAACTTGGTCAACAACGGTTGAAAACATACCATCCATAACTTGCTGTTGTTCTTTGGGTAACATATTTACTAAGTCGGCATTTTTCATTGCGATTCTGTCTACTTCCCTAGCAACAGATGTGATTGTCCTATCCCAATTAGCATCTTTAATTGGCGCTTGTTTAGCGTGTGCTGATGCGATTCCGTTTAGCGTGGCACTTTGATTTTTAGAAACTTCCAGCACTTTTTGCTCAATTGTTTTCAAGTATAATCTTTTTTCTGACTCTAGCATTGATTCGGTCATTGTTTGACTTGTTGTACTACCTTGTGCCAATGTAATGAACTCCACCCCTAATTTTGAAACAGGATCCATTGCGGCTGTTCCTCTTAAGTGACTTAGTGAATATACATCGATAATTTCTTTAGACTTCTCCTTGAAGTCATAAATAACTCTATCAGCAAAGTCAGGACTGACTACCATCGTCTATCCGCACTAGGTGGTTTGTTAAGAGTGTGTTGCTTCAGACTAACTCTTACTTGGAATTAAATCTGTAGCCTTTTTGAGTCCTATCTCTGTTGCCTTTCGTATTTTTATCGCTTGCACAGAAGATATTGACGCGAACATAATAGCCGAGCCTGCTAGACCTATTCCGGCTATTGCCAAACCAGAACCTCCGAGTATGCCAAGATACTTGGCTCCTTTTCCGACTCCTTCTGTAATAGCATCTGTCCCGACTGCTTTGTCTAACAAACTATTGCCTAAATTATCAACACCATCTAAGTTAGTCATTGCCATGTAACCCATCTCTTCACCGACAACGTCTGCGTCGTATGGTACCATGGACATCCCGACATCTCCTGTGTAACGTGGACTTGCAGAGCCTATTGCACCCCATTTGGCAGTCACATCTGTTATTGTAAATCCGGATGCGTCACTAAATGCCCCAAGTCCTAACATTGTATTTGCAGTTTGTGCGTCTTGTGACTCTGCATCGGTTTGTTGTGTTACCATTGTTATTCCTTGTCTAGCAGCCTCTTGACGATACGCTTCGTAATCTACACCTGGTATTGGGTACCCTGCTTCGAGCAGCATTTTTCCTGTAACGTAATCTTTATTCCACCATTTGAAGTAGGCTTTGGGTGTTGTATCAGTATACCTTACATTGCCGTATTTGTTCATTAATTCATTATACATCCAATTCTTAAAAGTTCTTTCTGTGAATATTTCTTGCTCATCTTCGGTGTATTGGCCTTCGTCGATTCCACCTTCTTGTGTTTGTTGGTCGAAGAGGCCACCTTCATTACTTACATCTGTTGTTCCATCTGTAACTACTGGGTTGCCGTATTCATCTAACTGAACAGTATCTAATTGACGTTGAATTTGTTTGTCTAGACTAATTACTGAACTATTTACTTCTCCGAATGGTGTCTGATAAACCAATCTTATATCTCTTGTTCCAATATATCCTGGTTTGTCTGCTGTTGGTCCAACTGGTTTGTAATTATCATTAACATCTACTTCTGTACTGTACTTCAAAACGGGTCCCATATGGTGTTGTGGTACGCTAAATATCGCAATTGTAAATGGGTAACTAAATGTTCCATAGTCTGTATTAATTGTGTATCGCAACGGATTGTTTGGGTCTCTCTTACCGTATGTGCCTGGATTATCGTTTGCACCGACGTTCGGTAATGCAGCGAAAGTTGCTACGCTTAATTCATTACCCATCGTCTTTCGCCATGCATCTCTAATTGCTTCCATTCCAACTGGCTCTTGTATCAAGCCTTTTTCTATATTAACTAAATCGTCAGTAGTGATAGTTCTTAGTGGTGGTAAATAATCTGACGTATAATTACCCGCAGCAGAACCATCGTTTGGTCTGCCTTCTGGATTTAATTCAAAGGAACGAAACGGCATTGATGCGCTGTCCATCTTTTTTGTTTCTGTTGTAATTATTATTCTTTCAGAGGCATGAGGTAAATTAATTACTGGTTCGTTTTCACCTAACTTAGCATCAACTGATGGACTTGCCATATCATAAGTTAGCATACAGTGACCGATTGCGAAAGCGGTACTTCCAACATCTAAGTTTCCTTTTGGGAAATATGCGTTAGTTAATCTTCCACTACCAAGATATGCTTTTTTGTATGGGTCGGTTACAGATACCGCTGCACCTGTCATACCAGTACGAGTTGTAGTATCGAAACAGAACCAATCTGCTGCTTTAAATAAATCTGGGTCGTTAGAAAATACCCCAGCAACCAGGGGATTATTTAGTATTTGGTCAAACCAAGATTGACTTTGAGAAATAAGATACGGACGATGTCTATTACTTGGAGGTAAATTAGGTGAAATCATTGGTACCAAATTTATTTTTCTTCTTCCGGCATATGTTTTTCCACCATATTCTGCTTCATACATTTCGGAGTCTAATTCGTCTGAACTAGTTGGTGCCAACCTCCCAATCAAACCATATTTGTCTTTGTTTTTTAGTATTTTACCGTCACCAGTTGTTAGAGGATTGTTGGCTTTACTTATGTTTGGCATTGGATAGCACTCGCCTGTGTTTGTTATGCTATAGTCTGGCATATTATTTTCTGCATAATATGCTAGTAATTCTTTGTCTAACTCTTCATCTAATTGTCTTGGGAACCTATAAACAACCATTGTTTTGCCTTGATCCGGATCGCAATCAGGCATACTTGGTGGGTGTGTAGAAAACGAACTAAATTGCCCGTCTTCTCCAAGCCACTCCATTTTAACAGCGTAATTTACTTTACTTTTTTCTGGCGCAATAATACTTTCAAAATTGCCAACCTTTAGTGCTTGGCGGAACTCTCTGTCAAGAGTCTTTGCTCTTGGCTTACGATCAGGAAAAGAAGTCGTAGAAAATACTGAGGGTACATCTTTGTATCCTTTAGTATAAGTCGATTCGAAATCTCCTTTATCGAATAAGTGAGTGCCCTGAACAACAATTTGATTATCGTATCCACCATCTGGTACATTTATTTTATTTCCTGTAGCAAGTGCTTCTTCTACGAAAAAGAAACTCTTTGGATTCATTGGCATGTCCAATGCCTTTCTCCAAATAGGTTCTACTTCTGTATCTAATACGAAATTCCTTCCATTGTTCGCGAAATCATTTTCAATACCTAAGCCTCCTAATAACTTTCTTTCTCTAACCTTTGCACATTTTGTGAACATCTGAATAACTGTTGCCATTGGTATTCCTGCTGGGATTCCTCCCGCAAGTTCAGAAGCGGTTAGCACTCTGAATCCAAGAAAAGCACCTTCTGCGTTGTAAGAAGCAATATAGTGACTAAGTGACATTGCATATCCACCAAAAGAGTCTACGATTGGTCGGGGGTATATCCCTCCATCTTTCACTCCACTTGCTTGTGGTGTAGAGAATCCGTGTGTTCCCCAATTATGTGTTGACAAATTACCGTCCCAATATTTTCTTGCTGAGTTGGTCGCTACAGGTTGTCCTGCTGCTATCGCTTGCCCTACATTTGGAAGGAAGTATTCTCCTCCTTCGTAGTCTACGTTTGGAATTTGAGGGTTGTAAGCATCTGCTTTTTCTTGCATGGCTTGTTCATAATTTTCTATCTCATTAAATTCTTTATTCGGGTAAGTTGGGGCTTCTCCAGAATCTATCCACTGCATGGCTTTTTGTCTATTTCTGGTTGTATTTGGACCACCGCCTGTTTCCAAAAGCGTACCTTCTGAATCATATACTGACCAAGTGCTTACCGCATATGTGTAATAGAACCCGTTGTAAGATACCATACCTGCTACGGGGTTAGTCGTGGAAGAGTTGTCACTAGGTTTGTCTTGCTCTGCGCCAAAATCGCGATATGCACCAAATGGACCCGTATCGAATACATCGCGAGTTCTTTGGTGACGCTGTCGCATTGTCATTGAATCACAGTAGCCTTCGCATAGCGCCTCTCGTTTTAACGAATGCGCTTCCTACGTTT
>MDTC01228611.1_pt1 | contig 10484 bp, 11 predicted proteins | sample 811181 | NCBI WGS metagenome assembly MDTC01 (sample SAMN05326644, study PRJNA326480) | marine metagenome | isolation source: seawater | place: Pacific Ocean: North | collected 2011 | reverse complement strand
GGGCGGCAAAGCGCATCGTTTGCGAAGCGTTCTGGATCATAGCAATCTTTGTCAGCAGGGCAGACATTAAAATCTCCGCCAAGGATAAAAGGCATCTCTGTTGGTAGCAGGCGGCTTGAGATATGTTCAATGAGCCTGTCCATCCAAGCAATTTTGTAAGCAAATTTTTCGGTATCAGTGGGGTTGCCGTTAGGTAAATAAAGGCCACAAACTCGTATGCCTCTTATGGTAGCCTCGATATAGCGGGCTTGTTCATCGCTGGGATCACCGGGAAGACCACGAGTAATATTCTCCATTTCGTGTAAAGATAAAATAGCCACACCGTTATAGGCTTTTTGACCATGGGTCGCTGCTTTGTAGCCAAGAGTTTCAAATTCCAATAATGGAAAGGCCTCGTCTACACACTTTATTTCCTGGAACAAAATGACGTCCGGTTTTGTGTTAGAGAGCCATTCAAGCACTCGTGGTAGTCGAGCTTTTATTGAATTAACGTTGAATGTAGCAAGTTTCAAAAATAGCTCCGTTTCCTAACATCTTTCTGAAAAGTATACGTGCACGTTGAGCACATATATTTTGAAGATTTACAATACGTTCGGATAATGGATGACACGGTGCAACGCCTACCGTTAGTGTATCTTAAATTGAGAATGACGAACCACACCCACATGAGGATGTGGCATTGGGATTTTTAATTTGAAATGATGCTCCGATTAAATCAGTAACAAAATCGAGCTCGGCTCCGTTCAGCAAGTCTAGCGAAGTGTCATCGACAACCACTGTAACGCCGTCACGCTCAAACAAGTGATCATCCGGTGTTATGTTATTGTCAAAAGTAAAACCATATTGAAAGCCAGAACACCCACCGCCAGATACAGAAACACGTAGTTTTGCTTCTTTATCCGATTCTGTCTCCATTATTTGAGCGATTCTGTTAACAGCGGCTTCGCTTACACTGAAGTCGCGCTGTGAATGCTCATCATGACTTTCGAAAATATCAGCCATCTAGGTAATCTAACCCCTGAAAATGGTTGCATAAGCATCGCTTATAGTTGATAGCAGAGGGTGAAAAGTCAATCACTAGAATCATTTTTTAATGTAATTTGCATATTTTCCTTTTCGTGCGTGACTGCGATAATCTTGCCATGTCCTTAACACTTGCCCCTTATGCCAGTAGGTTCGATAACAGTCGAGGCCGGTTATATATTGAGCCCAAAAGTCGACGTCGAACTGAATTTCAACGAGACCGTGATCGCATCATTCATGCGACAGCTTTTCGAAGATTGATGCACAAAACACAAGTTTTTATCTCTCCAGAAGGCGATCATTACCGCACGCGTCTTACCCACAGTTTAGAGGTGGCTCAGATAGCACGCGCACTTGCACGTTCTTTACAGGTAGATGAAGATCTTACGGAAGCATTAGCCTTAGCTCATGACCTTGGGCATCCGCCCTTTGGTCATGTAGGGGAGGAGGCTCTAAATAAATGTATGAAAGAATTCGGTGGATTTGATCATAATGATCAAACTCTAAGGATCCTTACCCTATTGGAGCGACGCCACCCTGCTTTTGAAGGGCTAAATCTTTGTTGGGAGACACTTGAGGGAGTTGTTAAGCATAACGGGCCGCTTCTCTCCACTAGTTCTGAAGGAGGATTACTCCCGACTATAGTTGCATATAACAAAAAACAAGACTTGGAGCTTTCTTCTTATCCTGCCCTTGAGGCACAAATCGCCGCTATGGCGGATGATATAGCTTATGACAATCATGATCTCGACGATGGATTGCGTGCTGGTATCATAACACTTGAAATGCTCGAAGACGTGCCTCACGTAGCAGGAATTTTTCGCGAAGTTCTTGATGAATATAAAGGACTGGAAATGCCGCGGGTAATTCATGAGTCGATACGTCGTTTGATTGGCAAAGCAATTGATGACCTGACAGATCAAACCAACGTTAATTTGATTAAAGCAGGGGTTTCCACAGCAGATGATATTCGATATTTTGAAACAGCCATCGCCAGTTTTTCGCCGGCGGTAGAAGGTGATGAAGGAAAAATTAAATCATTCTTATTTAAAAATATGTATTTACACCCTGCGGTACTAAACGAAGCGGCCATTGGGGCGGAACAATTGCGAGACCTTTTCAGTTTATTCCATGATGAGCCTGAAAAATTACCTCAGGAATGGGCACAAGGAGTAGATGTGCCGCACTCAGCAATCACTGCGCGTATTGTTGCAGATTATATTGCGGGTATGACGGATCGTTACGCTATTAATTTGCACCGTGCCATGTTTCAGCAGATCGGGACCAATTCATGAACCTGTTTTTCAATGTTCGAAAACGTATCATTTCTTGTATCGATAAATTGGCCGCAAGTGAGGCTATTCCACATGGCCTTGCACTAGATAATATAGCAGTAGAGCCGCCCCGTGATGCGGCACATGGTGATGTGGCAACCAATGCGGCCATGGTATTAGCAAAGCCTGCTGCGATGGCACCTCGAGATTTAGCCGAAAAACTTGGGCGGTTATTAGAAGAATTTGACGAGGTTGAAAGTGCTGACATTGCAGGGCCAGGTTTTATAAATATTCATTTGAGATTACCCTTTTGGCATCAATGTTTGGGCGACATACTAGATCTTAAAAATAGGTTTGGGGAGTCTACTATAGGTGAGGGAAAAAAGGTAAATATCGAATATGTGTCAGCTAATCCAACTGGGCCGCTTCATATCGGCCATGCAAGAGGCGCGGTTTTTGGAGACGTCTTAGCGTCACTTTTGACCAAAGCGGGCTATGATGTGACGCGTGAATATTATATCAATGATGCTGGGGCGCAGGTTGACGCATTAGCACGATCCGCTTTTTTACGATATCGGGAAGTTCTTGGCTATGAAATTGGTCAGATCGAAGAAGGGCTGTACCCCGGCGCCTACCTCAAGCCAGTTGGACAAATTTTAGCAAAAAAATATAAGGAAAAGTTTGAGAACTCTTCGGAGTCCGAATGGCTTGCCCCCGTCCGGAATGTTGCAATAGACGAAATGATGAAGTTAATTCGCTCTGATCTTGCCAAATTAGGTGTTGAACCTGACATTTTCACCTCCGAACGTGCTCTTGTGGACTCAGGTGAGGTAGTCGCTTGTTTAAACGACTTAGATTCACGTGGCCTAATTTACGAGGGTGTTTTAGACCCCCCCAAAGGTAAAAAGTTAGATGAATGGGAGCCAAGACCCCAGACTTTATTCAAGGCGGTGGAATTTGGAGACGATATTGATAGAGCATTGAAGAAGTTTGATGGAACGTGGACATATTTTGCAGGGGATATTGCTTACCATCGAGATAAATTCAATCGTGGTTTTTCTTATCAAATAGATGTGTGGGGGGCTGATCACGGGGGATATATTAAGCGGGTACAGTCTGCGGTCAAAGCCGTTACAGACAACCAAGCTACTTTAGACGTAAAAATTTGCCAATTAGTAAAGTTATTAGATAATGGTAAACCTATAAAAATGTCCAAGCGCTCAGGGAATTTTGTTACTCTTCGTGCACTTGTCGATGAGGTCGGAAAAGATATTGTTCGTTTTATTATGCTCACCCGCAAAAACGATGCACCACTCGATTTCGATCTATCATCGGTAACCGCACAATCACGGGATAATCCGGTTTGGTACGTGCAATATGCCCATGCGCGATGTAATTCGTTAAGCCGCATGATTGCGAGACAAATGCCCGGTCTAGATATAACCTACTCATCTTTAAAGGCCTCAAAATTTGAACTTTTAACGGAAAAATCTGAAATAGACCTTATCAAATTAATGGCTGGCTGGCCGCGTCTGATAGAGGCCTCTGCGATAGCAAAAGAGCCGCATCGCATCGCGTTCTATTTAAATGACTTAGCATCTGCTTTTCATAGCTTGTGGACACAGGGTAAGGAAAGTCCATCATTGCGGTTCATGATTGAAGATGAACCTGAGTTGACCAGGGCAAGAGTTGCACTTGTTTGCGCATTGCAAATGGTTATTGCTAGTGGTCTTGAACTGCTAGGGATTAAGCCACTTGAGGAAATGCGTTAATGGCTAGCGAGAATGATCCGTTGGAACGTGCTTTAGCGGAAATAGATGCGGAAGCCGGCGATACTTCGTCTGAGCCCAAGCGATTTGGGCTTGTTCCTATCGTTGTACTAACTTTCGTGTCCTTGGCCTTTGGAGGACTCGTTTGGTACGCATACGATGCCGGCGTTCGTGCCGGCAGCGAAGATGCAGCGCCGTTGTTAAAAATGAGCGGACCGATTAAAGTACCACCCCCCAAGCCTGGAGGAGTCACGGTGGCCCATCAGGAAAAAACGATATTTAATCCCGTGCAAGGTTCTAGGAAAGACCGTGAGGTTGAAAGAATATTGCCGCCACCAGAGAAGCCACTAAGTCCCATGAACGCCGCACCTCCGCCACCTAAATTGCCAAGTATTACAGGTAAAAGAACTAGACAAAGGGCACCAGATATATCTGATGTTAAAACTAAACAAACTAAACTGATCCGCCCGCCAGTTACCCCAAAAAATAAAAAAGCACCGACCAAACTGACACCTATTGATCCCTCTAGGACCCGTAAAGCAAAGACAAAACGTCGGCAGAAAGTTAGTGGACCTAGTGGGGGAGCATTTTTGATACAAACAGGGGCACTTGCAACTCCAAAGAATGCAGAGCGCGAGTGGGCAAAAATAAAAAAAAGGTATTCTGACGTGGTTGGTAGGCTTCAACTTAAAGTTTCACGTGCCGTTGTCCGCGGTAAGGTGTACTACCGGCTAAGGGCGGGTCCTATTAATTCTCGTCAAAAAGCCATAGGGATTTGTAAGACGCTTAAAAGTCAGGGTCAGGGCTGCATTGTCGTTCGAACACGCTAAAAATAATCCATCCGCAGTCATCTATGGTTGCGCGGGTACAGAAATAACCGCTGCGGAGGGAGCTTTTTTTGCGGCAAATAATCCTCTTGGTTTGATACTATTTTCGCGAAATATTGATACCCCGGAGCAGATCCGCCGATTACTAGCTGACTTCCGTAGCTCGATAGAATTTCCTGACCCTTTAATTTTGATTGATCAGGAAGGGGGCAGGGTGGCTCGGCTAGGTCCACCCGGTTGGCGAAAAACGTTAGCCGCACGTGAATTTGGCTTAATGTTTGGCTCCGATCCATCTCTTGCTCTAAAGGCAATACGATTAAACTCAGAAATACAGGCGCTTGAATTACTTGATCTCGGTATAAATACGAATTGCTCTCCGGTGGCGGATCTTGCTTGGCCGAATACGCATGAAGTAATCGGTGACCGCGCTTTCGCTAACGATTCACAAGTCGTTTCAATTTTGGCAAATGAGGTTTGTGAGGGTTATCTTTCTAAGGGTATTTTGCCCATCGTGAAGCATATTCCGGGTCACGGCAGAGCGATGGCGGATAGCCACATAGAGTTGCCGCTGGTTAACGCTGGCCGCAACGAGTTACACAAAATGGATTTCGAACCTTTTCGTCATTTGTGTCATATGCCTGCAGCAATGACAGCCCATATAGTTTATACGACTTTTGATAAAAAAGCGCCTGGGACCTTATCCAAAACTTTAATCAATGACGTTATCAGAAATGATATAGGTTTTGATGGTTTACTGTTTAGTGATGATATTGGAATGAGAGCACTTACAGGAGGTTTTGCAGATCGTGCTAATGGAGCTCTAAATGCAGGCTGCGACGTAGTCCTTCACTGCAGCGGAAATCTCGATGAAATGATGGCAGTAGCAAATGGTGTTACGCCCATGGGAACACTAGCGATGAAACGGTTCTATGACGCTCGTAATGCATGTAGGCCTGCTTTTTTTGATGAACAAAACTTGCAATCAATGCGGGAGGCTCTGTCGACCATATTGGGATAAGAATTTGTGTTTTGACGTATCTGTCCACCTGATTTTGTTAGTTGGTCTCAAACAGCACCTAATTAAGCTGCTTAAACGAATCTAAATTATGGTTTTTTACCTTCCCCAACCATAATTGTTTTAAAGAATTAATATTACTAATAAAAAATATTGCATTAAAACAATACTTTAGTGAACACGGACATATGCTTGTCCTTTCCCTCTGCAACGTGTTACCGGTAATTAACCAATAGGCGTTTATGCATTTGTAAGCCATGCTGGTAACGGCGCCTAAAGTCATGATGTGGCGAGAGTTTCAACATCAGAAGCCGTTCAGGTTATATTCCTAGTGATTGAAAAGGAAAATGCAGTGGTTTCAGAATTTCAAGAAGACATCACAGATAAATCGTATGTATCCGCCAGAGCGTCTCAGCACGAGTTAGTTCTTAATCTGGATGGTTACGAAGGCCCTATAGATTTACTACTTACTTTATCGCGAGAACAAAAGGTAGACCTGACTAAAATATCGATCCTTCAGTTAGCTAATCAGTACCTTGAATTCCTTGAACAAGCTCGTGACCTGCGTATTGAGATCGCTGCAGATTATCTAGTGATGGCGGCTTGGTTGGCCTTTTTAAAGTCACGTCTTTTATTGCCATCGGTAAAAGGTGAAGAAGAAGAAATGAGCGCAGCTGAAATGGCTGCCCGGCTCGCATTCCAGCTTCAACGCTTGGAAGGAATGCGTAATGCTGGCAAAAAATTATTTGAACGTCCGCAACTAGGGCGTGATTTTTTCAAGCGGGGTAGCCCCGAGCAGATGAAGATAGTACGAACCTCGGTTTTTGAAGTCAGTTTGTTCGATTTGTTACGGGCATATGGCTCGACGCGGGAACGTGAAAATATCTCTGCTCTTCGCATTGATCCGACCAAACTTTATACCACGGAAAAAGCGCTTGATTGGTTACGTCAAGTGATAGGTAAGGCTCCAGATTGGACAACTCTTGAAAAATTTTTGCCTCCCGGATTAGGGTCTGGAATTATACGGCGCTCCGCGATGGCAGCTACGTTTGCTGCCACACTGGAAATGGTGAAAGCTGGAGAGGCCTCCCTTCGCCAATCCAAAGCTTTTGGCCCACTCTATCTTAAATCGGGTAAGCGGGAAGAAGCAGCTTGATGACAATGGACCGATTTCAACAATTGCGGGTCTTAGAAGCCATGTTGTTTTCTTCTGCTGATCCAGTGCCGGAGAAAGTTCTGAAAGCCCGACTTCCTGAAGGAAGTGATGTAGATATACTTCTTCAAGAACTGAAATCCTTTTATTCTAACCGCGGCGTTCATCTTGTATCGGTAGGGAAGAAAGTCTGGGCTTTTAGAACTGCTCCTGACCTATCAGATCACCTTAGGATTGATACGGAAACAAAGCGCCGTTTGTCACGTGCGGCAACTGAAACACTATCAATTATTGCTTACCATCAGCCTATTACTCGGGCTGAAATCGAAGAAGTAAGGGGGGTGGCTACATCGAAGGGGACGCTCGATATTTTGCTGGAGGCAGAGTGGATTAGGCCACGCGGGCGTCGCCGCGTTCCTGGGCGTCCGGTAACTTGGGGAACAACGGAGCAATTTTTAGATCAATTTGGAATTGAGCGAATTGAGGATTTGCCGGGGATTGAGGAATTAAAAGCTGCTGGTCTTTTAGATACTCGTCCGGGGTTAATGTCGTTGGGTCAAATATCTGATGGAAGCGATAATGCTGATAGTGACAGTTATGAGAAGAATGAAGGGGATATTGCTCGCGATTAGTGTAGTTGCTTTTTAAGCAAGTTTATACCGTTGGGTTTGGGAACTACCTGTTTTACAATACAAGTTATCTTAGACAAAGAAAGGGAGTAGCTATGATTGCTGACCCTGCACTAGAGTTTATTGATGTATGCCATCACTATGGTGACACTTCCGCTGTGCAAGGCTTCTCCCTCGAGCTCGCTGAGGGCGAAATAGTATGTCTTTTAGGACCATCAGGTTGCGGTAAAACTACTACGTTGCGGTTGGCTGCGGGTCTAGAGGTGCTCCAGTACGGCGAAATCCGAATTGCAGGGAAACCGGTTGCCAAAAGTTCAGATTTTAGCCTTTCTCCTGAAGAGCGTGATGTTGGGTTAGTATTTCAAGACTATGCTCTGTTTCCTCATCTCACAGTTAAAGAAAATGTGGCATTTGGAGTGAGGAATTACAGAGACAACGAAATGGCAGATGAGATTTCCCAACTGCTCAAAACTCTTGGGATCGCCGATTTGGCAAACCGTTACCCTCACTCTCTATCTGGCGGACAACAGCAAAGAGTTGCATTAGCTCGAGTATTGCTTCCGAAACCTAAGCTCATAATGCTGGACGAACCATTCTCAGGACTTGATGCCAGACTTCGCGATCAGATTCGAGATGACACTTTGCATTTATTGAAGCAATCCGGGGCGGCAGCGTTATTGGTCACCCATGACTCAGAGGAAGCTATGTTCATGGGTGACCGTATAGTGGTAATTAATAATGGAGTGACCCAGCAAATTGGCAGGCCAGAGGAAATTTACTGTGAGCCGGCAAATATTTTTGTGGCTGAATTTTTCAGTGAAGTGAACCGTATTTATGGTTTTGTAGAAAATGGAAAGGTAAATACAACAATTGGTATTATCGATTCCGGAAATATAGCAGGAGGAACAGAAGTTGAGATTCTTATTAGACCGGAAGCACTGCGCTTAACCCGCCCGACAAAACAATCTTTTGAATTTCGGGTGCAGGCAATCGAAGCGCGTATGCTAGGACGTTCTTCCCTCGTTCACCTTTGTACTGATGGGGTAGATGGAGAACAAATCCACCTTCATGCGCGCATACCGGGGCGATATTTGCCTGAGAAAAATGAGAGGCTGAGAATTGATATTGACCCAAATCAAACTTTCATCTTTCCTAAACCATAAATATATATTCATAGTCATTCTTTGCCCAAAGTCTTTGCAGTTTATATGATAAATTTTACATCCCCACCTCGATGAGGAAAATTTTCAAAAAAGGAGAAATTGATGTCGCTGGGTCCGTGGGAAATTTTGATTCTGGTTGCGCTTGCTCTGCTAGTTTTTGGTGGTCGCGGGAAGATTTCGCAGATAATGGGTGACTTTGGAAAAGGACTCAAGAATTTCAAGCAGAATATTAAGGACGAAAATAAGAGTGAAAAGCCTTTGGATATTGGAGAGGTTGAGCCAAAGACGATCGACTCGACTGCTACTGAGATTCTTGAAGGGGAATCAAAAAAATCAAAAGTTAGTAAGTAAGAATTTGCACATATTTAATCTAGAGACGAAATTGCATGTTTGATATTGGCTGGCCTGAGCTGATTATTATAGCGGTTGTAACTATTGTGCTCGTAGGTCCGCAGGAATTACCGAGTGTACTTAGAACCTGTACTCGTGCGGTGAGGCGAATGAGAGAGTTAATGTTTGACTTTCAGTCTGGATTCGACGATCTAGCCCGAGAGGCAGAACTCGATGAGGTACGTGAAAACCTGTCATCAGTTCCGTATAGAAATATTGCCAACAAGGTTGATGAAGAGCTTGACTTGGAAACCGAATTTAATGAATTGAATGATATTGTTGAGGAAGATAAAAAGCCCAATAATTCTGAACCTGAGCCAGACAAAGCTCTGACATGAGCGATGGATCGGAAGGTGTCAGGCCAAGTGACAAAAATCAAAAAGATGCCGAAGCAACCAATGATCCTAAGTTGCCACTGCTCGCCCATTTAGTGGAGCTGCGACGGCGACTTATATATTCAATTGGGGCATTACTGATATCTTTTATAGTCAGTCTCTATTTTGCAGACTCTATATTTAACTTTCTAGTGAACCCCCTTAATGACCTGTGGCAAGGTCAGAAGGGAAAGAGGCTGATCTATACCGCAATGCACGAGAAATTCTTCACTGATTTAAAAGTAGCTTTTTTCGCTGCGGGATTTTTGTCGTTTCCAATCGTGGCTAATCAGGTCTGGAAGTTCGTAGCGCCGGGGCTGTACAGTAGCGAGAAATGGGCTTTTTTACCCTTTCTCATTGCTTCACCAGTTCTTTTCTTCACAGGTGGTGCGTTCGTGTACTATCTGGTTTTACCGATAGCGTGGGAGTTTTTCGCTGGATTTCAACAGATGGCAACAGGAGGCCAAATTGCCATAGAACTTGAGCCCAAAGTTAATGAATACCTTGCCTTAGTAATGAGGCTTATCTTTGCTTTTGGGTTGAGTTTCGAACTCCCGGTTATTTTAATTCTTTTAACCCGATCGGGTTTGGTGTCGATAGAATTTTTGAAACAGAAACGTCGATATGCTTTTGTAATAGCATTTGTTGCTGCTGCTATATTAACCCCTCCAGATCCGTTAAGTCAGTTCGCATTGGCTATCCCAATAATTCTCCTTTATGAAATTTCAATTTGGTGTTCGATTGCCTTGGAACGCAAACGTGTGGATTCAGGACAAAGTGAAGAAAATGATTAACATTGACGGTCATATTTTTACTAATTGTAATAAATAACAAATACCTAACGGGATATTTTAACTGCCATGCATG
>MDTC01222412.1_pt1 | contig 10484 bp, 7 predicted proteins | sample 811181 | NCBI WGS metagenome assembly MDTC01 (sample SAMN05326644, study PRJNA326480) | marine metagenome | isolation source: seawater | place: Pacific Ocean: North | collected 2011 | reverse complement strand
TCATTACATCCAGACGGAGTATACGTACAAGAACCATCGTCTACAGTAGCAGTAGCGTCATAGTTATCAGCAGATGGATCTGTACAACCATTTAAGCCGGAACACGGTGAACAAGACACTTCAACAAGTTTAGTGATATTATCTACACACCCATTATCGTCTACTACTGTTAATAGTACATCATATAAACCACAAGTATCATACATATATTGAGGATTTTGAGATATACTGTTAGTAGCATTTTGGTAACTTCCATTTCCACCCATATTCCAGTTCCAATTCATGATGGTTCCAGATGAGCTTGAAAGATCTGAAAATGTAGTACTATTTCCTAGACATACTGTATCAGCAATAAAATCAGATGTTGGGTTTGAAAAGACACTAATCGGTTGTGTAATTGTATCAGTACATCCATCAGCATCTACAACAGCAAGAGTTACAGAATAAACTCCAGAACTACTGTATAAGTGTGTAGGATTCATAATCGTTGATGTTGAGCCATCACCAAATTGCCATAAATAAGTTACTAAAGAGTTATTGGAAACAGAGAGATCTATAAAAGTTGTAGTGCTTCCCATACATACATTATCGACTACAAAATCTGCATAAGTAGAAAAACAAAAAATACATGTTCCATCATCTACAGTAGCGGTAGCATCATAGTTATCAGCAGCTGGATCTGTACAACCTAGAACATCTGTAGTACCAATACAATCTGAGTCTACTCCATTTAAGGTTAATGCATCAAATTCCACATCTCCACTTGAGAACTGGAATTTAACAGATCGATCAAAACTAACAGCAGGAACTGTAACAGTGTTTGTTCCAAGAGTCAATGCTTGTGCATTGCCATTGTTCCAGTTACCATTAGCTACAGTTTTAACTACTCTATAGTTTGCTCCACCTGCTGGTAAAGACGTTACATTCATTGTAAATGTTTGAGCCGACTGACTAGCTGCTCCATCAGCTAGAGTTGTCGCTACAAGAACATGAGTCCATGTTGTATTAGGACCAGCAATAAAATCATCACAATCACTAATTAATGATGTATTGCCAGAAGGATACGTACATGAACCATCGTCTAAAGTAGCCGTAGCATCATAGTTAGAAGCAGCTGGATCTGTACAACCAAATACAACTGGGGGACAAGAACCACACGTTCCATATGTGTTGGAAACATCAGCTGTTCCTACAGTCCATAATCTATTAGCATATGACCAATAATCTGTCACAGGAGTACATGACCAATCTCCAGAAGAAGTACCTGAAGCAACCAAATCTTCCTGAACACCATCAACAATTAGCAAGTATTCCATATCAGCAGTTGGGGCAGGATCAAATGTAAATGTCCATGTCCCATTTCCATTGTCCACAGCAGCTGGACCTCCATTAGGATCCCAACTCCACCATGGTCCAGTTAAACGAACCTCAGTAGCTGGAACACAAACAGTAGTTGTTATTGTTAAAATTGATGAAGTATAAGTACATGAACCATCATCTACAGTAGCGGTAGCATCATAGTTATCAGCAGCTGGATCTGTACAACCTAAAATATCTACAGAATTTACAATAATTACTCCAATCATTCCCATAGTAACATGTGGCTGACAAACATAATAGTAAGTCTGTGCTGCATTAGGAATAAATTGTCCAGTAGTTCCATAACCAAAGTTAAAGCCACCATTTGAAGCTGTTCCTCCAATTAGAAAAGTTGCTTCACTAACTTCAACAGCATTATGATTACCCCCTAAGATAAAATTAATTGTATCACCTAAATTACAAATTATAGTATCTGGAGTAAAAGATAATCCAGAAGTTGTCACAGTATATGAAGTGATTTCAGGACAAGGAGAACAAGAGCCCCAAACATCTGATGTTGAATAAGCTCCTACTACAACTTGTCTATTAGCAAATGACCAATAATCAGTAACTGGAGTACATGACCAATCTCCTGAAGCAGTACCATTTGCCAATAAAGCACTTGCTTCGCTGTTTGCCCAACCATCAGCACAATATATATATTCAAAATTTCCAGAGGGCAGTGAAAAGGTTCCTTCCCATACACCATCATTATCAGAATCATTCAATATGTATGTTCCGCACGACCATCCATCTGAAGGGCCTGTCACAGAAACATATCCTGGAATAAAACCAGCGCAATTCATATCAACAGTAAAGGTCATATCATATATACATGAACCATCATCATTATTGGCAGATGAGTTATAATTATTGGCAGTTACATCTGTACATCCATCAACTAAAGAAATTGTACAACCTCCCCAAGGGACTGCATCTAAAACTAAATCAGACGATAGAACATCAAAAAATCTATTAATTGCATATCCAGAAGAAAGTGTTGAATCAGGAGTAACATTTACACATGATAAAGAAGAGTCTAAAACTTCCTGAATATTCCAATTATCAGCTGAAAATTTAAATTCATATGTTCCAGGTGCCAAAAGGGTTGTAAAATCCCAAACATTGTCACCATCAATATCACTCATTTGCCAACAACTTCCACACCAATTATTGAAAGTACCATTAACTTCAGGTGTATTAAAACCACTAATACCATTCATATCTAACTGAAATGTAACATTGTAAGCAGAAGTTCCAGAGCCACAAGGACCGCAAGATTCCCAACAAACAACTGGAAGAACAGTATCAGATGACACGTTTAATGTACGGTTTGTAAATCCAAAATTGGATACAACACATGGGTCTCCAGAAAATAAATTTTCTTGAATGTTCCAGTTATCAGCAGCAAACTTAAACTCTAAATCAGTGTTTTTCAAGACCTTTCCTGTAACCTCCCAAACATTATCATTGTCAGCATCGGTCATTGACCAACAATTTCCACACCAATTATTAAAAGTACCATTAACTTCAGGAATTGAAAAAGATGAAGAAACGGTGCTCATATCAACTTGAAATGTAACATTTGCTGAGTCAGCAGCTGTTTGAGAAAATGCTCGATTACTAAAAGAGATAAATGCAATGAAGCAAATTAAAAAGTGAAATATTTTTTTCATAATATATTGTTTTGTTTTTAACAAATTTAAATTTAATTAAAAAAAGGTTAGTGTCAAAATTACATTAACTAAAATTTAGCTAGATTCAAAAGATGAAAAAACAGACTTAGTGTAATTAATACACTTAAATATTTTTAGTCTTTTTTTTGCTAAAGAGAGATATATTTTAAATTATTTAGAGTCAATTTTTGACATGTAACTTATCAAATCAAGCAATTTAAACGCATATGCATACTCATTGTCATACCAACTAACTATTTTCATAAATTTATCATTTAACTCTAAACCTGCAGATGCATCTATTATCGAAATTCTTTTATCCGAAATAATATCTGAAGAAACCAATTCATCTTCTGAATAACCTAGTATACCTTTCATTCTTTCACTTTCAGATGCAGATTTAAATGTTTCACAAATTTCTGTGTATGAAGTTGATGTTGCTAAGTTAACAGTTAAATCAACAACAGAAACATTTGCCACAGGAACCCTAAATGACATGCCTGTTAACTTTCCTTTAACATTTGGAATAACTCTATCAAGTGCTTTTACAGCACCAGTTGAAGAAGGAATGATATTTTGAAAAGCACCTCTTCCTATTCTCCAATTACTTCCAGAAAAACTATCAATACTTGCCTGAGTAGAAGTAACAGCATGAATTGTAGTCATCAAACCACTTTCCATGCCATAATTATCATCAAGTATTTTAACCATTGGAGCTAGACAATTAGTAGTACAGGAAGCATTGGATACAATATTCATTTCTGGAGAATACTCATCTTCATTTACACCCATGACAAACATTGGTGTAGTATCTTTTGATGGCGCAGACATAACTACTTTCTTTGCCCCAGATTTAAGATGTTTATTAGCTAATTCTGAAGTTAAATTTCTTCCGGTTGATTCAACAATGTAGTCAGCTTGAACATCTGACCAATTTATATCCTCAATATTTGAAAAATTAGTAACTCTTATTTTATTATCTCTAATAACTATATAATTATCAACTATTCTAATATCACATTTGATTTTTCCATGTGTAGAATCATATTTCAATAAATAAACTAAATAATCAATTTCTATCAGATCATTAATAGCAACAATTTCAGTATTTGGATTTTCAATAGAAGCTCTCAAAACCATTCTACCTATTCTTCCAAAACCGTTAATTCCAATTCTTGTAGTATTTTTTTTCATAGTATTTTTTTTAACTTATTACAAAGATAGTGTAAAAAATACACTTACAAAAAAAATTGTTACATCTAATTTCTAATAAAAAAAAATTATATTCGCAAAAAAATACAAGACAAAAAAATGATATTAATAGCTGATAGCGGATCAACTAAGTGTAGTTGGGCAATTTGCGACCAAAATGGCAACCAATTAGATGAATCAAGAACAATTGGTTTCAATCCATATTTCATAAGCCAGGAAAGAATACTAGAAGAGCTAGAAAAGTCATCTTTATCATCAATTAAAAATAATATAACGCATGTTTTTTTCTATGGAGCTGGCTGTTCATCTTCTCAAAAAAATCAGATTATTCAAGAGCCATTTGATATATTTTTTTCAAATGCTAAAGTAGTTATTGGTCATGATCTTGATGCTGCATGCTATGCAATGTATAATGGAGAAACAAATATAACCTGCATACTTGGTACTGGATCAAACTCTTGCCTATACGACGGGGAAAAAATTTATGAAAATGCTCCTTCTTTAGGTTTTATTGCAGGGGATGAAGCATCTGGCAATTATTTTGGCAAGAAAATAATTAGCTTATATTTCAACAAACTACTTCCGAAAGATTTAATTGAAATATTTGAAAAAAATTATGAACATGATATTCATGTTGTAAACCAAAAAATATATAAAAATTCAAGAGCAAATGTTTTTTTAGCTGAATACTTCCCTTTTATCATACAAACCAAGCAAAATACAACCATAAAAAAAATTATTGATGAGACGTTAGATGAGTTTATTAATATTCACGTAAAGTGTTTTGAAAACTACACTAACTTGCCAATAAACTTTATCGGATCCGTATCATATTTCCTATCAAAAGAAATTGAAGAAGCTGCTAAAAGACATAATTTGAAAATTGGAAAAATAGTTCAAAACCCAATTAAAGCTCTTATTAACTTTCATTCAAAGAAAATAAATAGTATTTAATATTTATTTTTTTTCAAATTCTATAAAAATTTCATGATCTTTTCTTGAACTTAATGAGTTTTTACAATTTTCAAAAATTTTAAAACTAAAGTGATTTTCAAAAAGATTAGTATATAGTTCTTTAGTCGCTCCATAAGGAGGATGGTCGTAATCAAATTCTCTATCAAATAAAAGCCCAACTAATTTTCCTTTACTTTTTAATAAATCATAAACTTTTTCAACATATAATTTTCGTTTATTCTTTTTAATTGCGCAAAAAAAAGTTTGCTCAATAATTAAATCAAATTTCCCTTTAAGATTAAAAAAATCTTTACATAAAATATTTTGATCAGGAAAGCTAGGAACTCGGTTCCTAAAATTTGAACATGCTTTTTTAGCAAAATCAAGATAATAGACGTTTAAAAAATTATTATTGTGTAAATATTCCACTTCATATCCATTTCCAGCACCAATAACCAAAATTTTTGCATTAATCATTTTAAAAGAATTAAAATATTCTTCAAGAGGTGGTGTTATATTACCTACATCCCATCTAGTATCAAATTGCTCATAACGATTATTCCAATATTTAGAGTCTAATTTCATGAATAAAACCTAATAATTTATAATAAATATCATTTAATAAATCTCTTTAACATTGAAGGAAGGAACAATAAATCAAAAACAACTGCTATAACAGCTGAAGTTATAGTAATACTTGCCAACTGACTAATAGATTTAAATTCAGAAAAAATTAACGGAACTAAAGATAAAATAATGACAATAGTAGTTTTAATAACCGCATTAAATGTTTTATTATGACAATATTCAATACAATACTTTACCGATTTTTTCTTTCTTCTATTTATACTATATGCAGATATGATATGTATTGAATCGTCAACAATAAGACCAAAGACAATTGCGAAAATAAAAGCATTAGATAAACTTATATAAAAACCAAATAAAGAAAATAAACCTATGCAGCTTAGTAACGGAATAATATTTGGAATTAGCGAAACAAATAAATAATTTAAATTAAAATTATTGAATGCTACAAACAAAACACCAATTAAAAACATAGCAATAATAAGCCCATAAAGAACTTCTAGAGTTAAATCATTACTTATTTTATCAAATAAATATCCAACACCACCAACTTTTATATTATCACCATGACTATTTTTTACATTTTTGTACAGAGTATTTGATTTTAAACTTCCAATATCTTTGATACGAGTCTTGAGCAAGACATTATCATGATTATAAAACTTAAAATCGATATTAATATTATTTTCACTAGCAATTTTGTTAAAGTGATCTAATTTATCATTACTTATTTCAAATGAAAGGGGTTTTATTCCTCCAAAATTCTTTTCTAAAAAATTAATTTCTTTTAACAAAACAGATTTATTGTTTAGTTCGTCAGTTAAAAAATTATCAATTTGAATTTTTGAAATTCCAACAACTGATAATACAACAAATAAAAATAAAATTATTTTTCTGTATGGAAATAATAAACTTAAAAAAGACCTCATCATTAGAAGCAAAGTTGTTTGTACATTTTTTTTAATCAATCTTAGATCAATTATAAGAGAAAACAAAGTAATTATTATAAATAGTGAAATAAATATAGAAAGGGTAGTCACTATACCAAAACGAACTAACGGCTCAAATGCCCCAAAAGCAAAACTCAAAAACCCAATTGCAGTAGTTAATGAAGTAAGAAAAACTGGTTGTCCTATATTCTTCATTTGAAATCTAAAAAGCTTATACTTGTTTGAAATAGGCCTATTAATATTAAGTAAATGCATAAAGTCTGAAATCGTTATAATAAAAATAATTGCAGGCACAATAATCATTACCAACTCTATTCCTCCAAATAAAAAAACAGAAAGTGATAATGACAAAGTAATGGAGATAAAGTTTGACATCAAACTAACCAAAACTAATTTTAAGCTTCTTTGAAAATACCACAAAATAAAACTGCAAAGTAAAGAACTAATCAAAACAAAAATTAAGACTTCTTTCACCACAGCTTGCTTCATATAAATCTCAGATTTTTGTTGACCGGTTATGCTTGCGGAAAGAAATGTTAATTTAGAGAACTTTTTATCTAAAAAATCAAGAAGCTGTTTTTTTTGTAATTCATTATCTAAGTCATGACTTTTGATAATGATTAAAAGATTTTTTTTGTTTTTAGAAATAAAATTACTTTGATGAAATTTTAATTTATTTATGGAATTTTTATATGTAACTTCGCTAGTTAAATCAAATAAATTAATTGGAGTTGGAATTATTGATTGATTTAATATTATTTTTTCATTAAAAACACTATTTACTGAGTTTATAAATTTATGTTTTCCAATCGATGATAGCAATTCACTAATTTTAACAGATTCTGAATAAGTTAAAGAATCTGAAAGGGAACAGCCAACAAGTAATAAGTTTTTATCGTCAATTGATTTTTGAACTATATCTTTATCTGTACTTGATAATTCAATAATTCTTTCACTGTCAAAAAAAACTTTAAAATTATTAAAATTAAATAGTGCAAGTACAGAAAAAAAAAGTATTAAGATTAAATTAACAAATCTATATTTCCAAAAAAAACGGATCATTTAAATACTTTATTTTTAAGTTTGAAGAAAAGGCAATATAGATAACTCTTTTGATTTTGCTTCAACCATTACATCAATATCATTACCATATAAATTAGGAAGTTTTTTTATTAGATCTGAGTGCGCCTGTTTTTTGATATTGGGTAATTTTTCATGTTCTGATTTTGATTCAGAGTAATGAACAACTGGTTTTATATTTTTTGGCCATGTTGATAACGCAAGCAGCAAAGCCTCTTTTTCATTTAGGCCTCCTGTACAAAACTTATGATGATGGTAATCAAAAACAATTGGTATACCAATTTTCTCATGTATATACATCAAGTCCTTTACAGAATACATTGTTTCTTTGTCATCATTTTCTATTGTGAGTCGATTTTTAACTCCATCAGGTAATCTGTTGAAATTTGAGCAAAACCTGTCCATTGCTGATTTTTTATCTCCATATACTCCGTTACAATGAATATTAATTTTATTATAGACTGAGTCACTAACGCCTATTAAATTGAAAATTTCAGAGTGAATACCCAAATCTTTAATGGTATTCTGAATAACATTTTCATTTGGAGATGGTAAAACGTTAAATGGACCCGGATGAAACGTAACTCTTATTTGATTTATTTCAATTAATTTTCCTATCGTTTTAAATAAAACTTTCAATTCATCATACTGAGGCAGCATATTAATTTTATAATGAGATACCCAAGGAAAAATATCTGATGATATTCGAAATAGCTTGATGTTATTTTGAACATTCCATTCAATAATAGTTAATAAATCTTCTACATTTTTTTTGGCAAGCTCTCCTGCATATTCTAAACCACGAGTTAGAAATGTTTTTTTAACCATACCCCTATTAGTAACTACTCGATTTTTTAACTTTGATAAAGTTATATTTTGACATGCATAACCTAAACTCATTTTACGTACAGATTGATCAGTTCATCAAAATCTTTAGTACTAACATAAGGCAAGCTCAAGACTTTTTTATTGGAATAATAATCATTTAATCCACACACCGATATTGATCCGCTTTTTTCAACAAGTAATTTGAAATTATTATCCAAATAATCATGATTTAAAAAAATATGCTCTACCTCTCCAACAATGAGAATAGATGATGTGCTTTTAATTTCAATCATTTCTTTAAGATTTAATCCAAACTTAATTTTACTTTCCTTAACAAATGGAGCACTAAAATTTGACAAATACTCCTCGCTTAAACCACAAACCTTAAACTCCGATTTAGTATCTTCTAACTTAGCGGAAGTAAAGTGTGCATTTGGTATTTTATTTGATGGAATGTGGTTAACAGTATAATGCTTAGATTTGATTATATTTTCAAGAGTATGCCTTCTAATATTTTTATTAGATCTTACAAAGCATCCAAATAGAGAAGGATTACTAGAAATATGAACGAAAGAACTAAATATGGCTAAGTTTGAATTTTTTTTATTTCTTGTACCAACTAAAAGTGCTGGTTTAACTCCACTTAGTGAATTGATTAAGTTAATTCTATGAATTCTTGAAAGACTATTTATTGCATTCTTATCTAGGTACATAGATAAATAGATTTAAAGTTATTTGCTAATTACAGACATTCCTCCGTCAACACTAATATCTTGACCTGTAATCCATGAAGAGTTTTCAGAGAGCAAAAAATGGATAATTGAGGAAATATCTTTGGGGCTTCCAATTCTTCCTAACGGATTATTTTGACTTAACTTTTCTTTTACTTTTTCATTTCTCAATAATCTTTGTGACATTTTACTTTCGAATAAAGACGGAGAAACACAGTTAAATCTAATTTTTGGCGCATATTCTGCTGATAACGATTTACACAATCCCACAATTGCTGATTTCACCATTGATACAGAAGAATGAAATGGCAAACCTAATTTTGCAGCTACCGAGCTAAAAAATATAACTGAAGATCCATGGCTCAATTTCGGTATGTAAAACTTTAAAATATTTATCAGACCTAAAACATTAACTTCATAATCCTTATTGAAATCATTAATTGATAATCTTGTAAATTGTTTAAGATTTATAGTGCCGGGAAAATAAACAATACCATCATAAGACAAGTCTGTTTTGAGGAATGTATCAGGATTTAGCACATCAAAATCAGCAACATCACTCTGTTCAGCATTTCTACTCATAGAGATAAAATGATAATTTTTAGAATATAATTTTTTGAGAGATAAAGCAGAAGAACTGTCTGCACCAACTAAAAGAATTTTTTTCATTTTATGTAAATTAAAATAGCAAGGCAAGAGTATATTTTAAACCCTTTTATTAATTAAAACTTGTATTTTTCTTGCCTTGCTATTTGTTAATATTATTTGTTAATGAATTTAATTATTTTACCATCTTCAAATACATCAAATAAAACTTGGTTTTTTAAGTTTCTTTGTACCCTCTCACCTAAAATATTAAGAGTATATATGTATGATGGATCAGAGTCTAAACTTACATTCGTTGCAGAAGTAGAGCTTGGCAATAGCACAGCATCAATTACATGTACTACTCCATTATCAGCTACTAGATCTGCTACAGTTACCTGTGCATTGTCAATAAAAACTCCGTTTGCATTTATTGTAACAACAACATCTGTACCTAATAGTGTTGTAACAACCTGACCATTTGATAGCATTCCTGACATTACGCTGTCTGCAACAACATG
>MDTC01094053.1_pt1 | contig 10484 bp, 12 predicted proteins | sample 811181 | NCBI WGS metagenome assembly MDTC01 (sample SAMN05326644, study PRJNA326480) | marine metagenome | isolation source: seawater | place: Pacific Ocean: North | collected 2011 | reverse complement strand
CTGCACGCAACTGATCTAAGAAAAAGTCACTAGCAGGTAACTGTCCTCGTCTTCCATCCTTGAAACCTGCAGCATACTCTGATTTGTATCGGTGGCGGCCGCCGACCTCTACATCATCAGGGGCATAAAAACCCTCCTGTAATTTGGCAAGTATTTTTCTTTTAATTGTCTCTTTTAGATTGCTCATATTTTTTTCCTCCAATGAAATGGGCATATTAAGTTTTAGTGTATTTTGTGACTTGCAAGAATCTTCCCAATCCCTAAACATCATGTTGCCTTTAAGATATGCTTCTTCTTCCATATTCCTCATATGTGGATCAGTTTGCGCATAACCCTCTTCTGTTTGGGTATTTTGCAAATCGCCTCTAACATTCTGTGCATGATGCACTAATTCATGAGAAAGTGATCTTAACGCATCCTTGGGGTGCCTGTTTGATATGTAAACAGTAACAACTTTCTTATCAGGTTGATAGTGTGCTGTATATCCCAACATGTTGTTAGCATTATTTTTATCTGTAACATAGTGAACATCTGGGTCTTTATCATAACCCAGTTGCTCTCTACAATAGTCCATTAGGGACTGTGTTGCTTGTTTAAATTTACCACCATACATATTTTAATACCTGCAAGTATATGTAAATAGTTAAATGACTTCCTTATTTCCTGAAAACAATACTTCAATATCTTTATTGATGCCATTAACAAAATGACTTATATGTTCTTTCATATGTGCTCCTTCAGAAAATTCTAAAGCATTCACACCTTCATACAATTTCCAAAATTTAACTTTTTCTAAAACATCAATCTTATTAACAACTAGTTTTGTTACTCCATTTATGTTGACTGCTTTTTTCAGTAGATCTAAATCTAACCAATTTGTTTGTCTCGGTCTCCCAGTAGTTGCGCCAAATTCTTGTCCTGCTTCTCTTATATCATCTAATATAGGATCTATACCTTGAAATTCCTTCGCACCCACATAAGTTTCATAAATTTTTGATACACCCCAAACATCTCTTATTGCTTTTGGCGGAACTCCATTTAAAATAGCAGATCCAATAGTGCAATGCGATGAGGTTACATATGGGTAATCACCCCAATCAATATCTAGACCAAATCCTTGTGCTCCTTCAAAAAGTATTTTTACTTCTTCAAACTCTTCATTGTTGTGTAATTCTTCGTACATATCAATAATATATTCTGCCAATTCTGGCATTTCAAGTGCAACCATACCTTTACGAGCGTATTTGTCTCTATACGCTGGTCCGTTACCTCTTTTTGTTGTTCCTATTTCTGTATCTTTTGAATCTTGCGCAATATGAAAATCTGTTATTATATGCACATTGCTCGCTACCTTAATTAAACCTTTAGTCGAGATACCGGCACTTTCTAGTTCTTCTATCTCTCTAAAAAATTGATCTACGTTTAATACACAACCAGGACCTATTATAGATCTAATACCATGCAGAACACCACATGGTATGTGATGTGTTACTAGTTTATTTCCCTCATGATAGATTGTGTGACCAGCATTGCATCCACCATTATAGCGGACAACATGGGTATAGTTATTTACTTTACACAAGTGATTAGCGACCTTGCCTTTGCCACAGTCGCCATATTGAAGATCTACAATAACATCTGCTAACATTTTAACTCCTTTGTTAGAACAGAATTATTATATCACTTATAAGAGTCTTTTTTCTTTTAACCTCTTGTAAAAAGAGATGACAGTTTTCTCCACTCTTTTAGTGTCTTTTTTGCTTCAGATACTGCTTCTTCGCCTCCAGTTTGAGGTTCGATTGGATCTTCTGGAACATCTCCTCTTATCAACCCGTACTCTTTCAACGTTCTCATGATTATGAAAAGCGCTTTGGAATTTTTGGATGTTTTACCCAAACCATTCTTTTTTAGTTGTTTAATCAAAGTAGGTTGCACTTGCTTGTAAGTAAATTTTCTTGGAGGGTTCCGATCTGTTATTTGCTTAAGCAGAACTTCAATGGTTCCATCGACAGCAGTTCGAATCTTGTTTGTCAGTCTTGCAGTTTTAACTAACCCTGCTGCTTTAAATGCCTTCGCCATATCATTGTAAATCGAAGCATCAACAGTCAAATAAGGTTCTAATTCTAATTTTCCTTTGCCTTTAACCTTTTTGATAATTTTGTCAACAGGCAAATCTGCAACAGGCGTATCATCACCTTGCACACCAAATTTGTTTCTAAGATCATCAGTACTTGGGTCAGAATCTCTACCAGTAATCCCTTGATCCTGTGCTTTTTGCATTGTGTCTCTTTCTTGATCTTTTTTGCTAGCACTTCTTGTTTTTGTACCAGGGTGAAATTTAACACCATCGTCATCCAATCTGACAAGAACTAACTTTCTTTTCTTTTCCTTGTCTAATGGCACATCAACGTCAGGATCAGGTTGAGGAACTATTGGATTTGGTTCCGGATCTGGTTCTGGTTTAGGGTCAACTTTAGTAGGTTTATCTGGATCAATTGGTTGGTTTTTTCCTACCGGTTCTAGTGGTTGAAGTTTTTGAAATAAATCATTTAGTTTTTGCGCTCTAGATGATTTTTGACCCTTTAGTCTCGCCAAAGCGACACCTGCTGATGCTGCCATAAGTCCAGCACCGATCATACCAAGAGCACCTGAACCCACTATAGCACCTGCTGTTCCTATTTTAGCAACGGCACCGCCAACCTTTAGAGTTGGAACAATTGTTTCAATTTTGGTTGTTAGTGTTTCTGCAGCGACTTTTACGTTTTGCGCTGATACGCCAAGAACGTTTGTTAACCCGCCTTTAAATGTACCAGCACCTGCTGCACCTTGAGATATTTCCTGCGCGAATGTAGGGTCTTTTTGCGCTACAAACTGTATAAACTCATTTGATGGTTTAGTAGCGTTAACAATCTTAAAAATGTTTTCATTTGCACCAGGACCAGCACCATATTCAGACATGTAAGTCAACATTTTAGAACCTGCCTCTGGGTTAGGCATTGCATCAGAAAAACCTTTTATAACCTCTGGTATGCCAACTCCCTTGCCGCCAGCGGCAGCAGTTTGAGTAGATATATCACCCAGTTGTTTAGTAAATTCTCCCATTGTTTGTGCAACTTGCCCATCTGTTGCTTTGCCTACCATATAAAGTAATCCATTTTCAGACGTAGCAATTTCTACAGTTTTACCAACACTTTGCACCAGATCTGATTGAGTTGTTGTTCCTTTTACAACAGTCTGAGTTATCTCTGGCGCTCCCATCCCTGACGCCATACCGATTGCATGTGCTAAAGAGAACCCACCTCCAAGAAGTCCAAGAACTAACGGCAACTTGCCAGACTTAAGTCCTTGCATTGCTTTTGTATCTTTTGCTCCTTTATCTTGAAAACCTGCTTTCTTTCTTAGGGAATCTCGATCCCCCTCCTCGCCTTTGTTAAAAAACTCTTCCTCTTCTTCGGAGTCTGCAACTTTTTCCTGTTCCAAAAGCACGTCTTGAATAAGTTCAAACCTTGCCAGAGGATCTTCATTCAACCAGTCAACGAATGTGTGATTGGTTCTACCAAACTCCTGCTCATAAATAACATAAAGATTTTCAAATTGTCTTACTTGTTCTTCATTGAAATGCTTGTAAACATCAGCAAGTTTTTTATCAGAATAAAACTCGACAAGATCTCTTAGATCGGAAATCATTTCATTGGCAAGGTCGATAGGAATGTGTCCATCTTCCTTTGGGTCTTTTTCCACACCTGCCTTAATCGAATCATATATGGATTCCAAACTTATTATTCCGTAGTTAAAACCTAATTCTTCTTTATTATTAGGAAAACCCTTGGTAGTTTCTTCCTCATCCATTTCTTCTCTGAATTTTCTAAGAAACTCGCTAGATGTTTTGTCAAAAAGTTTGCCAATATACTCTTCTGCTGCTTGTTTCTCCATTTTTTTCTTTTTTGAAAATACAGCGACCAAATCATCCATTGTTCCCAGTTTAGCAAGACCAGATTTAAAACTATCAAACAAACCCTCATCTAAACTTTGAATTCTTTCAAACTTTTTCCAATTTTCAAAAATTAACTTTGTATCTTTCATGTTATTTATTCCTTTTTTTAGACTTTTTTTGTCTAACGTTTTTTGCTTTGCCTCTCCTATTGGGATTAGGATCTTCTTTTCTCTTCTTTTTTGCTCTTTTATCTCTCTCTTTTTTACTCATACGACCTCGGTCGTCTGGATCTCGGCAATAAGGTTTAGTTTTTTGTCCTGGTTGTTTTGCACACGGTTTACCGTCGTACTTACCTCCAGTCTGAACCCATCCTCCACCTTTAAACCAATCACGAAGAGAATATCCTTTGCTACTTGCACCTTTTCCGTCACGCTTTCCGCCTTTGCGTTTCTTGCGCTTTTCATCAAGAAATGCTTCAACTTCCTCATTGATAATTTCATTTAGTTCTTCGTTTGTCATTTCTTTTTCTTACTCTTATTACCCCAGTTCTTGGCACCAACTTTTCTGCACTTAACTAAAGCGCCAGAGGCATATGCAGATGGCCAAACCGCATATCTTGATCTTACTTTGTGATAGCAGGCGTCTTTTTTGCCACCTTTCTTCTTTTTCTTCTTTTTCTTTTTCCGTTTCTCGTCAAGATATAAAGAAACTTCTTCATCAATAATATTATTAAGTTCTTCGTTAGTCATTTTTGTTCATCCTTTTTGTTTTTCTCTTGGACGCCTCTTTCCTTTTCTTTGCATAGTCAAATGCTTTTTTAAGTCTTGACTTGGTTTTGGGATCTTTTGCATTTTTATACGCAGCACGAACTCTTTGGTGCACTAAATTAATTATTTGTGATTGGCGCTTATGAGACTTATTTTTAAAACTTGCTTTAGAAAAAGTATCTCTTATATCAGATACGGAACTGAATTTTACTGAAACTGTATCACTAGGATCTTCGTCTGTGTAGAGTCTTCGACCAGAACCTTTTGGTTTTTTGCCAGTGCCTTTTGCTGGATCTTTGCCCTCTTCTGCTTTTACACAATTTCTGTACGTGCGACCAAACATTTTCTTTGTTTTTCTTGTTTTGTGAGTTTTATAACCCTTTTGACACCTTTCATCTAGAAATGCTCGTATTTCTTCATCTATAATTTTATCGATATCATAATCAGTCATTTTCTAGATCCTCAAGATATTCCGCTAACAACTCTTCTATTTCTAATTTTGATATTAACTCTTCTACTTCTTTTGCGTGCTCACCTAGCGTTGGTGACATTTCACTAAAGTTTCTTCTTGCTTCTTTTAAGGTTAACCTTTCTTTTTCTATATCAACACAAATAATACACATTTTACCACTTCCTACAGGACCAATACCTTGCTTTTGTTTTTGGTCCGGGGTTGTCGCAGTTATGCCTCGCTCTGAATGATTTTCTTCGCTTTGGGTTTGACTTTTTAATTCTCATCTTCTTGTCTCCAAAGTTTACTTTTTTGACATTACCAGTTTTGGGGTCTCTAACATAAACTTTAAATTTCTTGACATCCCCCCTTGTTGGTTTATTAAGTTTTACTTTTCTACCTCTGTACTCTGCTTCGACAATAATGTCGTCCCAAAATTCCATATCTTCTTCTACAAGATCACCATCTTCATATGTTGCATCTGTTATATAAAAATAACTCTCTTCAAGATAATCATCTTCTGAGTAGTCTTCTTCCTCTTTTTGAAATTGTCTAAGTCTTGTAGTTATTGTGCCATGAATTAAATTTAAGAATTCCATTTGAGTGCGAGGTCCCGGAATCAATCTTTTAAACTCTTCAGTTCTATCTATGGCATTAGTGGCGGCGTCAGCAATTCGTTGTTGAGTTTGATAGTCTTCATTTAATTCTTCTTTTTCTTCCATCAGACCTCCATGTTGACGTACAATCTCTCCACCAATGTATTTTTTGACAGAATTCAAGTAATCTGATGCTTTAGTTAATTTAGACTCAACCCAATCTGGAAGTTCTGCATCATCCCCAAACATATTCACTAATTCTTGAGCATCTTTCGCAATAGTAACAAGGTCCGTTCTTGCCATTTTGCTGCCTGATGCTTTTTCTGATTCTTGATCTAATTGATCGCATGCTTCATTGACTAATTTTCTTAATTTATCTAAATTCATTTTTTATCCTCATAATCATTGTCCCATGGAGCAGGGACATCCGGGTCCAACCACTCTTTAATGGTCATATTCTCAATCCTGCGATCAAGTTCTGTTTTAAGTAGTTCCTTGAAGTACTCTTTTACTTCATTTACTGGTTCTGTACCATCTTGAGCATCTGCTGTTGCTAGTTGTTCGCCTGCTTCAATTTCTGCATCTCTTTGATTTAATAGATTGCTAAAAATCATCTCTGACTCCTCTTTTACAATATTTTCAATTTGTTCATAATTTTCATCCATATATTTAAGAACAGAAGTAATACTATCTAAGGTTTCTTTTGTTATAGAAAAATCTTCAATATTTATAAACATAAAAGCACGCACACCATCGTTGTTAGCGTTGTTTTCAAACCTGACTTCAAGCATTTCCGGTATTTGAAGTTGATTTATTTCTCTGCCTATTCCTGGAATACTCAATTGTCTTTTGAGGTACTTATTGACTTTTTCAGTGAAAGTCCTTAGTTTACTAAGTATAGCGTTGTTTATTTGTTCATTGCTAAACCCTCTTCTATTATAGGGTCTTTGTAATCCTAGTTTATTTTTCCAACCATACGTATCAGCATCTATATCCAAAGGTATCAATGGTGACATAATTACGATATCTGCATCTGGTTCTCCCGCATCTCTCCTTATAACGGAAAAATTTTCTAATTGATCATCAAGTTCTTCATCGTTGAAACTATCAAAATTTGATCTGTCTATAAAACCCATGTTTGATAATACTAATTCAACCATTCTAACAATCTGTGCGTACTTATCATCATACTCTGCTATTACTGCTAAAAAACCCTCATATCCAGAGGGATCAAAGTTATGCATTTGAGTTCCTACCGGCAGAACAAATACATAATCTTCTTCTGTTTGGTAGATTTGTCGATCCTCACCATCTAAATCGATGTAAACTCTAAGTTCGGTATCAAGCATCTGTTCAATATTAGGAAATATTTCTCTTTCTGCCTTTAGCGTGATAACATCAGAATTTTTCATTTGAGGAATTTGTTTAGTAAATTTACTTTTGCTTATTGCTACTTCAAACCCACCTTTAAAGAACAAATACCCCCCGTCTGGTACAGCAGTGCTTTTAAAATAACCATGTTTTATATCGCCTTGATACTCTGCCTCTAGTTCTTTTGCTTCTTCTTCAAGTTGAGCAGCAACATCAACCGGATTATTTTCGATTACTGCTGTACCGTTAGCAACAATATCATTTACTATTTCAGTAATCTCGTCTTGTTCCTCAGTATCCAGGTCGTCAAAATAATTTTGTCCAGTTCTTTTGTGATTCAGCGCAACTGCTTCTCTAAACTGTCTAATTCCTTCAAATTCGGAATCTTCAGAGTCAAAAAGGGATTCAAATTGAGCGTCTTGGTCATAAACAAGTGCAGTCTTATAAAATGGAGTATCTTCTTTTCTTAAGTTTTTTAAGTTAACCATAGAAAATGCTTTTCCGTCTCTTGTGTATTCATCAAAGTAGTTTCTGCATTCAGTTGCTGAAATGCACCACCTAGTTGCCATACCATAATAGATTGAAGCAAATTCTGTTAATGGTCTTCTAGCATATATGTCATTATCGTCATAAACTAATTCTGACTCTTTTTCTGCTTTTAATTTTCTTTTTCTTCTTTCCTCAGAATTAGCATCTCCTAAATTATCTAATGTTTGTTCTAATTCAACCATTGTATACTTGTAAATGTCTTTTTCTTCGAGACGAGGGACATTTTTATCAAACTTTTCTACTAAATCGATAAGATCAAACATCACAGCAATGATATCGTCTTTTCCTGCCTCTAATACCTCAATTTTGGTTTCAGGTTCGCCCATTATTCGATGAGTTTCTTTCATTACATAAAGAATATATTTAGAAACACCCTTGTCGCCTAATTTGCCCTTTATATAATCTCTTGCCGTATCAACAATTCCCATATATTGAGAATACTTTGCTTTAACATCTTTGAATCTTGCCTCAGTTAGTGCAATTTCGTTTAAATACTCATTTACTTCTTCTGAAACATCACTTGCATTTGCATAAAGTGCCTTAAGGTACTTTTTTGCCATAGGTACAGAGTCAGAACAACCCTGTTTTTCTTTTTTCTTACCAGTCTTTGTTGTTTTGAAGACACATTTTCCAAATCTCTTCCAAGGCATGCTATTTTTCTCCTGACTAGTGTAAATAGGAACATTTTAGCATGTTAGTACGAGTATTTTTTAGATTTTAGACGTCCAGAATCGATATCTAGCGGACTTTTTAAGTTGATTAGTACACTTTATTTAAAATAAATCAAAAAGCGCCTTAAATGCCTTTAATTAACCAATTTTTATCTTTACGTCACCTGTCGACATCAATTTATCGTAAGACAAAGTGCGAAGAGTTGATAAAATTTCTAAAAGTCCGTTATTTCTTAGAATTTTAAACGCTAAATTCTCTGGTGAATAGATTCCTTCTTTCGAAAGTCCACTTTGACGCATTACTTTTATCTTGCCTTTAAGTTTTTCGGATAATCCGTATACAATTCTGTATTTTTTCTTTCCAAAAAGTTCTTGTAAGGTAATAATTTCATTATTTATGCTATCTGCTTTCTTTTCAGCAGCAAGAATGTCCATTTTGACCTTCTCTTTCACCGGTTTTTTGATCCAGTTGCCCATAAGCACAGAATATATGCCTGCAGATTCATGATCTTCGCTCGAATCTTGAAAATATATCTCTACTTCATGGTCATTTATCATAATATCGTGATTTTTGTTCCACAAAGTCTTTTGAGAATCCAAATATCTTTTTACAAGAGAGGTATTTTTATCAACTTTACTAAAATCTAGGAGTATGTGTAAGTCAATATCTGATAATGTGTGCCAATTGTATGCTGCAATTGACCCTGTAATGATAATATCATCAATAAAATCTGATAATTGAAGATTTTCCGCAACATCTTCTGCTATTTTCAGTAATTTTCTGCGAATTTTTGAGTTTAGTTCTCTTTTAAACCAAAATTTTGGATGTAAGCGACTTTGAATCATGAGTCCAGACTTATTTAATTCGCTTTCTTCAAGAAATTCTCGCCATTTATTATTAAAATTACTCATATTTGTTTTCAACTCTTAAAATTTACAGTAATTAGTTTGCAAATCTTAGATTTTCCTCTATGTTGTCCGAAACTTTACTACCTTCATGCCACACACTGCAAACTGGTCCACTGTCTGGATCTATTTGGTTGATTAAGTATAGTCCATCATCTAATGATTCTACTTGTACAACCATTATTTTGTCGAAGACTGCTCCATATTTGTTAAAATAAAGTCCTACATCCTCCAAGAGTTTAACGTACTTTGAAGGATTGTGTATTACAACAACTGTATCAAGATAGTAGTTTAATGAAACATAGTGTTCAATTAAGTGATCCATTGTGATATCGTAACAAATGTGATTTAGAAGTCTCATTTTGAATGTTTATCCGCTACTGACTGACTTGCCCACGCATTAGGTTTTAATTTACAGTCTAATCCGAACCCTATTACGTATCCTTTTAACATTTCAGAAAATTTTGAAGTTGCTTGATTGGCGCTGAAGGGGGATACATCTAAGTGTAGTTCTATTCTATCGGCAGTTGAATTAGTTTCTTCTAGCAAAAACTCTGCAATTTCTACAGATCTTCTAGTTTCTTCGGTAATTCTTGAAACTAAATTAACAAAATGTGCTGATTTTAACTTTTCTTTGTAGAAAAAATACCTTCCGCCCTTGCTAGTTTTGTGTAAGCAAATAGTAGAGGCGAAATTAACGTTACCCTGAGTTATAAAAGAGTCAGATCCGATGTATATTTTGTAGTCATCTTTGACCAATTCTGTGATTATTGTTTTTATTTCATCTAGAGATATTAGTTTGTTTGATCCAGTATGCCATCTTTTATTTTCAAGCACGGAACCTATCCCTCCTTTTTTTTAAGTAGAGACTTCCTTTAACATAATTGCCTCTAGATTTTATTTCTATATCATAATGATTTGAAGAATCTTTTCTTTTTTCTTCAGAAATTGAATGGTTTACTGTAAGCAGTATTGAAATAATACTTATTGCAGAACCAATTATCATTCCTATCGCTATATCCATGATATAAGCATATCATAAATTCAGAATAAAATCAAATATTTTTTTTAACCTTCAAGTTCGTTACTGATATCAGCAGACGCTTGTTTGCCTTTTGGTTGCTGGTCTTGGTTTCTTACGTTCGCTTTAGCAGAAGAAACAATCCTAGTTCCTAATGCAGCAAGCACATCTTCACCAATTCCCATTTTTGGCAATATTTGCAGAACAAAATCTACTTT
>MDTC01059800.1_pt1 | contig 10484 bp, 9 predicted proteins | sample 811181 | NCBI WGS metagenome assembly MDTC01 (sample SAMN05326644, study PRJNA326480) | marine metagenome | isolation source: seawater | place: Pacific Ocean: North | collected 2011 | reverse complement strand
ATTCGGCAAAATAATCTCAGTTGATAATGACTCTGCAATGGTAAGTGTTGCAAAGCAGCTTTACGCAACAATTGATGATAATCATAAAGCAAATACAGAATGGTTTGACTGTGGGGCAGAGTCTTTGGCGTTAGGCCCAAATTTTCTCGATTTGTGCACGATGTTCCAAGGCCCCAATTTTTTATCAGACCCCGAAAAAGTGCTAAATAATGTTCTATTTTCTCTAAAACCCGGTGGTCGGTTGGTCGGAAGTGCTTGGGGAAGGATAGAGGAAAATAAAGGCCATTACGCCATAGCCACAGCATTGGAGAGGCTTGGCTTCCAGCCTGCGTTAAAACCATTTTCTTTTGGTAATGTTGACAAGCTGAAGGATTTATTCACTAGGTCGGGGTTTGTTGTTGAGAAAATTTTAACAGAACATAAAATCATACCCTTTAGTTCAGTGAAAGGTTTTGTTTCAGGCGTAGCGGCTGGCGCCCCAGCCACTAGGCATGCCATTTCACAGTTAGATACAAATACATATGAAAACTTTTTTGAAATGGTAGAGGAATTGCTCTCTGACTACTCGAGCACAAACGGTGTGGCATTACCGACGCAGGCAAATATTGTTTTGGCCCTACCAGCAGCTTAAGATCTGGCAAAAAAACTATATACCTAATTGACATTGTTGTATGTGTTAGGTGATTATTTCTATTTTAGGTTAAATTTGGGAGGAATTGAAAATGCGTATACATAAAAATTTGTTCATTGCATCAGTTTTAATGATGTTAATATGGATAACTGGCGCAAGCGCTGAAGGGCTTAAAATTAAAATGTCTGTTGAGAGCACTCCAGGTGCGTCAACTCAATATATGTTGGCATCGTTTCGAGATGCTTTAAAGGCAGAAATGGGTGACGCGGTTGAGATTGACTATTTTGACAGCGGTACACTTGGAGACGAGATCGTCCACATGCAGCAAGTTAGGACGGGTCAGTTAGATGTCATTCCTATTGGCTCTGACGCTGTGCAACTGGATAAAAAATTTGCAGTGTTTGATATACCATTTTTATTCTCTTCAAGGGAGCAGGTATCAAAGCTTTTAGACGGTCCTATTGGCGGAGAATTGGATAAATCATTTCAGAGTAACGCGGGTCTAAAAGTTTTGGGGTTTGGGGAAATTGGCTTTCGCCAAATCACCAATAACGTTCGTCCGATTGTGAAGCCTGATGACCTGAAAGGGCTAAAGCTCAGAACTCCGGGAAGCAAGACACGAATTTTATCGTTTGAAATGCTCGGCGCCTCCCCAATCAAGATGAATATGGGTGAAATATATTTAGCGTTACAACAGGGCGTTATTGATGGTCAGGAAAACCCTTATGGGAATATTGTCAGTAAATCATGGTATGAGGTTCAGAAATATATCTCTGTGTCACGTCATGTTTACACACCGATAACTTTTGTTATGAATCTTAAGCGTTATAACTCGCTCACTCCAGATCAAAAGGACAAAGTTAATCGTGCTGCCAGAACTGCTGTTCTAATGAGCAGAGATTATGGTGAAAAGAACGATAACACATTAGAGGCAAAAATCCGTAAAGAGGCGCCAAACGTGAAGTTTAATAATATTGACTCAGCAGCATTTCAAGCTGCGGCGAAACCAATAGCTGAAAAAATTGGTGAAATTGCCGGTAAAGACTTTACAGCAAAATTTGTTTCGGCAGCAACAAATTAAAAACAGAAAAGAAGCACCTGTTAAAGGTGCTTCTTTATTGTTTTACGGACGTTAACAATTTCCTAAACTTTGACGGTTGTTTTGGAGCCCTTCTTGAAAAATTTGTCTGAAAAAATTGATGCCGCAAACAGAAGTCTGGAGCTTCATGATCCAGATGAGAAAGCAGGCCTCGCCGACAAATGTGTAAACCGGTTGGTAGAGGCTGTTGGAGTTTCTGTACTTGTTATGATTGTGGTTGTTATTTTTGCCAACGCTTTCAGTCGTTATGTCCTAAATTACAGCTTTTCTTGGGCTGAAGAGTTGGTTCAAATGTCGATGCCATGGCTTGCTATGACGGGTGTTTTTTTGTCAGTGCGTCGTGGAACAATGATCAAAATAGACTATTTTTTCAAAAAAATACCGGCGCACTATCAACCAATTATAGCGTATTTTGGGTATTCACTAAACATATTAATTTTGCTCAGCATGGCGATTGTATCACTTGAGTTTGTATTTCTTTTTGGAGGTGATGAAGCTTTATATGTTTCTATCCCTACCGGGTTCTCTACATCTGCATTAGTTTGGGGCATGGCTGGGGCGGCGATGGCGTATTTTGCAGAATTTTTTCGCGTTTGGAAACATAGTAATTCTGAAAAAAAAATTAGGGGAGCAAAAAAATGACGCCTCTAATTGGAGCTGGCATCTCGATTTTTGTTATCTGTTTCTTGCTTGTTCTAAGAGTTCCAATGTTGGTCTCAATAATGGCCGGTGTATTCTCTGGGATATATTTTTCTGACGCTTGGGCGATCAGTTTACCTCAAACAATGATGTCGGGTATGGGAAGGTTTGTTTTGATCGCTTTGCCGCTGTTCGTTTTGGCTGGAGGGCTTATGAATGCCGGCGGTATTTCGGGCAGATTATTCGATTTTGCGCGTGCATTGGTTGGTTCGTTACGAGGAGGACTTGCGCATGTGAATGTAGTAACAAGTATGTTTTTTGGCGGAATGATAGGCTCCTCCACAGCTGATTTGGCTGGCACGGGCTCAATAGTGATCCCGGCAATGAAAAAAGCAAAATACCCAGCAGATTTCTCTGCTGCTCTAACTGCTTCTTCTGCGGGCATTGGCCCACTGATTCCTCCCAGTTCACCAATGATACTATATTCTGCGGTCACTGGTGTTTCACTCGGTGCACTTTTTTTGGCTGGCCTAATTCCTGGCTTACTTCTTGGTCTTAGTCAGATGCTCATAGTTGCATACTTGGCAAGAAAAAAGGGTTGGTTACCATTTTCGGCTTTTCGGCTTGACGATGTATGGCACTCAGGAAAACGAGCAGTTTTAGCCTTCGGTGTGCCGCTTATCATAGTTGGCGGAATGGTTTTGGGAGTTTTTACACCCTCAGAAGCAGGGGCTTTCGCTGTTGTATATGCATTTTTTATATCGGCATTTATTTTTAGATCACTAACGGTATCTGGGCTTTACAGAGTTTTGGTAAACTCCGTTCAATTATCCGGAGAATTGCTAGTTATCGTAGGCCTGTCTTTCGCACTTGGCGCGGGCCTTACTAATGCACATGTTCCTGACTTTCTTGTAACAATAATAGACACAGTGGTTGTCGTAGACAGTGAATATCTTAGAATTTTTGCATTAATATTGCTTGCGATAGTGGCGGGTATGATACTGGATCCGCTCATTCCTGTGCTGTTGCCTATAATACTTCCAACTCTTTTAGCCTTCGATGTTAATCTCATTCATTTTGGGGTGCTTATGGTAATTTCGGTAGTTATTGGGCAAGTTACGCCACCAATGGCTATTGCACTTATAATTGCTGGTCGAATTGCCGATGTAGATCAAATCCAAGTTCTTAAGGCAAATACTCCATTTTTCATTGGAATTGTGGTTTTCTTGCTAATTTTGATTGCTGTGCCTGAGCTCGCAACATGGCTGCCAGAAATTGCCCGACAATAGTCAACTCACCAGAGGGATTTAGTTAATGAAAGATAGAATTGGTATAGATGTAGGTAGAAAGCTCTCAGTAGAAGATGCGATTGTTTGGGCATCTGCAAATGATGTGAAATATATTGACTGCCAAATTGATGTGGAGCCTAACTCACTTTACTCTTTCAATGACTTTCGTTGCGAGAATATTAAGCAAAATTGTGAGTCCAGTGATATTGTTTTGGGCCTGCACACTCTTTCATCAGTCAACGTTGCTGAGTTTTCGCCATTTGTTGACGAAGCGGTCGACACCTATCTTAAAGCATATGTGGACGCGGCAAGCCGGCTCAACGCAGATTGGATTGTTGTTCATGCTGGTTACCATTTTACTGATGATTACAAGATTCGTCGGCAAGCCGCATTGGAGCGTTTGCAAAGGATAGTAGAATATGCTGAAAAAAATAATGTTTTGCTCTTACTTGAAAACACCAATTGGGAACCAGATCGAGCCGAGGTTCATTACTTTATCTATAACCTTGAAGAATTGAACTATTTTATGGAAAAGATAAAGTCACCTCACCTTGGATGGTCATTTACAATAAACCATGCAACTCTCATTCCTGAGGGGATTGAGGGGTTTGTCAAGCATGGGCCTACAGACAGGTTGGGTGAAGTGCGAATGGCAGACAATAACGGTGAATATGAATTACATATGCAACCGGGAACGGGTATCATTGATTGGAAAAAAATGTTTAATCTGGTTGAAGCATCGGGATATAATGGTCATTACATGAACGCATTTGGCTCTCTCGATGATATGCTTGAGGGAAGAGAATATCAGCTTAATGTAATGCGACCATAAGAAATTTAGAAAGCGCATTTTATTAATCATATCAAATCAATTCTTGATCTTTGTAAATCTTCTCTGCGTTTTACGATCCGAAACTAGATATCATGGAACCGAAATTCTTGACCAGTTCTGAGAATTTTCCAGCTTTCAAACAGTATTAGTCCAACCAATTTCGGTGCGTATTCCTCCGGTAAATGCCAACAACTGATCACCATACTGTTCCGGACAGTCAAAAAACCCAGTATTCCCTAGCAGGCCATATTATATTACTTCGGCAGATTGGTATCGGCAGCCAGGGCACGCGGCTGACAAAAGGCGAAAATCACATTTTTACCAGCTTTGGCATTTAAGCCGTTTTTGTCATCGTGCGAACGATCCAAATATGCCAGCAAGCTTGTTGGTATTTGTACAAAATTAACACAGCATAATAAATACGTAGCGGTAAATCCAGCCAGATATCTTATCACCCAGCCACCAAACGCCACTAGTATAACCGACCGGTCAACACCAATGGCCAGAATATCATCAATTCAATGGCGCAAGTACCGCCATTGATATGATGGAATCACCAGCGACCACGAAAAATTGATCAAGTTTGCGGGGGCTACTGCTGGTGTGAGTCTTTTTAATCGCCTTTCAGCGTATTCATGGCGGCGTCAACACCACCTTTTTGATGTGGAATATTGGCAAGTGACAATCCCATCTCAACACCACTTAATGTGCCAAGAAGCATCAGGTCATTAAAGTCACCCAAATGTCCAATCCGGAATACCTTACTCGCAAGCTTAGCCAAGCCATTGCCAAGTGACATGTTGAAATTCTGCAAGACGCCAGCGCGGAATGCATCGGCATTATGCCCATCTGGCAATAAAACCGCGGTCAAGGCGCTCGAATAATCCTTTGGCTCCTGACACAGAACCTCAAGACCCCATGCCTGCACAGCCTTGCGCGTCGCGGTGGCGTGCCGGTCATGCCGTTTAAACACATTATCCAGCCCCTCTTCATGAAGCATATCAATCGCTTCGGACAAGCCGTAAAGAAGGTTGGTTGCTGGGGTGAACGGGAATGCGCCATCCTTATTTGCCGAAATCTGTTCTTCCCAATCCCAATAGCTACGGCGCATACCGCCTTTTCTGGCAACAGCTAGCGCTTTTTCAGACACTGCATTAAACGAAAGTCCAGGTGGCAACATCAGGCCTTTTTGCGAGCCAGCAATGGTTACATCGACGCCCCATTCATCATGCTGAAAATCAATCGAGCCAAGAGACGAGATTGTGTCAGCAAGCAAAAGCGCATCATGATCCACATTATTCATCGCCAAACGCACTTCATTAACACGCGATGTTGATCCGGTCGAGGTTTCGTTATGGACGATACAAACTGCCTTGATCTTATTTTCCGTATCAGCGGCAAGCCGGTCTTCAACCTGCTGCGGGTCAACGCCACGGCGCCAATCTGTTGCCAAAAATTCGGTTTCAAGACCCAAGCGAGACGCCATTTTATGCCAAAGAGAAGCAAAATGCCCCGTTTCAACCATCAGCACTAGATCGCCCTCTTGCAAAGTGTTGACCAAGGCCGATTCCCATGCGCCCGTACCTGATGCAGGATAAATCACCGCATGGCTATCAGTCTTGAAAATCGTTTTCATACCAGCCAAACATTTTGCCCCAATTTCGGCAAATTGCGGGCCGCGATGGTCTATGGTCGGATAGTCCATCGCACGAAGCACCCTGTCAGGTACATTTGTAGGGCCAGGTATTTGAAGGAAATGACGGCCAGCGGCATAGGCTGTAGGCATTGAATTGAACTCCGATCAGATGCACGGTTTCGTTTTTAATTAATAGTATTTCTATAACTATCAATAAGACTGAACATTATCTCTGGTTTGTATGAAAATACAACTAAATTGTATACTAAAAACTAGAGAAAATACGGTTGGCGGTAGTGGTTACATCTGATTCGAACGTTTACGGTGATCTATCTCTAGTGATTCGTTTTATGATGTTTCCACGTACGGTCTTTATGCAACCGATGCGTCAATTTATCAAATGATGCCGCATGGTGTTGTTGTTCCCAAAACAATTGCCAATGTCGAAGTAACCATTACCTTTTGCCCTAAAATGGGGCATGGTGCTTCTACCGTGTGGCGGCAGCACTTTGCAAAGTGCCACCGCCACACAGTCAATCTACGCACTCGTTCTCTATAATACCAAATACTTCAATTCCGTTCTCGAACTGGGCGTTAAAAACCGGCACTGTTTTGTCGAGCCAGAAATCGTTTTAGCCTATCTAATAACGCAACAGCTGAATTAGCGTCTTTATTCTCAGATTTTGTTCCTATTGTTATTTTAGTTTGTAATTAAAATTATTTGTTCTAGCCTATCAAATGAACAAATAAAATAAATAGGAGAAACAAAATGAGTGAAGTATCCAAAAATAAGCAAGCCATAAAAGAAAATAGAAAAAGAATTTTTTCTATCGATTCGGAAGTTATGACCAACAAGGCTTTGATCTATGCGTCAAGATCTATGATAGAAGAAAACAGATTAATGGTATTGAGCAATTACTCAGCCGCGTTCATGGGTAATAGGCAACTCGCCAACAGCAATACTGACGAAATCTTTGAGAATAGGCAGGCCATTCTCGAAAATATGGAAACTCAAACTGAAGTTGAAGAAAACTATATTAATGCTCAAAAAAATAAAGCATCGCTTGATTTTTTGAGTCACCGTTCTGAATTAAATTCAGCTGTATTATCAATTAGTGAAGAAATGGCCGAGATAAATTCCAAGTTAATTGATATCAATAGTAGAATTATGTCTTCAAACAAACAGATAGTTGAATTTAACGCGAAACAAATTGCAACGAATAGTGAATTATTGAGCAGAAGCCTCAAGCCTGAAATTGCAACCCCTGACTCAAATGCAAATATCATACAAAGCAATAGAGCTTTAATGGATGATTTAGAAAGTCGAGTTAGTAAAAATCGCAACAAAATGGAAGAATTAGTTAGTAAGTCGGAAGAAAACTCAAAATCACTGATGAGTAACAAAGAACAGATAAATAATACGCGTTCATCTATTCTAAGTAACCGCGATAAAATTTCAGAAAATAAAGCGAAAATTTTTTAATAAAGCTTTCAAGTTTCACAAGGGCCAAATTCAGCCCTTGTGAAACTAACAACAATTAAAATCGACCTCCTTACCTATAAATAGGATATAATTCTGAGAAGATTATGCCTGAAATGCCCGCATCACAATAAATCATTTAACGTCCAATTAATCCCATATTTGATGCGCTAGAAACGGTTAATTTTTTAAAAACGATTAAAAAAGCGCGATGTCCACGACTCTTCACAGAAACCCTGGATTTGTGAAGTTGTTTGTCAGCTCTACCTACCTTAATGATCGATGAAGGTGGCTTAAGCTACTGGTAGAAAACAACACATCAATGCGTAAAGGGCAAATATAGCAAATTAAAAAACTAATTTACCGAAACTGAAAAAGGATTATGAATAGATTTCTGAAGCTTTGTGATAATATGCGTGTAGGCGGTTGAAATCTCTCCCCTGATGATATCTTAACTTCTGTTATTCAATGAAAAACGCAGTGATTCCATTTTACTTATTATTTTTCAAATATTACCCATCAAATAATGCCATGAAAATTAGAAGGATTAACTAAAAGCTACCAACCAGAGATTTGGAGCGCCTGTTCAAGCACCGTAAACAATTGGCTGTTAAAAGACATCTTGGGATTTCAGATCATCGTGTTAACTGTGACAAGATTTGTTTTAAGAACAATTTAGCTTGGTTCGAGACGTTACCACTAAGTTATGCCTATACCTTGCAACTTTGATGTGGTTTCATATGTGATACATTATTGTATACAAATCGAAAAAATATGTCGAATGGAGCAAAAAATATGCGTTCTACTAAGGACGAGAATAATGTTGTCAGCACGTCCGAGCCAGAAATGACACTGGGTGGGCGAATTGCACAACTTAGAATGAATGGTGGTTTTGATAGTATTGATTTATCAAAGCAACTTGGAGTTAAGCTTGAAACCTACGAATCTTGGGAATTGGATAGGAGTGAGCCGCGAATTAATAAGCTTGTGGCACTCGCCGCTATTTTGGGTGTATCTCCTACTTACTTGCTGGCAGAGGAAGGCCATAAAGGCATTAACACGAAAAATCAGAAATCCAGCCACAGTCTTAAGCTCATCACACTCCAGCAACAGGTTTTATTTCTAGAGTCTCAGTTAAAAGAAAATTTAAAGCAGATTAAAAAAATATCCCGTGCGATAAATAATTTATGACCTATATTTGTAATCAATTTTATTAAGATTGTTGAACCTGATTTTATGCTGAGAAAAATCATCTTATGCTTTCCATTGACCATCTAGTGTTAACTGTCTCAGATATGCAAAAAACAGTTGCGTTCTATACAAACATTTTAGGTATGGCTCTAGAGGAGTTTATTCCGCCTGGCGCGACGAAGCCTAGGCTTGCTCTGATTTTTGGGGCTCAAAAAATCAATCTTCATGCTGTATCGCAGCCCTATAAACCACATGCAAAAAAACCTGTATGCGGAAGCGCGGATATCTGTTTCATAAGTGATAAGTCTATTGATTCCTGGATAGAGACGTTTAAAAAACACTCTGTCATTATAGAAGAAGGCCCTGTGCAGCGAACTGGCGCGTGCGGGCCTATAACATCATTATATTTACGAGATCCAGACGGTAATTTGATAGAAATCGCCAATCAAAATTAAAGCCGGCCGATCGAAGTATAATTTAATCCAACATCTCTCATTTCGTTCGGCAAATACAAATTTCTTAAATCAACAACCACATCACCTTTCATTAATTCTAGAAACCTAACTGCGGTGATTGCTCTGAATTCGTTCCATTCTGTAATGATGACACAAGCATCTGCGTCTTTAATACATTCCTCTAAATCTGCTGCAAAAACCACCTTGTTTGATAATAGTGCTTTAGCTTCCTGCATTGCTGCAGGGTCATATGCAACAACATTCGCACCCTTAGATATCAATTCCGGAATAATATCAAGCGCAGGGCTATCACGCATATCGTCAGTTTCAGGCTTAAATGCTAAACCCAATATGCTAATAGTTTTTCCGCCAATACCTGATTGCAGCTGAGATAATATTCTATCTGACATTGATAGCTTACGTCTATGGTTGTAGCGAACAACTTCCTCCACAATGGAAATCTGACCTCCCATTAATTCTGCTGTCTTAATAAGGGCAAGTGTATCCTTGGGAAAGCAAGAGCCACCATACCCTGGACCAGGATGCAAAAATTTTCCTCCAATCCGTTTGTCTAGCCCCATACCTTTAGCAACATCATGCACGTCTGCGCCTACCTTTTCACACAAGTCAGCTATCTGGTTGATATAGGAAATTTTGACAGCAAGGAATGCATTAGCTGCATATTTGATTAGTTCTGCTGTCTCAAGATCGGTGAATTGAATTGGCGTTTCGATTAAATATAAGGGTCTATATATTTGCTGGAGCATACTCTTTGCTTTCTCACCCATTGTGCCAACGACCACTCTGTCAGGTCTCATGAAATCGTTTATGGCGGAGCCCTCACGCAGGAATTCAGGGTTTGATGCAACATCAAAATCTAAATCTGGCTTCTCATTTTTTAAGATCTCAAAGACCTGTTTGCCTGTTCCAACAGGGACAGTGGATTTTGTTACAACGACAGTATAGCCTGTCATCGAATCAGCTATTTCCTTGGCAGCGCTGAATACATAGCTTAAGTCAGCATGACCGTCCCCTCTTCTGGTTGGTGTTCCAACTGCTATGAACACGACATCTGCCCTACTTACCGCATCCTTCAAATCTGTTGTGAATGAAAGTCTTCCCGCGGTTTGGTTTCTTTCAACTAATGCATCTAAACCTGGTTCATAAATCGGTATTTTGTTTGACTTTAATTTTTCTATTTTAGAATCGTCTTTATCAACGCAAATCACATT
>MDTC01272223.1_pt1 | contig 10486 bp, 2 predicted proteins | sample 811181 | NCBI WGS metagenome assembly MDTC01 (sample SAMN05326644, study PRJNA326480) | marine metagenome | isolation source: seawater | place: Pacific Ocean: North | collected 2011 | reverse complement strand
TTCTCAGTGGTCACTGATTTCAAGAACTCCTGACTGAGCGCGATCTCTGCCGCGGTCGCGTGGCGTCCGAGGATCCGCAGATAGGCGTGATCGATGCGTTGCGCTTCTTTCGTTTGCGAATCGCTCAGAAGGCGTTCCGCGGTGAGCTTGGCTTGAGTGCGGACGAAGGGATGATTCATCATGAACAGCGCTTGCGGAGCAACCGTGCTGAGGTTACGGCGGCCGGTCACTAGGCTAGTATTGGCAAAGTCGAACACTTCAAAAAGTTCGGGCAGACTACTACGAAATACGGGTACGTAAACACTACGTCGTGGTTCTTCGAACCGAAAGTCGACGTCCGTTTTAAGGCTAGCGGGGAAAGTTGCCCCTCCCATCTCAAGGTTCAACGTACCGCTTACGGACAACATCGTGTCACGGATCGCCTCGGCATCCAACCGACGATGATTCACGTGAGCCAGCAGTCGATTCTCCGGGTCTTCCCTTTGCTCGCCCCGGACGGACGATAGACGGTAGGACTTGGAGCGCACAATTTTCCGGATCAGTTTCTTCACAGACCAACCCTGTTGGACAAATTGGACGGCCAGGTGATCAAGCAACTCGGGATGTGACGGCGATTCGCCCGTTGTGCCAAAGTTATCGACTGTACGAACCAATCCTTCGCCGATCAACCAGTGCCATACCCGGTTCGCCATCACACGCGCCGTCAGCGGGTTGGCCGGATCGGTGATCCAGTCAGCGAGTTCCAGTCGACCGCTGGCGTTGGTGGGCATCTCAGGCGCCGGTCTGTAGTTAGCGACCTGTAGCACACCGCGGGGAGCGATGGCACCCAGATTATCGATGCTACCGCGAATATTAATCTTCATATCCGTCGGTTTCGATTTTTCGTTAAACGACTGCACCATCTCGGTGGCGGGTTTTCGTTTCTGGAGGGCAGATAGATCCGTCGTCAGTTTCGTCATTCTCGTCTTGAGTTCCTGTCGTTCGGCAGACGAAAGCTCCTTACCGTGCCGGGATGAATGGGGGATTGTCACTTTGCCTTCGTTGTCGACAGGCAGAAACTGGACCGCATCGGCAACGACAAAACCACCGCCACCCTTCGTGGAAATCTCAACCGCATCGCACTGACCAGAGCGAAATTCATAAAAACCCAGCGATTGGAAATAGCCATCCGAACCAGCTTTGTTAAAAGTACCCGGGGCCTTCCTCTGGTCGAGGCGAAAGGATTGACTCCCATTCTTATGGTGAACGGTCACGAGCGCTTTGGGAGCACGGTTTGCGTGCTGTGCACCTGAAATACGTACCGCGTACTTGCCGCCCTTGGAAAACTTGACGGGGTAAATCACTTTGCTACCGGAGGTATTGGAATAGAGGTATTCAGAACCTACGTGATTGGGAACGCCATCGGATTTAGCCCATCGACCGGTGGCTTTTGCATCCGTGTTGTCCACGATAATCCCCGGCAAGTCCTTCGCCTGCACAGGAGGCAGGCCTTTTCCCGTAATTTTTGGCTTCAGCACCTTGATTTCGCTCTTCAATCGGGCAACGGACGAGTCGTGGACTTCCAATTCTCGCTTTGTCTCCTCCGAGAGGGGCAAGGGCTTCTCCATGAAATCGGAGACGTTCCCGTGTTTCAGCCACTGGACGTTTTTGAGAATGCCCGCCATCGCGTAGTAGTCCCGGGTCGGAATAGGGTCGAACTTATGGTCGTGACAGCGGGCGCAAGCGATTGTTTGGGCCAACAGACCTTGTCCTATGGCGTCAAGTTGTTCATCAACGTAATCCATGTCGAGCTGGCTCTTGTCTTGGTTCTCGAGGAGCGCGTCACCCATCAGCAGGTAGGTCGTGGCGATGAGATTCCGACGTTGGGCGTCGACTGAGGTTGCCTTCAGCAAATCGCCCGCAAGTTGCTGTCTGAGAAATTGATCGTATGGCAGGTCTTCATTGAACGCGTCGATTACGTAATCACGATAACGCCAGGCATGCTTGAGCAAGCGTCCGCGCAACGACATCGATTCCGCATAACGCGCAACGTCAAGCCAGTGGCGCCCCCATCGTTCGCCGAAGCGCGGCGATTCCATCAATCGGTCAACAAGGTCCTCATACGCCTTGGGTGACTTGTTATCGACGAACCGGGCGATCTCCTCCGGTGTGGGAGGCAGTCCGATGAGGTCAAAGTAGAGCCGACGGACCAGGGTGATTTTCTTCGCATCTGGCCCGGGTTGCAGTCCCGCCGACTCCAGCTTGGCGAGGATAAAGCGATCGACGTCATTGGCAGGCCAGGCGGCATCCGTCACCTCGGGGATGGCCGGTGCCTTGAACGGTTGATAAGCCCAGTGCTTCCGACCGGCCTCGATATCGATGGTATCCTTTTTGGCAGCCCATGCCATGCCCGTCACGAGGAGAATCGTGACCCCTAGTATTCCGCAACGCAAAATTTAAATCCTACAGTTTTCAAATTGTCGTTCAACCCTTTACTTTCGAGCCGTTTCCTTGACCCACTTGTTGAGTGTTTGGGGAAGTGAGCCTGAGCTAAGCGGTAATAAAAACAAAGCCTTCATGCTGTTGGTTCAAACCATGATATCTCCGATAGTTCCGGTGCTGTCGGAGAACTGCTTGGCGGGAACGTCCAATGCGTTGGTCAGTGTCAGGTAGAGGTTTGAAAGCGGTGGAGCCTCTTTGCCGAAATCATGGAACGTCCCCTGTTTGAGCCCAAGTCTTTCGCCTCCGACCAACATCATGGGGTAGTCGGTGTTGACATGTGTCCGACTGTTGCTGCTACCGTAGAGCACAACCGTGTTCTCGAGCATCGTGCCTTCGCCTTCGGGGGTATCCGCCAGCTTGGTGATGAACTCAGCCAGAAGGTCTGCTTGAAACTTGTCGTACTGGCCGAGTTTAACCAGATTTTGACCTCCTTTGACTGCGTTGTGGGCAAGCACGTGGTGGGTACCACCGAGCCCGAGCGCGATCGGAACATTGTCCCACTTGCTACTGTTCATGCTCTGCAACATGTAGGTCGCATAGCGGGTTGAATCTGTCTTGAACGCCAGATAAATGAGGCTGTACATCGTGCGGATGAAAGCCGCCGGATCGACCTCAGAGGCATTGAGCGACAGCCCATCGGCAGGCACTTTCGGCTTGGAAGTCGCCGTCCAGCGCTCCATGCGTTCAATTTCTTTCTCCACGTCGCGCAATGCATGTAAGTAGTGCTCTAATTTCTGCGAATCGTCGCGTCCGAGCTTGCGTTTCATTTCACGGTAAGAATCCAGAACGCGATCCAGCCTACGCTTGTCCGATGCCAGTCGCGAACGCTGGCCTTTTTGGAGTTGCGGATCGGAATTGAACATCCCGTCATACAACCCACGCAAATCATTCGAGGAAGGAATGCCGCGACCGAATTGATTGTAAGAAAGCGTGTTCGATCTCCCTTCTCCGCCCAAACCTCCTTCATTACCAAGCACAAGACTCGGGTAACGCGTTTTATGTCCGTGGGTCATCGCGGCTACCTGGTCGAACGACGGGCTTTTCACCACTGCGGAGGGATTGCTTCCGGTAAGGAATGAATCCGCGGTACTGTGTCCGCCGGCGCTCACGCAATGGGGATGCTCCAATCCTTTTACAATGGTAACGCGCTTCGCCAACGGATTAAAGGCTTCCATCGACTTGCCGAAGCTCATTTGGCCATCGACCCATTTCGGGTACCAACTCCAATCACCATGCAGAGCAAATCCGTGCCCCACGTACAGGGCCAGTAGCCGCTTGGGTATTTCCATCCCCGGAGCAGTCGCCATGCAGTCGAGGAATGGAAGGCTCAGGGCCACCCCCCCGGCACCCCGGAGGAAGGTACGGCGGTCAACATCCATTCTCTTGGTCATCCTTGTCAGTCTGCATATCTGCATTTATTGGCGCAACGATCATTCTTGAACCTTTGATTTCATTCCGTACCCGAACGCGTCCGAGGTGACAATTGCTTTAATCAATGTTCGCATTTCGTATCCGCTTTGTTCGAATTCCGATTGCAGACTCAGCAAGGTCTGCTCATCCCGAAAAGTGATCGGTCTGCCCAGAGCATGGGAAAGCATATGACAAGTAAAGCCGTATGAAAATTGCTTATGGCGCTCTTCGAGAAGGAATTTCTTCAAGGGCAAAAGACCGTCGATCTCTTGTTCGTCAATCGTGACTTTCTTAACAACCGGGCCGGCTTTCCTGATTGACTTTCGAGGCAAGCCCACAGCGTCGAACCCCTCGGTGGCAATGCCCCACGGATCGATATCCTTGTGGCAGTCGTAACAGGTGGTGCCTGTCTTGAGGTGCAAGTCCAATCTTTGCTTGATTGATACGGGGACCGGAGCTTTGGCATCGTTGGACGGTTCCTGCAAGGAAGCCACTTCCGGCGGCGGCTCGGACGGTGGATCACCCAGCAGTCGCGAACGTATCCAAACCCCGCGGTTGACCGCGTGGGCATCCTGCCCGTTCGATTGGGCGAGCATGACCGCAGCCTGGGCCAATACGCCTCCTCCTCGATCATCGGGCGCAGCAACGCGCACAAATCTCGGAGTGAAGACACCGGTGATGCCGTAATGCTCAGCGAGCACTTCATTCACCATCATAAAATCAGATTCCAAAAAACGAAGGCAACTCAGGTCCCCGTGAAGAACGTGGGCAAAGTATTCGACGCATTCCTGCTTCATATATTCCTTGATCCGCATACCACGTTTTTTGAACGAAGGGTAGTAATTCGGATCCACTGCGATCTGATCCAGTTGGGTAAAATCGATCCATTGCGCGACAAAATCTTCAATGAACCGGCGGGACCGCTTGTCTGCAAGCAGTCGATCGACCTGCTGTTCGATCTTGGAATCATCAAGCCGTCTCTTCTCTCCGGCTAGCTTGACCAAGGTGGTATCCGGCGGTCCGTTCCATAAAAAGTAAGACAGGCGGGAGACCAGGTCATAGTTGTTTGATTTTCGCAGGTACAAAAACCGTGGATCACTAAGGATTGTAAGGATTGAGCTTCGCAGAGATTGAAGGTCACTACGGCCAGCGGCAATCTCTTCGGCCCATATATTGTCCACCTGAATCGCGTCGGCTTTGGACAGCGGTCCACGCCAAGCCCGTTGTGCGAACGCCTTCAACTTGCCGGGCATTTCCTTTCGGTTCAGTTTTCCATCGGTTAAGAATGGTTGGATGGCAGGCGGGGGCCAACTTTCGGAAAACGGCGTTTCGAACTCCACCTTTTCGATAACCGCGTAGCCCTGTGTTTTCATCGCCTCGGGATATACCGCGGGGCCTTTTGCTTCATTGCCGTGCGTGCCGTTGTTTCCATTTGCCGAGGGAATTAACCCATGGGTATAGCCAAACGCCTTGATCCATTGTTCATCGGGCCGCACGAGGAAAATTGGTTCGGTGATCTTAAATCGGGCAGGCAGTTTAAAGCCTTCGAGCTTATTGTGATTCACAATCGAGAGCGTGCGGAACTTCAGCCAGTAACCCGGGCTTCGATCTTCCGCTTCAATGGTATCCGAAACCACGCCAAGGTGATCTTCCAGGGCGCCGAATACTTCAAATTCCTGCGGGCCTTCTTTGACGGGGACGGTGATCGGTTCCACCAACTTGTAAGGATGCTGACCGGACTGATCGAGGTACACGCCGATTTCCTGCGGTGTACGATTGGTCCCCCGTTGTTCAAATTTTTCATATCGAACGGCAAACTCACTCTGGGCAGGCATTGGAGTAAGAACGATCCGATAAGGGGGTAAGCCATCTCCATAGCGGGCGCTCACCTGCAGGGGACCCTCTGGTAGGCGAACTCCCAGAAATGCGGGTTGATGAAGGGATCCCGAAAATTTGCGGTCACCCAATTTGACAGTCAATTCCTCTGGTGGTTCCGGTTCCCGTACGAATTGTTTCCCTGGTTCCAAGAGGGCCTGGATTTCCTTCACGTCGAGCGCCCGCTTGTAAAAATACACTTCATCCATCTGCCCCTTGAAAAGCCGTGAGCCCTGAATCCGTCCAATGTGCAAAGCCACCGTCGGATTATCCAAATCAGTGGGTGCAACGGCCCCGGAGGCGACCTCGAAACCATTGACGTACAAGCGTGTTTGATTTTCCCCGCGCCGTACCACCGCGGCCACGTGTTGCCAAGTGTTCACCCGGATGATGCCTGGTTTCGAAGCTACGGTCCCATTGGATTGATTGGCAGGATTGACTGTCTCAATCCGCAACACGCCCCCTTTCAGCATGTCCATATACCAACCATGCACCCAGTTGTATCGACCCAGGCAAAAGATTCCTCCCTGTCGCAACTGGCTTGGGTTAATCCAGGCTGCCACGGTAAAATCGCCCTTCCCCACATCCATTGAGGGGTTGCGCGGAATCACTACCGAATCATCACGCCCATCTAAAGAAATTGCCTTCCCGTCCTTGCCAATCGGTGAACCAAGGTACTTTGCGCCACCCACGAGTTTGCCCGTCCATTCCTTATCCTTGGATTTGCTCTGCGTGTCACCGTCGAAACCCCATGCAGCCACCAATCCCTCCTGTAACATTGAAGAATCCGCAGCGACCGCAACCGGGCTCGGCGGGCGTAAGAAAACGTCCACCTGGTAGATTCCCTTCTTCTGAATTTGCACGGTTTGTGGCTCGGTTAAATTTTGGAACGCCTCCTGACCTGGAACCGGTTTGGCGATGGCTGATCCGGGTTTGATCAGAAAATGCTCTCCGTACCCGTAGGTTGGGGGCTCATTGCGTAAAGTTAACTTGATCCGGAATCTGCCCTTGCCCCTGTTTTCACGCAGGAACATTCGGTATTCGTGCTTGGGTGGTATGGGGATCTCGAAATCATCGCCGATCCACTTTGGCCCTTCGTACAACCGCCGATGCCCTAGATAAAGATAGTTGTCGCCCGCCCAGTGGCATTTTTCCCAATCATTGCCGGCGATGCGAAACACGTTAGGCCGAGTTGGTTCGATGTTCGGAATCGCCCGCTCGATGATCCGTTCGAGCGCATCGGCATAGAGTTGAAGGTATGAACCCGAAAGATCGAGTTCCGACTGCCGGGAAAAACCGTGCTTGTCGACCGGGTCGCCAATGAGCTGCTCAGCAATATGTTCGTGAGTTTTCAATAAATCCTGGAGACTATGCGCGATCTGATTATTGGTCAGGCGCGTCAAGGGATCCCGCCCCCCCTTCGCATCTTCCTCATATCTGGTTAATGTCCCAATCGCCTCAGCAAGAAACGCCCGGCGTGCATCCGCCTTGGGTTGCTTGGCATCCTCGGGCGGCATGTCACCCCGCTGGATGTTATGTATAACCTCTTCCCACAGTTCGTGGTTCTCGTCAGTCACACGCAAAGAAAGCTGATCCAACCGAACGTCCCCCTTATACTTCTCCGCATTGTGACATTTTACGCAATGGGTCTTCAGAAAAGCGGCTCTGTTTTTCTCCTTCGCGACGGGAGATTTCTTGGATTCGGTCGCAGTCGCTAGGCTGAGCAGAGCGGTAAACAAGCCAACGGCAAAAGCGATTTGCATTTTCATGATTTCCCTACCCGTTACTTTCGAGCCGTCTCCTTGACCCACTGGTTGAGTCTTTCCAGCAATTCGCGCGCTTTTTCGGGTTCCTTCTTGGCGAGATCGTTCCGTTCTCCCATGTCGTCTTCCAAACGATAGAGCTCGGTCTCATTCCGATTCATCCAATGAACGAGCTTCCAGCCGTCTTTCAGGATCGTTTGGCAAGGCTGTGTGCCATGTCCGTTGGCGTGGGGATACCACCAGGCCAGGAAGGGTCGATCCAGCGTCTTCGCCTTGCCGTGGATCAGTGAAACCAAGGAGCGCCCGTCGACGGTCTGCTTAGGCAACTGCTTGCAACCGCTCAATTCGAGGAGCGTGGGATAAAGGTCCATCGTGATCACGGGTTCGTCCGTTTTCATGGCGGGGATCTTGCCGGACCAAGTGATGAAGGTGGGTATCCGAATTCCGCCCTCGTAGTTCCAGCCCTTACTGGCCCGGAGCGGAAAATTGCTGGTCGGCTTTTTTTCCGGTGCGCCCGGCATGCAGGACCCGCCGTTGTCGGAGGTAAACACGATGATGGTGTCCTTGGTCAACCCGAGCTCGTCCAGGGCATCGACCACCTTGCCGACGTTCGTGTCCAGATTCTCCATCATGCCCGCATAAACGGGGTTTTGCTGTCTGGCCGGAACCTTGCAATTGAAGCGCTCGGGGATCATTTTCAGTGGAGTGACGCCAAACATCCGCTTCTTCTTTACCTGGTACTTCTCGACCAGTTTCTGTGGGGCCTGGATCGGCGTGTGAACGGCATAATGACCGAGGATGAGAAAGAACGGTTTCTTGCCCGCCTTGGCGGTCTCCCGGATAAACCCGATCCCCTTGTCCGTGAGAACGTCGGTCAAGTAATCGCCGGGCTTGCCATCCTCCATATCCGGCACGTCGGCGCTAGGTATCCCTTTCTTCTTATAGGGATGGAAATACGATCCGGGCAAGCCATGCTTGGCTGTGGCCATCTGCCAATCAAACCCATGCTGTTTGGGCATACCGATCTTGTCGGAGCCGACGTGCCATTTGCCAATATATCCGGTCCTATAGCCCGCTTGCCGGAAGGCCTCCCCTATCGTCGTCTCGGCATGCGGAATATAAGTGGCGGCGCTGTTTGGCCCGTTCGGCTTGCGCGGATTGAGCCAATTGGTGAAGCCAATGCGCTGGGGGTATTTGCCCGTCAACAGGGAGGCCCGGGTCGGCGAGCAAACGTTGCATGAACTGTAGGCCCGGGTGAAAAGGGCGCCCTGCTTGGCCAACCGGTCGATGCGGGGCGTCTCGAAAAACTTCGATCCGTACACACCGAGATCTTTCCAACCGAGATCGTCGATGAACAAAACCACGACGTTGGGCTTGGCGCGATTGGGATCGGGAACAGGTTGTTGGGCAAGGCGTCCTTCCATGCAAAACTGAGCATGTGGGATAGGCTTCATTTCCCCGCCCGGCGCTTGCCATTCCAAAGACAACCCAGGAGCATTGTCGGGAGCCAAACAGTTGATCCGCAGGGGATGAAGGCCCGCCTGCAACATGATCTTTCCGGACAGGGCTTTCGCTCCTGCCTTGTATTGGGAATCGGCGTCGATCAGCAGGGCGTCATGGAGGCGAGCAACCGCCTTGCCGTTGGTGGTTAAGGCAAAGTGATACACGCCGCTTGTCGGCACCCGCAGGTACCCGGTGAACTGCTGGGCACCGGTTGTCACCGTCAAGCCCTTCACTATCTTGCGACCGGAAGGCGTTCCATCACCGAACTGAGGAACCCAATCGAATAGGCCGGGGAATTCCTTGCGTACCAAGCCGTTCCGAGTTGCAATTTCCATTACTGCAGGAATCAACGCATTGTCATAAGGTCGCTTCGATAGGGGATCGATGCGACGTGAGCGCAGGACGGCGGCCTGGAATTGCTTCTGTGTCGGGGCGCCGGGCTTGCCTGCGAGGTCCGTCGTTTCCTTTAAGTCCTTCAGCGTGTGATACACTTCAAAAACGTCCCGGTGGCCCTTTACGTCCACCCGTATGCCTTTGTAGTCGCCAATCAACACGCTTTGCATCTGGCCATGCGGACGGCCACGCCGGCTGGTTTCAAATTCCATGTAATTCTGTGTCCTTCCCCTGACCAATAACTCGGTGTAGACGATGCCCTGAGCCTGTTCCCCCTTGCCCGTCAACGTAGGAACGATTGACACCCCGTCACTGACGGCAGGAACCGGAACGCCGGACAGGTCACAAAAGGTAGCCATCCAATCATGGAATTGTGATGCCGAGGCGGACTTGCTTCCCGCCTTGATCACAGAGGGCCAGCGAACGATGGTCGGCATCCTGACCCCACCTTCCCACAGATCCAATTTGGTGCCATCGTAGCGACCGAAAGTATCCAGATAATCGGGACGGTAAGAACCCACGTTGTCCAGTCCACCCTCACGCAACGTTCCATTGTCGGAGGTCAGCACAACGAGTGTGCGGTCATCGATTTTCAAATCCTTGAGCAACTGAATCAAGTCGGCAAGCCCGTCGTCGATGCGTCGAACCATGGTGGCGTGGCGTCGGGCATGGTCCGGCCATGGTTGCCCGTCATCCCCCACCGCATGGGCAACCTCGGGATGCATTCCCTTGTCGATCGCGCCTTTCGCCGTGTTGATTTGCCCATTGGTGGCATCGTCAAGCCAATGCACGCCCCCGTTCAATCCGCCGCCCGGAGGATAGTTCCCCTTGACCGTGAGGTGAGAGGTCGTGGGAATACGCAATCCTGCATGGGGCGCAGTATAGCAGAGGTAGGTAAAGAACGGCTTCTTCGGATGCGCCTTGTGATGATCGGAAATCCATTTCTTGGCCCGGGCGGTCAACAAATCCGTTGAATAGCATTTCGCCAGACGATCCGTCACGTCGACGAAACCATCGTAGAGCGGGCGATTGCCCAACTTGGGATAGTGATAATGGGCATC
>MDTC01020534.1_pt1 | contig 10486 bp, 9 predicted proteins | sample 811181 | NCBI WGS metagenome assembly MDTC01 (sample SAMN05326644, study PRJNA326480) | marine metagenome | isolation source: seawater | place: Pacific Ocean: North | collected 2011 | reverse complement strand
TTACTTCTATATTATTATTTTTTATAATTATATTTTCCCCGTCTCCGCGCGGGTCTTTATAAATTTTTTTCGCTTGATGCTTTTTTTGTTTTATTTTTCTATCTTCGTATGCCTCTTCTGGCAAATCTTTTGCAACAAAAGATTCTTCTTGATGTTCTGATAAATTTTTGTCAGCGAACCCTGGGTTTTGTTCTATTTGCCATTGCTGCCAAATCATAAAAACCACCAAAGAAAAAGCTACATATAATAAAAATCTATTATTCATTTGTTTTTTGGCACCTCATCTATGCCGCCATGTTCCCATGGATGGCACTTACATATTCTTTTAAAAGATAAGGCCGAGCCTTTTGCAGCTCCGTGCTCTTTTATAGCCTCGATTGCATAATTTGAGCATGAGGGAGAAAACCTACAGTGCTGGCCAACAAAAGCACTAAATATTGCTTGATAAATTTTTATTATATTTATAAGTAAAAAATTCATTTTTTTATTAAATCATTAAAAAGATCATTAATTAACACAAAGCCTTTTGAATGGTCATAGTTTTTTTCATTTTTCAAGATTAAGACAATATCAATACCATTAAATCTGCCTTTTCTAAACACCTCGCGAGCTATTCTTTTTATTTTATTTCTATCTACTGCTTTTTTAATTTTTTTTTTAGCTATTCTTATTCCAAGTCTTGCTTGCAAGCCCCCATTGTCTGAATAATGAAGAACAAAAGCCTCGTTTGTTATTCTTTTTCCGCTTAAAAAACACTTCTTGAAATCTTGCGGACAATCTAATCGCATTTTTTTAGCACTATGCCCATTACGCTTATTAGGATTAGGCTGAAAGACGTTTTCTACCTCTAGATCTTCTCGCATTAATTACCGCTCTCCCACCACTTGTTTTCATTCTAGCCCTGAAGCCGTGAGTTCTTTTTCTTTTAATCTTGCTTGGCTGATATGTTCTTTTCATTTATTTATTTCCTTTAATATTCTGCTCGCGACCTTACGTCTATAGGCTATATTTGTCAATAGGTACTTTATCACATATTTTTACATAACTTATCCACAAATTTTACACAGATTTGTTGATTTATTTCTTCTGTGGATAAGTATAATATAACTTGAGCTGAAAATAATAATAACCTTTGGGGGTTTTAACAAATGCAGCCAGGATTCTGGGAACAATGTCTTGTTGATTTACAAAATAACTTTGATGAACAACAGTTTAATACATGGGTTCGCCCATTGCAGGCTATTACAAAAGATAAAAATATAAAAATTACCGCCCCTAACCAATATGCTGTAGATTGGGCTAATGAAAATTTAAGCGAATATTTTCTCAAGCGCCTTGAAAACTCTGAATATAGCTTTAACTTCGAAGTTGGGGGAATATCACAGAAGATAGCGACAAATAGCCTCGTTATCAACGAAGAAGGAGAAAATGATCCTTTCGAAAACGATACTAGATTTTCGTCAGACTTTACTTTTGACAACTTCGTTACTGGTAAATCTAACGAGCTTGCAAGGGCTGCTGCTATTCAAGTTTCTAGTAATCCCGGCAAAACCTATAATCCCTTTTTTATATATGGGGGTGTTGGACTAGGGAAAACACATTTAATGAACGCTATTGGAAACAATATATTAAAACAAAACAAACATGCAAAAATTTTATACCTTCATTCAGAAAGGTTTGTTGCTGATATGGTTAGAGCTTTGCAACACAACAAAATTGACTCTTTTAAAAAATATTATAGGTCAGCTGACGCATTATTAATTGATGATATTCAGTTTTTTGCTGGCAAAGAAAGATCTCAAGAAGAGTTTTTTCATACGTTTAACGCGCTGTTAGAAGGAAGCTGTCAAATTGTTTTGACTTGCGACAGATACCCGAAAGAAGTAAATGGATTAGACGAAAGACTTAAATCAAGGTTTGGCTGGGGATTAACGCAGGCAATAGAGCCGCCAGAGCTTGAGACTAGAGTTGCTATTTTACAAAAAAAAGCTGCTTTTATAGGAACAGATCTAGATTCTGAGGTGGCATTTTTTATTGCAAAATGCATACAATCAAATGTTAGAGAGCTTGAGGGGGCGCTTAGAAGGGTTATTGCAAATTCACAATTTACTGGAAAAGAAATTACATTAGATTTTACAAAAGAAGCTCTTCACGATTTAATTTCTCTTCAAAACAAAATGGTCACCATAGACAACATTCAAAAAACTGTAGCGGATTATTATAAAATAAGAATTTCTGACCTTCTGTCTGCAAAAAGAAATAGGTCTTTAGCAAGGCCAAGACAGTTAGCCATGTCTTTGGCAAAAGAATTAACTAATCATAGTTTGCCAGAAATAGGCGATGCTTTTGGTGGAAGAGACCACACAACCGTTCTTCATGCATGCAAAAAAATCTCAGAAGTATGCATTACGGACAATAAAATTAATGAAGATTTAATAAAACTAAGGAGGGCTTTGAGCACATAGAGATTGTTTAAAACCTGTATATATTTATTTAAATGTAGTGTATATCTATAATCAAAATTTTTAAATAACAACTTTAAATAAAATATCAACAGTTTAATAATAACTTAACGCTTTGTTTTATATGGTTTTTTTTTCGATATAAACAGAAAAGTAGCTTACTAATAATAACTAATTATATATATATGAAAATAATAATAACTAAAGAAAATTTAATAAAAGCATTACAAAAAATAATCGGGGTGGTTGAGAAAAGGCAAGCCACACCAATTTTAAGTCATGTCCTTTTTAGAAAAAACAATGGATCCTTTGAAGCAGTTGCTTCTGATCTTGAGGTGCAATTATCTTCAAAAATAATATTTGAAGGAGAGTCTAGTTTTTCCGAAGACACAACAATCCCAGGGAGAAAATTATTTGATATTGGAAAAGGACTGCCAGATGGAGCTGTATTAGAAATAGAAAAAGCAGAAGAGGGAAAGTTACAAATAACATCAAAAAAAAGCAAGTTCACATTGTCGGCACTAGACGCTAAAACGTTTCCACTTATGGATACGGAAGACGAAAATAGCTTAGCATTTACTGTAAAATCAAAAGATTTTAAAGAAATAATCGAAAAAACGTCTTTTGCGATGGCCCAGCAAGATGTTAGACATTATTTAAACGGCCTTTTTATCAACATATCTCAAAAAGAAATTTTTGGAGTAGCAACAGACGGACATAGGCTTGCAAAAGCCGGCGTAAATGTTGACACAGGAGTAGAAAAAGACATTAACGCAATAATTCCTAGAAAAGGAATTATTGAAATAGAAAAGCAGCTGGAAGAAGAGCAAAACATTAATGCTGTAATTTCAAAAAATCACCTAGAAATATCTAGCAATGGCGCACAAGCTATAACAAAGCTAGTAGATGGAAATTTCCCAGATTTTCAAAAAGTTATTCCGAAAGATGCTGACCAAACTGTCTTGGTTGATTGTAAATCCTTTAAAGAGGTTTTGACCAGAGTGTCAATTTTGTCAAACGATAGCTTTAAAGGGGTAATATTGAACTTTTTAGAAAACGAAATAAAAGTAAGCGCTAAAAACCGAGAAAAAGAAGAAGCTACAGACAACATAAAGTCCACATATGACGGAGATCCTATAGAAATAGGGTTTAATGTAAATTATTTATTAGATGTTATAAATGCAATAAAAACTAAAAATATTCAAATTCAGCTAAAAGACGCTGCTAGCAGCGCTCTTATAACGCCAGAAAACGATAATGCTTCAAATTACGTGGTAATGCCAGTTAGGCCAAGTTAGGCCTAGCATGTTTTTAGAAAAGCTTTCTTTAAGAAAACTAAGAAACATAAGTGAAGCAAATCTGCAATTGAATCGTAAAACAAACGTAATTGTTGGAGAAAACGCCGCTGGAAAAACAACCATATTAGAATCTATAGATATTTTATCAAGAGGAAAAAGCTTTAGGACAAACAAAATAGAAAGTCTTGTTCAAAAAGAAAAAGAAGCTTTTTATGTAGGAGCCATAATAGGAGAAAACCAAAAAAAACTAGAAATTGAAAAAAGTAAGAAAAAAACCAAAATATTGGTGAATGGCAAGGAAGAAAAGAAGCAGTCTGTTTTGGCAGAAGAGCTTGCCATCCAGGCAATACATCCTAATAGCCATGCGCTTATTGAAGGGGCGCCATTAGAAAGAAGAGCATTTTTAGATTGGGGCTTGTTTCACGTGGAACAAAATTTCAAAAAAGAATGGGCTAATTATTCGAGGATATTAAAACAGAGAAACGAAGCTCTAAAAGCAAGAGATGGCAGCGAAAAGAAGTGGATGGAGGAGCTTGCCCCCGCAGGAGAAATTATTTCTGTTTTGAGAGAAAAATATATTTCAGGCTTGCAAGAGCATATTAAAGAAACACAAAAACATATAATGCCAGATTGTGAACTAGTTTTTACTTATGAAAAAGGATGGGGCAAAGATTTAAGCTTTATAGAAGCCTTAAAAGAAAAAAAAGATTTAGACGCCGAAAGAGGCTACACAAGCTGTGGACCCCAAAGCGCAGATATTAAAATTATGTTAAACAAGAGCGAGGCCCAAAGAGTATGTTCGAGAGGACAACAAAAACTAATTGCAAATATTATGTTATTATCTCAGTCTAGAGGCTTTTTTGAAAATAAAAAATTCCCAAGCATAATTCTTGTGGACGATCTTTCTGCAGAATTAACTTTGGAGATGCAAGAGAAGATACTAGAGAGATTGTTTGAGACTAGGTCTCAGATATTTTTGACGGCCTTAAACGATTCTGTTTTGGCAGACATATTAAGTGAAATGGACGCCAGCGTGTTTCACGTGGAACATGGAGAAATAGCACAATGACAAAATATGATTCATCCAATATAAAGGTTTTAAAAGGCCTTGAGGCCGTAAGAAAAAGACCAGGAATGTACATAGGCGATACCGACGATGGTACTGGGCTTCATCATATGGTATTCGAGGTGGTCGATAATTCTATTGATGAGGCTCTAGCAGGGCACTGTGGAGAAATAACCGTAGAAATAAATGTAGATAACTCTGTTACCGTTACAGATGACGGCAGAGGCATACCGGTTGATATGCATCCAGAAGAAAAAAAACCAGCCGCAGAAGTTATTATGACGGTCTTACATGCAGGAGGAAAGTTTGACGATAACTCTTATAAGGTTTCAGGAGGGCTTCATGGTGTAGGTGTTTCCGTTGTAAACGCTTTGTCGGAAAATCTTGAGCTTGAGATATCACGAGACGGCAATGTGTATAGCCAAACCTATTCAATGGGAGACCCCAAAACAAAGCTTGTAAAAGGAAAAAAAGCAAAAAAAACTGGCACAAAAATCACATTCATGCCTAGTAAAAAGATTTTTACAGACACAGAATTTCATTTCAATATTCTTGCAAAAAGACTAAGAGAGCTATCTTTTTTAAATTCCGGGGTAAAAATAATATTATCTGACCACAGAACTGACACTACAGAAGAGTTTCACTATAAGGGTGGCATAAAAGCGTTCGTGGAAAAACTTAACGAGAAAAAGGAAAAAATTAATACAAATATAATATATTTTTCTTCTAAAAAAGACGATATAAATGTTGAAATAGCAGTTCAATGGACAGGCACATATAGTGAAAATATATTTTGTTATACCAATAACATTCCCCAATCTGACGGAGGAACCCATATAGCTGGGTTTAGAGGAGCATTAACAAGAGCAATGAATTATTATATTGAGCAAGACCTTACAGCAAAGAAAAATAAAATATCAATTAGCGGGGAAGATGCTAGAGAAGGAATAACAGCCGTTATATCAATAAAGATGCCAGACCCAAAGTTTTCTTCCCAAACAAAAGCAAAGCTCGTTTCTTCTGAAGTTAAAGGGATTGTTGAGTCTGTTGCTACAGAAAGCATTAAAAGATTTTTGGAAGAAAATCCAAAAGACGCAAAGCAAATATTAGCAAAAGCTAGCGAGGCAGCCAAAGCAAGAGAGGCGGCAAAAAAAGCAAGAGAAATGACTAGGAGAAAAAAGGCAATGGACGTTGCCGGATTGCCCGGTAAGTTAGCAGACTGCCAAGAAAAGGACCCCGCTCTTTCGGAGATTTTTTTGGTCGAGGGGGATTCAGCAGGTGGATCGGCAAAGCAAGGAAGGGACAGGAGAACACAAGCAATACTTCCATTAAAAGGAAAAATATTAAACGTACAAAAGCAAAGAGCTGACAAAATATTATCTTCAGAGGAAATCGCAACCCTTGCGACAGCTCTCGGGTGCGGTGTGACATCTACAGAAATGTCAGAAGAAGACTATGCTTCTTTAAGATACCATAAAGTTATAATAATGACGGATGCAGACGTTGACGGAGCACATATCAGAACATTGTTGTTAACGTTTTTTCACAACCAAATGAGAAGGCTAATAAAAAAAGGAAATATATATATTGCCCAACCGCCTTTATATAAAATTAAAAAAGGGAAGACAGAAAAATATATAAAAAACGACGAAGAGCTTTTAGCTCATATAACAAAAAATTGCTTAGATGAAATAGAAATATATTCTTCTAAAAAAGCAAAAAAACCTATAGAAATCAATATCTTAAATGGTTTAATAGGGCATTGTCAAAAAGCAGATAGAGCAAAAACGAATATTATAAATAAATACGGCAAACATTTTATGGGGATATTAAATAGTAAAAATATTCCTAGTTATGGAAGCAATGAAAAAATAATTGAGAAATGGATTAAAGAAATTTCATCAAGCAAATACACTTTAAAAATGAAAGACTCGTCGTCTTTTGATATTTGTTATGAAGTTGCTGGCCTAGAAAGAAAGGAAAACATTAAATTTAGTGTTTTTGCCTCAAAAGATTATAAAAATTATTGTGATTATCTAGAGGCAGAAAAAGAGATTTTAAAAAATGATGCGTATCTTGTTAAGCAAGATAAAACTATTAAAATCACAAATTTTTTAGATACTTTCGCATGGATTATCGCAGAGGCAAAAAAAGCTTACTCCATACAAAGGTATAAAGGCTTGGGAGAGATGAACCCTGACCAGTTATGGGAAACTACCATGGATCCTGAGAAAAGAACGCTTATACAAATTACAGAAGATGACGAGGCGGCAGCAGATAAAGTTTTCGAAGACTTGATGGGAGACAATGTTGCGCCAAGGAAAACTTTTATAGAAGAGAATGCCCGTTATGCTGGGAATATTGATATTTAATAAAGGAGTTTGTAAATATGGAAATAAATAGGGATGGGGATGGATTTTTATTAAGTCTTGACGATTGGTCGGAAGAAGTGATGTATGAAATGGCAGAAATCGATGGGTTTGAAATTTCTGACGAAATAAAAACATATATTTTTAAAGCAAGAGAGATGTTTAATGAAAATGGGACAGTTCCAGCAGTTAGAGATTTTGCAAAAGCATTTGGAATGGATAGAAAAGCAAGCAAGCTATATGATGTATTTCAATCAGGACCAATGAAGAAAATTGCCAAGTATGGAGGTCTTCCAAAACCAACAGGATGCGTATAATTTTATATAAGCAATGAAAAAGGATATTAGTAACAACACCCTTCTAAAGCCAAGCACATTACCCTCTTTTGCAAAAATAAAAACCGAGGATATGTTTAGTGGCATAAAGTATTTAGTTGAAGAAAATAAAAGAATTATAAAAGAAATAGAGAGCATTAAAAAGCTTTCATGGAGAAATTTTATTTATAGAATTGAAGAGGCTGATGACAAGATATCGCAAGCTTGGGCCCCAATTAGACATCTAAATTCTGTAATGAATAATTCTAAGATAAGAAAACAATATGAAAAAAGCTTAAATCTTTTAACATTATATTATGGAAAAGTAGGCCAAAACAAAAAACTGTTTTCCCAGTATGAGAAATTTTATGGTGAAAATAAAAAGAAATTAAAACCGAGTCAAAAAAAACTTTTGTTAGATATATTAATAGGATTCAGGCTTTCAGGCGTTCATTTAGATGCAAAAAAAAGAAAATTATTTAGAGATTGTCAAAATAAACTGGCAAGCTTAGAGGCAAAATTCGAACAAAACATTTTAGACTCAACTAATGCATGGTCGTTAAATTTTAAAACAAAAACAATGTTAAAAGGAGTGCCTTCAAATGCATTAGAAATTGCTTCTGAATTAGCAGCATCTAGAAAAGAGAGTGGCTATACATTAACTTTAGAACAGCCTTGTTATATGGCTATTATGACATTTGCAAATAACCAAAGTTTAAGAAAAAAAGTTTATTTAGCTTATGCTAGTAGAGCGTCTAAAAAATTTCCTATTAAAGGAAAGTGGGATAATACAAAAATAATAGAAGAAATATTAAGCTTAAGACAAAGTACTTCAAAAATTCTAGGGTATAAAAATTATGCAGAGTATTCTATAGCAACCAAGATGGCAAAATCACCCAAAGAAGTTATTAGTTTTTTAAATAATTTAAAAGCAAAGGGGTTAAAAAAATCAAAACAAGAAATATTAGCTTTAAAAAAATACGCAAAACAAAAGCTAAATATGAATAATTTAAACCCATGGGATCTTGCATATGTAGCTGAAAAATACAAAGAAGAAAATTTTGGGGTTTCACAAGAGGAGATTAAAAGATATTTTACTGTTGAAAATGTAATAAATGGTTTATTTAAATTAGTTAATTCACTTTATGGAATTGAAGTAAGGCAGAAAAAAACAAAAAATGTGTGGCATAAGGATGTCCGCTTATACGAAATTTATGATAATAAGAAAATATTAAGGGGCAAATTTTATTTTGATTTATATGCAAGACAAAATAAACGCGGAGGGGCGTGGATGGATGAATGCATTCAAAGAAGATTAAAGCAAAATGGCTCAGTTCAGCCACCTGTCGCATTTATTACGTGTAACTCAAGCCCGCCAACAAAAACTAGCCCGGCTTTCTTTACACATTATGATGTAGAAACTTTATTTCATGAGTTCGGGCATGGTCTGCAGCACATGTTAACAAAGGTCGATTATGCGGGGATATCCGGAATTTCAGGAGTTGAGTGGGACGCAGTGGAGTTACCAAGTCAATTTATGGAAAACTGGTGTTGGGAAAAAGATGTATTAGATACATTTGCTTTTCATTACCAGACAAATCAAAAATTACCAGATAATTTATTTAAAAAATTATTAGCTACAAAAAATTACAATACTGGCATGGCTTTAATAAGACAAATAGAATTTTCATTATTTGATTTTATATTGCATATGAACGAAGAGGAAAATAAATTAAAACTAGCAGAAAATGTTTTGAATGAAGTAAGAAAAGAAACAGCGTTAATGCCCGTTCATAAAAATAATAAGTTTCAAAATAGTTTTGCTCATATATTTTCAGGCGGATATGCTGCAGGATATTATAGTTATAAGTGGGCAGAGGTGTTGTCGGCAGATGCATTTATGGCATTTAAGGAAAATAATTTAATTGATAAGAAAGTTGGAAAAAAATTTATGAAAAAAATTCTTGAAACAGGAGGGTCCAAGCCGGCCCTAGAGCTTTTTATTGATTTTAGAGGAAGAGAGCCAAAAATAGAGCCTCTGTTAGCTAGTTTGGGCTTAAAATGAAAATAGCATCTTGGAATGTAAATTCTTTAAGGGTTAGGCTGCCACAAGTTCTTAGTTGGCTTAAGAAAAATGATGTTGATATATTAGGAATACAAGAAACAAAGGTTGAAGATTCTTCTTTTCCTGTTAACGAAATCAAAGAAGCAGGTTTTTATTGTGATTTTATAGGGCAGAAAACATATAATGGTGTAACAACAATAAGTAAGGCGCCAATAAAAGAATCTATTAAGCTTATAAATAATAAAGAGCAAGATCAAAAAAGATTTTTATTAACAAGATACGGCAATAATTTATCAGTGTTAAATTTGTATGTTGTTAATGGGCAGGAGGTTGGCTCAGAAAAATTTAAATACAAGTTATCATGGCTTAAAAATATAAGAAATCATATTGAGAAAAACTTAAAGAAAACAAAATATTTTATTATTCTTGGGGATTTTAATATTGCGCCTGGAGATGATGATGTTTACGATCCAGAAGCTTGGAAAGATAAAATTTTGTGCAGCAAACAAGAAAGATCCGCGCTTAAAGGAATTTTAGATTTAGGATTTGAAGATAGTTTTAGACTTTTTTCTCAGGAAAAAGAATTATATAGCTGGTGGGATTATAGAACAGGAGCCTTTAGAAGAAATAGAGGCTTAAGAATCGATTTAATATTGTCAAATGAAAAACTATCGAAAAAATGCAGTAAAAGTTATATTGATATTGAGCCTAGAAAAAATGAGCGCCCTTCAGATCATGCTCCTGTAGTGTCGGTTTTTGATATTTAGAAAGGTTAGACAAGTTATAAATTAATGATAATATAAATTATGAATAAATTATTTGGAAATTATTTTAATGCGATCAATTTTAGTTTTAAATTCTAAAGGCGGATCTGGCAAAACAACAATTGCAACAAATTTAGCAAGTTTTTAT
>MDTC01074270.1_pt1 | contig 10487 bp, 9 predicted proteins | sample 811181 | NCBI WGS metagenome assembly MDTC01 (sample SAMN05326644, study PRJNA326480) | marine metagenome | isolation source: seawater | place: Pacific Ocean: North | collected 2011 | reverse complement strand
TTGTTATCAGAAGAGATTTTCAAATACTACTTTGTACATAGAGATTACGGAAGACTGTATCACGACCTAGATAATTTTTTAGAGAGTGATAAGGGTTTCTATGATCCTGACAATATGGATGGAACAACTATGCCTCAATATGTAAACATATATCGTCGCGTATATGGAAAGAAAAATGCAACAAGAGATCAGACACGAGACATGTATGTATCTTGGAGAAAAAAATGTCAAGCACAAATAACACAAATATTCGATAACGAGATGCGTTATAGGTTTTATATTAACAATTCCGAGTTAAAATCTTTACTTAAAAAGATAATTGCTCTCATGTCAATCCAAGAAAGAAAATGGTTTATTGATAATCATGTAATTTACGATGCATTTTTCTTACACGACGAAGACAGGTACCTTCGCGAAGGTCATCCTGATGGTCCAATAGACGGTAGAGATTTGGAAGGATATGGCCGAAACATCAGCGTTCCCATAGTTAGATATGTTCCAAGTTACCTTCAAAAAGAAAATCAGTCACCTGACCCTTTTCTTGATACAGGTATTAATAAAATGCCAAACTGTGTTGTAGAAGGAACAGATGTATCTGTGTTTCATTAAACATATACACATACTATTACATGTATATGTTTACTAATTGTCGTAAAACATATGATTATATGTATACATCCTCAATAGATTTTGTGTAATAACGACCGCCTGATTTGGAAGATTTGGACTTAGGTTTCACTTCAACTGGTCCGTTGATAAGAGGACAGTAAGAAAACAAATAAGAATTACCGGCATAGTCTATAGCATATGTCAAGTTCGTAAGTTTGGTATTACACTTCACCATAGCAATATCGTCGGCGCAATTCTCGTTCACACCGTTACCGCCAAAAATCCACCAGTCATTGTAAGTGCGCTCTTTGAATTCTTGTGCAGATATCCCAATACGATTTGCCTGCATTGTGGTCAACTGGTCACCGATCTGTTTAATGAACTGCACATAGCTTTCCACTTTTTCTTTTTCATTGACCACTCCGTAACTCATTTGATGCTGCATCAAAGTAGCAGACGGAGTAATATATCTAGTGTGACACGACTGCAAAATAACAAATCCCATACTGATGGCGCGCTCGGCTACACAACTTATGTTATATTTAGCAATCTCATTGATAATCTTGTTACCTGCATCTACCGAGCCACCATTGGTGTCAAGGTAAAGGTAAAGCCCCTCTTTTTTGGGACGTTTGTTGACTTCGTATATGAAATCGGTGGCGGTCGCGGCATTAATTTGACCGCGAATAAGCAAAGAGTTCTTGGGCGTGAGCATAATTTCCGTAGAGGCGCTCGCTAGAGCGAGAAGAGATCCTAGAACGGCAAGGAAGAACATATTAAAACCAAAGATTATATTCTCTAAACTTTCAATAATATAGTTTAACAAATCGGCTTAAAGGGAAACGTTTAGCGCAAGTATCCCAAATAAAATACCCGAGTATATAAACAGCAGCAGTATTCGTTTGATATAACATATGATACTGACACTTTCTTCGCGAATATATGGTCCTCATTTACTGTTTTTATTGGCTCTACTCACCGGGAACTACTTGACTTATTGTCCTGGTCATACCCTGTCCTTGGTTATACCTCCCCTAGGTATCCGTGCTCGAATAGGAAAACTCACGCGTATGTTGCGGTTTCTCCCTTTCGTTCCTCCTGGAGACGACGATGAAGTGTTTGTTCATAAAATTATTGGAAAATCATGTTTTGAGTGTAAAGTAAAACGCAGAGATCTTCCACACGTAAAATCGTATAGTAAAGTAGAAGAAGGACGCTGCAGGAACAAGGGATATGAGGTGTTTGTTGGTAACAGAAATTTGTATACTCGTAGATGGGGAAGACTTAGTGTGGATATATTTAAAGTAGATGATCCGTCAACATATAGAGATAACATTTACAAACCCGATCCTCAAAATCCTATAGGATATATGCACATAGATCTTGATGAATCGTAATTTCTTAGTGACATTTTGAAAATAATATAAAGACAACAAAAGGTATCGTATCAAACAGATGTCTAACTTCGAAAGTAAAGTGGTTTCATTCAAGGAAGAAATGGAAAGAGCTAATAAAAACAACATGAGTCTGAATGGGGGTGGGTTAGATAATCGCCCTATGACGATGGAAGAAATGATGAAAATGCGAGATGCCGAGGCGACTAACATAAAATACCTAGACCCGCTTACTCTTGAGCAAAAGGGAATACCAACTTACCAAGATAAAAGCACCAGTCAACGCCTTAACGATTTCAACACAGCGGATATGAGTCCCGGAAAACAAAAGGTCTTTTATATGTGTATTGGTTCCCAAAGAGTAGATATCAGCGTTACTGGAGCATACGAGACATATCCGCCTATATATACCATCGGGCCCGGATTCTCATTATCCCGAGACACTAACGCATTCCATATGCCGGAGGATTTTGTTTTTGAGCCTACCAAGTATTTCCCGTTCAAAGATAAGGTAACGTTTCATCTTGAATACGGTGATGACAAGTTTGAAGTAGACTACGGAAATCTGGGATATATGTTTCACGGAGGCGGACGTAGTCGTGATTCAAGATATGATGCACTAGGAGTTGAATACTCAACGCCATTGAACTTGGTTAGATTTTACGACAAATCTACCTCAGGAAGTAAAATGGTGTTTCAGTATGACGAGGAAAAACGTATCTTGGAGTTTGTTGAGGGTGCGCATAAATTAACTCAGGAACAATGCAAGGTTTTTGATGGAGTAAGTGTTGAGGACATGACATTGACAAAATAAATTGATTCAATAAAAATTCAATTTGAAATACATAAACAAGTATTACACGATTATATAGACATGAGTGAATTACACGCAACAGAAGAAAATACACAATTGATAACCACCCAAAGTGAGATTAATAGTGTATCCACAAATCTAAAAGAATGTGTAGAATGGGCTCTAACAAAACCACCAGACATCATAAAACAATCAGGTGTAACTATCGCCAAACAAAAAGAAGAAGCAAAAGAAAAAGAAAAAAAATGGGGCAATAAAATGATAGGAAAAACAGATAACAAACAATGGACCACAGGATTAGGTGAAAGACTAGTTAAAGAAATACTTAAATTACGAGGCGAAAATCCTAGAAAACCTGAATGTAAAGGAGGGTTTCAACCTGATTGGGAAACAGACAAAAATGTATATGAAGTAAAAACATCAAATTGGAGGGTAGAGGGTACAGCTGGTGAAAAAGTATTGGGAACATGGATTAAATACCAAGATATACCTGAATTATACGGAAAACCGCTCAAGATTGTATGTGTAGCGTATCAAGAAGAAGAACTAAAAAATGGAAAGACAAGATATTTTGGTGATAATATTACAAAAAAAACACAAGAAATATTAGACCTAGCAAAATCATGGGGGATTGAATATGTTTGTTTTAGTGATTTAGTATCACCTATATTGGACAAAATTAATTAGTAATTTCGTATTATAACTTCCTTTGCTTTTGCATCTGGATTTTTGGAATTAATTGACCTTTTACATAAAACTGATAATGTAGTATATTTTTCATCTGTAAAGTTTTCACGAACTAAACTAACATCAGCATTACTTAGCATGATTTTCTTATTTGTATCGGTTAACGTATGTATTAAATTAAATAAATTAGTATGATTTTCTATATTAAACCCCTTCTCAGTATATCCTACAAATGAAGTACTTGTTTCAGGAGCATAAGGAGGGTCAAGATATACAAAATCATTTGTTTCTACACATGTTAATGATGTATTAAAATCACTACATTCAAATATTACGTTTTGTATTAAATGATGTATTTCTTCCAAATGTGCTTTATTTATAATTTCTGGTTTTTTATAGTGTCCAAATGGAACATTAAATCCTTTTGGACCAACTCTAAATACACCTCTAAAACAAGTTTTATTTAAGAATATAAACATAGCAGAAGCTAACATGCTTTTTTTATCGGTTAAACATAATTTATTATATTCACTCCTTATCCAATAATAGTAGTTTTCTTTTGCGATTTTTGCTTCTTCTATATTTGTGGGCGTTCTATTTATTTCTCCATTTCCACATTCGTTAAAATCTGTAATGATATTTTGCAATATATCATATAATTGATTATGATGCGTTTGAATGTTTTTGTACATATAAATTAATGGTTCATTCAAATCATACGCATATATATTACCGTGTATCTTTATAATCCCGCTTTTTACATAAGATAGTAAAGTTAATAAAACACTACCTCCTCCTAAAAATGCTTCACGATAATTATTTATTTCAACTGGAAAGTCAGTAATAAGTTTATCTATTAATTGAGTTTTTCCACCAACCCATTTTACAATCGGTTTGGGAACATGTATTTTTTTTGTAGGGATATCTTTAACGAGTTTATTATCATAAACAATTTCAACATTCATTTTTAGTTATATAAATAACATATACTGTTTTAAATCAATTTATAGTTTAATATACCCAAGAAGACCTAAATAAAGTTATTCCTAACATATTTGTGTAAACATGTATATACATTTACGTGTATACATATTTATTCTCTTTTATATTATCCATCAAACAAACGGGTCGTTACGATCAATAGCAGTTTCTGCTGCTACGCGTTTAATAATCTTCTTGAAGTTTTTGTCGTCTTCTTCGTCGGTTCCTCCTCCAGAAACTTCGTTGATTATCTTGACGTATTCTTTGTGTTTGTTGGTATTGATATCACTATGTTCGGGGTTTTTCTCTTGCCACTCAGGAAGCTTTTTGAAATTATTATTGGCCACATGTTTAATGGCGCGACGAATTCGGTCTTTGCTGTTATCTTTCTGCCATTCGTCATTGTCTTTTACATATACTGAATCACGCTTTACATCTGTACAATGAATGGGACGCTGAGTAATTTCTAGATTATTGAGCCCTTCAATCATAATGTTACTGATTCCTTCCACATACCCGGCGCGACCAATACGCTCCAAATCTTCTATCTTGTATTTCAACGAAGCAACAAAGTCCATGATGTTCATAGCGTCCTTGCATTCCTCATTCAAAAACATATTGAGATTGAAATTGTTAGTGGTATTCACTGTGTTGTTTGTTGTATTATTTATCGTTGTAGAGGTTGTTTTTGTCTCTGCTAATATTTTCATTAGCTCTGTGTTTTGGTCTATTAACTTCATTACCGTATCGTCAGTGAATCCTTCTTCTTTCTTACTTGGTGCCACAGTTTCAGGTTCAGAAGGAGATTCTATCACTGATATAGCCTCTACAGGCATTGCCGCTGAGTTCTTAAACGGATTATCATCACACTTTTTTTCGTGTTTAAATAATCCCGACCTAGAAGCATAACATTTTTCACAGTATTTACATACGTGTAGTATTGGTTCACTTTTTGAATGCATAAGTGGTGACGTTTTTGCATCCTTTGCTACATTTATATGATGTTTGCTAGTAAGAATATGTTTCTCGTAGCTAGCTTTTCTATTGGTTGTGTAATTGCACGGTTCACAATAAAACATTTTCGTTGTCATATATATTCCTTAAGATTATTTATTTAAGTTATAGAAGGAAAATATTTGTTGCAAATGTTACATAGTTTGGTGTGAGGGTTATTTTTTTTTGTTGCAAAATTACACCATATAGGGGTGGAAACACGAGGAAACGCCAATATGATTTAAATCTGCAACAAAAGTTGCAAATTAGGGTCACTGACTATGCAGCAAAATGCAACTTTTTTGGGAAATCAGCATTCTATGGTAAGGCGATGTTTCCATTTGTTTCCATTTTTAAAAAAATGTCCAAAAATTTAAAGTGTTTTTTTCGGGGAAAAAATTGGGAAATTCTTCAAAAAAAAATTTTATGGTAACAAACTGATCCATGAAAATTCAATTTGTTACCATAAATAAAATTTTTTTATATCGTTTCGAAAGTCTTCGATAATCCAAATTGGACATTTTTCGACATTCAAAAATGTCCATTTTCGAATATAGAAGAAGTTTGAACAACAAATTTATTTTTTCTTATTTTCATATGGTGTTAATTAGTAAAAATAAGAAATTATAATTGTTATCTTAAATGCAAACAAATAAAATGATTCAATATTTGTATGGAAAAATACTAAGATAATTAGTGCGAATACTGGATTTTTTACGAAAAAATGCAAAAATTCCCCCAAAACAGGAAAAATTTAGATTTCATTTTAAAAATGGGCCGTTTTTGGGGCATTTCATTTTTTTCTAAAAAGTTAACAAAAAAATAAATTCCCCCAAAAATGGAGATTTCCATGATCGATATTTAAAAAAGGGGGATTTTGGGGGCATTTTATCCATTTTTTCGTTTTTTCAAACATAAAAATTCCCCGAAAATAGCGATTTCCATAGCTCAAATTTAAAAATTCGTTGTTTTGAGGGCATTTCAAAATTTTTATTTTATTTTTGAAAAAATAGAAATCCTTCAAATATGGCAATTTTTAAGATCGATATTTAAATTATGCCTTATTTTGAGGCATTGTGTTAAAATTGAAACATTTCGTTGTGCGCAATCATACTAATCACAAAACATATCTTCATGGAGGTGAAACAAAAACTCCAATGGAGTATTTTGGGTAGTGCTATCGTGTTATTAATGGTTGCTATCCCCATATTTATACTTGATAACGGAGAGTCAAAATATTTTAGATACGGGTGGCATGATGACTTTATATTGATCTCAGTGCCAATCAACAACAGAATACGTTATATCTACGCAACAATCTTTGTGGTTTTGACACGTGCAGGCGAGGTTTTCATAGGAGAAATAGCAAACCCAATTATTGGTTTTAACATCTATAATCCCGACAAAAAGGTTATTACAGATTTCACGAAAAATGAACTACAGTTCTATGGAAACACATTATACATAATTGATTCTACTAGATACATATTTAAAGTCATGGTGTTGGTAACACAGATTGACCTAGCTTTCATAAGTATGTTAGCAGGAGAAATTGTATCTTTAATTACAATAAGAATGCTCTTGAATGAAAAAGACTTTATAAAAGTAAATACAAATGATGTATTAAATGATATTGAGATGCAGCCTTTGGTTAATAAATATATCTAGTTTATCTATTATTCGGAGGCATAGACCTTTTGAGAATCGGAACGAACAAATACTTGACTTACTCGTGTGAACCAGTGGATAAAAATAGTGCATACTGTCACACTATTTTCTTCTTGTACAACTTGTCTACGGCTTTTCTTTGGACCTTTTTTCTGGGATTGTTTTGTAAGACTAGACAGTTTTTTCTTGTGAAACTTTAAAAAGTCCATGGAATACTCTTCTTGTAAATCATTATCTTTATGGTCACATGAAGATGACATTTATATATATTAACATGACAACATATTAATATATAATATACTATTTTACTTTCAGTTTATTCTTCTTGTATGAAACAAATATTTTGAGTTATTATTGTTTTACGACAATACGGACAAGAGCTATTTTCACTTAACCACGACGTTAAACAATCGTAACAATACATATGACCACACTCTGTATAAAGGTTGCTTTTATTTTCGTGACAAATAATACATTCGGTGATTTTACTAGGCAAATCTTCAACGCCAATTTTTTTAAACTCTTCTTTTGTTATCACAATTTTATGCTCAACAATCATATCGAATTGGTTCAGAGTTAGTAAATATCGTGGTGGGTTGAGGGTTTCAATAAAAAAAGGCGATTTACTACCATACACTTCGGACATTGTGGTGAAAATAGTATCACATATCTCGGGATGACGTTTATATAGAGACTCATCGTTATTTTTTTGGTCGTATTTTAACATATACAAGAGAATATCGTCTTCGTTACAATCTAATGCTTCTTCGTAGAACCTTTTATCTTTATCAAAAAACTGAATGCCAGGAACTCGTTCTTGAATAAACTCAACATCGCTAGAATCTCCATCCTTTATAGCAGCTATCATAGCCTGGTCGTTATTATAACGAAAATCTAAGTTAGAAAAATATTTAGCTGCTGTTTGTAGGAACCCTTCAACACCTGTCCCAATGCAATAAACGATTATTTTGGTTCCAATTTCTTGGTATCTTTCTGGAGGTATGGGGTAATTTTTTTCATAATAAGCTAGTAACTCACTAAAGTCTTCTGGGTTATCAAGAGAATGATGATACGTGGCAATGAATATATCAAACTCTGGATCATATATGTCTATGTCCGGAATTATACTATGAATCCAATGAATAGCGGTATATTTTACACCAGATGTCCAAGAATTAAGTATTTGTAAAATAACATGGGAAGCATTTTTTCCGGACAATAATGTGTCTGGATAAAGATTGAACAGCCATTCTGCCAATGTTATGTTATAATTAGAAAGTATACAGCTCATAGCATAGGAATTATTCCTAGCTACATCAAGATGAGGATATTTATCAATTAAAAACTTAGCAGACAATTCGGATTCGTGTGTACACGCATTATCAAAATATTCCATCCCGTATTTTTCTGTGTCTATTTTTTTTACATCTTGATAATCTAGTTCATTGAATATCCATTTTACGAAGTTTATCAAATCTTCTTTTATACAAGTATGTAATATGGAACAATACCTGGGATCAAAGAAAAAATGACCAAACACAGTTCGAACTTTTTCAATATCGCTCATATCTTCAGGGAGAGGAACATCATAAAATCTATTTATCATTTCGGGGAGAGTTAAAGCCCATACCATATAACTAGGTTGTTCCTTAAAAATAATTGTCTTTAGTGTATCCTTGATATCGTTTCCGTCGTATGGATTAAACTCAAAATCTAACATGTTCTTTTCTTGTTTGTATTTTTCTTTACATTTCTCTAACCCAAGGTTAACATTTTTATTGAACCATGACCATGCACACAATTTTTTAGGACCATATGGGAGTTTTTTAAAAATAAACTTCTTTTTGCCATGTTGTTCTTGGTAAACTGGGTTTCCTTCTTCGTCATTTTCTATTCTTACTCCATAACGAGAGCTTTTTCCCATCTTAGATATGTCTACAATCACCTCGTTTCTATTAAAATCTAGTGGAAGGGGTAGAAAATGTGAGGAACGGCCGGTAATACGTTGATTTTTCTGAGAAATCGTTTCCCGGATTTTATTTCCACTAGCGTCACAATAAGGATGTGGATCTGGTTCATCATCTGAATCACTACTACAATCACTTAACCACTGATTTTGAGAATCGTCATCACGCATATTGTCACCCATTGTGTAACAAAGATCACGAATAGAGTTGCTATTATTTGGTCCAAAATACATTGATCTCATATTATCAATCAACGCTGAATGCTCGTCTCTATCCATCCTTCCCCAACTACTAGAGTCACTTGAATCATAACTGTTACTATTATCATCTTGTTCAGATTCTGCATCTGACTCATTATCAGAGTTGGATGGGGTAGTTAAGGGCAAATCAGGAGATAACAATGTCTCTTGATTGTGTTGATCGTCGTTTTCTTCATTATAGCTAGTACCTATTAGTGAATTCAGTAAGGCGACATACAAAAGTTCTCTTTGTTCTTCTGCTTGTTCTTCCGTTAACGACTCAGAACTACTGTCATTATTATCATCTTCACTATCGTGCTTTTGTTCAGATTCTGTTGTCTCTGATTCTATGCCCAAATGATTTCTTAAATTATCGTCAGCATTCTGTATTTCGTTTCTACGTACGATATCTTCTAATCCACAAAAATCTTCTCTTATCTTATCAAAATTAATTTTATTGTCTTCATCTAGATATCTATTTGATTTACGGAGATCTTCGGTTCTGTCATCTTCATTCCATATCGGGCCTAGTGAATTATAAAGTCCGTCAAATACATCTTCTCTTGTTATGATACCGTTCATTCCAGAAGGATCTTCCTTTACTCGGTCAAAATTAATGGTACCATCTTTATGTAGATACCAGGACTTATCACGGTTAGAGTTGTTTTCACTGTCATCAGACACTATTTGTTCTATGTTTGAACCCTCTTCTATTTCTACTCCTTCTTTTTCTTGACACGGTTCTTTTTTTTGCGTTTCCTCTTCTACTTGCTCTTTCGAAGAAGACACTGTATTCGCAGTCATGCGCTCATTGATAGTTCTTTTAGATGAATCCATATTAGTACACGTATAGTTTCTCTAACTTGTTTTAATAAATACATAACGCTTAGATATAATCTTATTTGTTTAGATTATATTTAAACTATTGTGTTAGTGTTTAATTAGACATACATTGCTCATACTAAGGGGTTCGCGACAATAAGGACAAGTGTAATTTTTTCGTAGCCAAGACAATAAACAGACGTCGCAGTACATATGACCACACTTAGTGTAAAGATTGCTGGTTTTGTCATCACAAACAAGACAACTTGTGATTTCTTTATCTAATTCACTAGTTTGAATTATATTTAACTCT
>MDTC01021927.1_pt1 | contig 10487 bp, 13 predicted proteins | sample 811181 | NCBI WGS metagenome assembly MDTC01 (sample SAMN05326644, study PRJNA326480) | marine metagenome | isolation source: seawater | place: Pacific Ocean: North | collected 2011 | reverse complement strand
TGGAGCAGCAGATATTTTTGAGTGGAATGCCGAAGAAACAAAAAGAATTTATGGTCAAACAATAGAGAGTAGATTTGAAGATACAAGAGTGCATGTTTATTATCAGCCAGTTGGTGTAGTAGCTGCGTTATCTCCTTGGAATTTTCCACTAATCTTAGCTGCCAGAAAAATTTCTACAGCTTTAGGAGCTGGGTGTTCGGTAATTATTAAACCTGACACAATCACCCCTGGTGTTGTAATGGAATTAGTAGATATTTGCAGAGAGTGTGGTGTTCCTCCTGGAGCGGTAAATCTTTTGTCAGGTGATCCCCCAAGTATTGCATCTCAATTAATTCAATCAGATATAGTTAAAAAAATTTCTATTACAGGTTCTGTGAGAGTAGGAAAATTAATATTAAAACAAGCTGCAGATAAAGTCCAAAGAGTAACAATGGAATTAAGTGGCCATTCTCCATTTATAATTTTTGAAGACGCTGATATTAAAAAAGCTACAGATATGGCCATAGCTGCAAAATTCAGAAATAATGGCCAAGTATGTATATCTCCTAATAGATTTTATATTCATGAAAAAAAGAAAGATGAATTTGTTAATTTATTTATAGAAAAAACAAAGAAATTAAAAATTGGTAATGGTATGGATCCTGATACTGAATTAGGTCCTTTAACAACTCAAAAAAGATTAAATGAAATTGAAACACTGGTTGAAAAAACAAAACAGGAAGGGGCTAAAGTTCTTTTGGGTGGAAAAAGGCCAGCTGGCTTTAACAAAGGTTTTTTTTATGAACCAACTATTTTTGACAATGTGAAAGATGATTTTACCATAATGAAAGAAGAACCATTTGGACCATTAGTACCAATGCTATCTTTTAAATCTTTTGATGAAGTAATAGAAAGAGCAAACAATCATGAGTTAGGACTTTGTAGTTACGTATGTACTAATTCAATGGAAACAGCTCATTTGGCATCTGAACAATTAGAAACAGGATCGGTTGCTGTTAATACAGGCTTTGTAGCTATTGCCGAAGCACCATTTGGTGGAATTAAACAAAGTGGTTATGGTAGAGAAGGTGGCTCAATGGCAATTAAAGATTACCTTAATGTTAAATATACTCACTTAGGTATTAAGGGATAACTAAGTGAAATTATTAAGATTAGGAATTGCTGGACAAGAAATTCCAGCAGCTCTAGATAAGAGCGGCAAGTTTAGAAATCTTTCTTCACATATTCAAGATTTAAATCCTGAAAATATTAATTTTGAAACTCTAAATAAATTACAAAAAATTGATTTAGAAAAGTTAGAGGAAATAGACAAAAATAAAAGAATAGGATCTTGTATAACAAAACCTGGAAATTTTTTTGCAATAGGATTAAATTATATAGAACATGCAAAAGAAACAGGGGCAGAACTACCAGAAAATCCTATACTTTTTAATAAATCTGTTCATTCAATCGTAGGACCCAATGATAATGTGGTAATACCAAAAGGTTCAAATAAATTAGATCATGAAGTTGAAATTGCACTTGTAATAGGAAAAAAAGCAAAAAGAGTTGAAGAAAAAGATGCTCAAGATTATATTTTTGGATACTGTATTTGTAATGATATAAGTGAGCGTGATTGGCAAAAAAATAAAGGTGGACAGTGGGTAAAAGGAAAGTCGGGTGATACATTTGGACCATTGGGCCCTTATTTAGTTACTAAGGATGAAATTAAAGATTTTAAAAATATAAATTTATCTTTGGATGTAAATGGTAACAGACATCAAACAGGAAATACGAATCAGATGATATTTAATTTTAATTTTCTTGTAGCTCATATTAGTCGTTTTATTACATTAATGCCTGGTGATATTATCACAACAGGAACACCTCCTGGAGTAGGACTTGGAATGAGTCCACCAGTATTTCTTAAAGATGGTGATATGATGGAATTATCAGTAGATTATCTAGGCACTCAGATTATAAAAGTAAAAGCAGAATAAAAATATATGTTTGAATTATCAATTGCATTTGGAGCAGGCTTGATCAGTTTTTTATCACCTTGTGTTTTGCCGTTAATACCTGGTTATATTTCATTTATTTCAGGAGCATCATTAAATGAGCTACTTCTAAAGAAAAAAATAAACTTGCTACCCTTGATATTATTTTCTTTAGGATTTTCTTTTGTTTTTATCATTTTTGGAGCAGTAGCTTCTTACTTAGGTCAACTACTTTTAGAAAATTCACAAACATTAAGAATTGTTGCAGGTATAATTATAATATTGTTTTCACTGCAATTAATTGGAATTTTAAATATTAGTTTTTTAAATTTAGAAAAAAAAATTTATACAAAAAAAAATAATAATATTTGGTTCTCCTTTGTAGTTGGAATGGCTTTTGGTTTTGGTTGGACTCCTTGTATAGGACCAATTCTAGGTTCGATACTTGCGTTAGCATCTACCGAAGAAACAATATTTAAAGCTGTTATTTTGCTAAGTTTTTATTCTTTGGGTTTGGCTATACCATTCATTTTATCAGGATATTTAATGCAAAGATTCTTAATGTTCTCTAAGAACTTTAAGAAAAATATTAATTTAGTATCAAAAATAGGTGGATTTATATTGTTAATTACTGGAGTCTTGATTTTAACTAACCAACTACAAATTCTTGGCTATTACATCTTAAATATCTTTCCATTTATGCAAAATTTCGGATAATAATTAATTATTATCTATGAAAATCTATCAAATTGATTCTAGTGCTAGAAAAAAAGGCTCAACATCAAGAGCTTTAGCAAAAAAACTATTAGATAAAATTAAAAAACCAGGAGACAAAATAGTTTACAGAGACCTTGATGATGAAATGCTTTTTGTTTCAGGGTTGACAGAATCTGGTATGAAAATCCCTATAGATGAGCAAACTAAACAACATAAAAAAATGTTTGAGTTGTCTGATAAGCTTGTTCTAGAATTAAAAGAAAGTGATGTTATTATTATTTCAGTCCCAATTTATAATTTTGGTCCACCAGCAACTCTTAAGGCTTGGTCAGATTTAGCTGCAAGAGTTAAAGAAACTTTTAAATATAATGAAGATGGAAGTAGAGTTGGATTACTACAAGATAAACAAGTATACCTTGTAATTACCTCTGGTGGAACAAAAATTAACAGCAAAGAAGATTTTTTAACTCCTTGGCTGATTCATGTCTTAAATTTCTTTGGTATAAAAAAAATAAATATAATAGCCGCTGATCAGATGGCTTTGGATTATGAAAAATCAATCAAAGAAGCCGAAGATCAAATTGATAAAATTTGCTAGATATTAAATTTTCTTTTTAGATGTCTAAGTTTTCCTTCACTGCTATCATAATCAATATAACAACCTTGTAAAAATCTTTTACCTTCATTAGCATCAAAAGCTGTTCTACCGTGAAGTAACCGATGATTATCCATCATTATAAGATCACCAGGCATTAACTTAAATTCAATTCTAAATTTTTCAGAGTTGTAAAAATCTGATATTGTTTTTCTTGCTTTATAATAAAGATCTAATTCAGTTTTTTCTAAAATAGGCACAAAATCCAACCTTGTACTAAATCTTACTTGTTTGATTTTGTTATTTTCATCTAACTCAATAAGTTTACCATAATTTTCAAGTACAACATTGTCATCAACAAATTTAAACTTAACTTTTACTTGAGATAAAATCTTAAAATATTCAGGATTAGTTTTACAGAGTTCTTTTGCAACGTTGAATCCATCAACTAAAGTTGAAAAACCACCATTAACTTCATTTTCAATACAGTGTAATAATTGGATACAAGGTACAGGTTTACGATAAGGGTTATCTGTATGAGGAGATAAGTGAAGGGATGTGTAAGCTAAATCATTTGGATTAGGTATAGATTTAACATTAAAATATTCTCCAAAGTTTGTCGGCCTTATGCTTCCAATAGAATTAGCAAAATTTACAATAAAATTATTATTTGTTGGTACATTTTTTATTATTACAAAACCATATTTATAAAATGATTTGAGAAGATCAAACATTTCTCTACTTTCAAACAAACTATCATTAAAAAAAAAGGTTGGTATATTCTGTAAAGAAGAATTCCATAATTCTTGCTCAATAGTATTAAAGAAATCTTCTGAGTCAGAAAACTCTAATGCAAGTTTGTTGACCTCATATTTGCAGTTAGCACCATCGTTAAAAGTTAATTCTAGGATTTTGTCATTAATCGAAGCATTTTCAATATTTATGTCTTCAAGAAAAGAAGGGTCAAAAAGTCTTTGTTTAGTTTTTTGATCAAGGTATTCTTTCCCATTAATTCTTTCTCTAAGCCAAATAGGGTGAATTTCTGTTTTTTTATTACAGTTGTTAAAAAAAATCTTGTTATTATTAATTTCAATTTTCATAATAATAAATCAAGAATTATTTAAAATTTAGCTTTAATCAAGATAAATAAAATAGTAAGAGTTTTTATAATGAATACAATAAATTCAAAAAATTACAGGATTTATGCTACCTTTTTAGACAATCTAGCAAAAGATCTGACAAAATTTTATAATTTAAAGTTGGATAAACCTTTTAGGGTTTCAAATAAGATTAAAGGAAAAGGTTATGATCCTGTAACTACTGCTGATAAGGCTTTTGAAAAATTTATAAGATCTAAAATAAAAAAAAAATTTCCTACTCATCAAATTATTGGTGAAGAATTTGGTTATAAAAAAACTAAAAGTGAATTTACTTGGGTCATAGACCCTATTGACGGTACAAGATCTTTTGTAATTGGGAACCCAACTTGGAGTAACTTAATTTCTTTAAATTATAGGCATAAACCAGTTGTTGGATTAGCAAATTTTCCAAAATTAAATAAGTATTATTTAAACTACAATCATAATTCTGCATTTATTTTTGAAAAAGGGAAAAAAAGAAAAATTACAGTTTCAAAAAACATAAAATTTAAACAAATTAAAGTTGCAGGTGGTTTTCATGGAATTATTTCATTAGAAAAACAAAAAAAAATACCCAAAGTTCTTAAACTAATGCAATTTCCCTGCACTGACGCTTTAAGTTATGCTCATTTTGCGGAAGGACGTTTGGATGTTGTTTTTCAATGTGGAAATAAAATTTGGGATATACATCCTTTAATACCAATTATTGAGGCTGCAGGAGGCATTGTTTCAAATTGGAATAATCAAAGTGCTACTAAAGCGGGTAATATTTTGGTATCTCCAAATAAATCTATACATAGCAAAATGCTAAAACTTTTAAAACCTCTATTAAAATAAATTAAATGGAAATTGTTGTTTTACAACACATTAATATAGAAGATCCAGGTTATATAAAAGATTTAATGCTAGCAGATAATGTAAATCTTACCACTATAGAACTTGATAAAGGAGAAAAGATACCAAAAGATTTGACTAAATTTGATGCAATGTTTTGTATGGGGGGACCTATGGATACATATATGGAGGATAAATATCCATGGCTTATAGATGAAAAAAAAAGAATTAAAGAATTTGTTATTAATTTAAAAAAACCATATTTAGGTTTTTGTTTAGGCTGTCAGTTATTAGGTGAGGTTGTAGGAGGAAAAGTAGTAAAATCAGAAATTCCTGAAATTGGCATTATGGATATAAATTTTTCTCAAGAAAAGAATAATGATATTTTATTTTCATCTTTTCCAAAAAAAATTAAAAGCTTACAATGGCATTCGTTTGAAGTAGATGGACTTGATAATAATAAAGATATAACAATCTTAGCATCATCTCCAATTACTAAGTATCAAATTTTTAAATATCAAAACCATGCTTATGGTATTCAATTTCACATAGAAATTAAAGACACAACAGTTAATGAGTGGGGCTGTGTTCCTGAGTACAGAAAAGCTTTAGAAGATCTGTTAGGAGAAGGGGCCCTTAAAAGATTTGATCAAGTAGCCAATGACAACATGAACAGTATGAATAATTATTCAAAAATCCTATATACTAATTTTAAAAATATTATTAAATAAAAAAAATGAAAAAAAAAAATTCAAGAAATTTTAAATTTTTGGTTTAAAGATACACCTCCAAAAAAAAGATTTCAAAAACATGAAGGCTTTGATCAAGAAATCAGAGATAAATTTTTAAAAGATTATCAACTTGCAAGTGTAAATGAATACGATGATTGGCAAGACACCCCTATGGGTTGTTTGGCTTTAGTTATCTTATTTGATCAATTTTCAAGAAATATGTTTAGAGAAGATAAAAAAGCTTTTGAACAAGATCACAAAACAAGATTAATTGTTAATGATGCTGTTTACGCTGGTTTTCTCGAAAAAATGGATGAAAATCAAAGATTTTTTATGCTTCTACCTTTAATTCATAGTGAAGAGATTAGTGATCATGAAATGGCCTATTTTCTTTTAGATAAATATTTAAAAGATCATCCTAATTTAATTGAAATTAAGAAATTTTGGAAAGATCACACTAAAGCAATAAAAAAATTTCATAGATACCCTCATAGAAATAAAATTTTAGGAAGAACATCAACTAATGAAGAGATTGAATTTTTAAATGGTCCAAATTCTTCTTGGTAAAATTAAATAACATATGGTTCAGGTCTTGCATTATTTTCTAAAACCCTCTCAACCGCAAAGTCACTAATATCAATTGTTTGATAAGAACCAGTTGTGATTAGCTCTGTTAAAGCCCTGCCAATTCCTGGGGCTTGCATTAGACCTCTGCCAGTAAAACCTGAAGCTAAATAAACATTTTCATAATTTGGATGTTTGCCAACTACAGCGTTATTGTCAAGTTTGTTGCAATCATAGTACCCAGCCCAACCACCTGTTAATTTTAACTCTTCAAAAGCAGGTATTCTCTCAGCAAGTGCAGGCCAAACAATTTCTTCGAAATCATTCCATGCAGGCTCTAAATCTGTTGCATCAAATATAGAATTAGGAGAGCCAGCCAAATACTCCTTGCCTTCTGGTCTCCAATAAACTCCTGTTGTATAATCTCCTGACAAAGGCATTTCCGGAATATGTGTAGGGCACTTAACTCTAAATACTGTATGTTTTTGTGGTACAACTGGAATATCTTTTAAAAGCTCTTTAGTCCAGCATCCTGCAGCAGAAATTATTGTCTTAGCTTTTATTTCACTTATATCTTTTACTTCACCTTTAACAAACTCTACACCAAGTTCCTCTGCTTTACTTTTAAGAGCCCCGTGAAACAAAAATGGATCAATCCATCCTTCACTTTTATCATCTGTATATGTGGCAGTTTCTATTCCAGTATTATTAATATAGGGAAATATCTTAGATAGTTCAGATCCTTTAATATTCTTGGTGCCAGCATCACAAGCTTTGTGATTTTCTAAAGCTCTATATTGTTCTTCAGCATCATTTGGTCCAAACATAAATAAATAACCATTTGGAACCATACTAGCTGTTGGATTTGGATTTTTTTTAGTTTTTAATATTTCAGGTATCTGAAAAATAAATTCTCTAGCAAATTTTCCTAATAAAATATTTTCTTTCTGAAAAAATTGTCTTCTGAAACCTCCAAGTGAAAGAGGAAAAGATGCTCTTTTATAAGTTGGGTCTCTTTCAATAACTTTTACTTTTCGTCCCTCTTTTGATAAAAAATAAGCTGTTGCCGTTCCTATTATTCCACCACCTACAATAACAATGTCATCCATACACTCAGAATTAGTTCATTAAAAATAAAAAGTAAATGACTAATCTCAGTAATTCAAAATTTTTTAAGATAAATTGATTTACACTTCAGGTTGAAGATTATGATTTTCCTAAAAGATTAACTATTAATACACCTGCAATAATTAACGATAAGCCAAATATAGTATATAGATTGGGTATTTGGTTATATCTTATAACACCAACAACAACTGTGGCTAATATGGTTAAACCAGCAAAAGAAGCGTAAGTAACACCCATAGGAATATTTTTCATTACAATTGATAATATGTACATACACAAAACAATTGTTACAGCAGTTATTATGCTTGGAATCATTAAAGTGAATCCCTCTGCATTTTTTGCATAACTATTAGAGGTCACTCCTAAAAAAACTGCAAGAATTAAAAATAGATATGATGATGTAATATTCATTTCCTTTACTATTAATTAAATGAACATATATTTTTATTATTCAAATAAAAACATAAAACCATATGCAAAAATAATAGCAGGTATAGCGCTGTATAAAGTAGCAATAATCGCAGCTTTAGGAGTTAAAGCAATAGCTGGAAATAATGCATCTCCATCATTAGATATAGCATTCCCAATTTCAGCAGATAAAGGAATAAATCCATTTAAATAAAATGTTGTAACAACAATTTGAGGTCCACATCCCGGTAGAAACCCAAAAAGTATCGCTATTAATGGTACAAAAGGTAGCCAGATATTGAAAAAATTTTTTAAGTCGTACTCAGTAAAAAACATAAAAATTTCAAATGTTAAAAAACCACAAATAACCCAAGTTGTCACAAAGTTTGTAGTGTCAACTACTCTTGATAAGAGATTTCGTGTTCTGTCTGTCGAGCACTGAAAATCACTTAAGGGATTTAAAGACCACATAAAAATACAAAGTATTGCTCCTGCAGCCCCTATAGTGGTAACTATACTTAAACCATCAGGAACACCTAATAAAACATCAGCATCTATTTGAAAAGCAACAAGAAGCCCTATAATGAAACCAGGTAAGAAAATTATAGTCCAAAAAATATTAAATTTAGAAACAAAAGTTCCTGTAATCTTTTCAAACTCAACTTTTATTTTAGAATTACCTTGTAAATAATTTTCACCATGAATTTTATCTACGATATATCCCGATATAGCACCAACCATTGCACCCAATGTAAAAATGAATAAACCTGTAATAGGTTCAGCTGCAAGTAATAAGAAAGCAGCATCACCCATAGTAGCTGTAAGTACAGCAACTAAAGATCCAAAACTTATTCTTCCCTGAATATATTGTGTTACTACTACAATTGCTCCACCACATCCTGGTAAAGCACCTAATAAAGAAGCCATCAGCACATGGAATTTTTTTGTTTTATCTAAAATATATTGAATATTGAATTTAGTTAAAGCATCCATACCTATAAAGATAAATAAAGTAAAACCTACAAATACAGATACTTGTAAATAAGCATCAACTAAAGTTCCCCGTACCATTTCACCAAAATTATTAGCCTGAAAAGCCATAGCTAAAATCGCTATACCTAAAAAACTTTTTTTTAGTAATCTTGCTTCATTAGCAACTAAAATTGTTTTTTTTTCTAATACTGCGGCTATAAAAGCATTCATATTTTTTTTCTTTCTTTATCTGATATTTATAAAATAATAAAAAAATAAATGATAATAAATTTTTTACAATAATTCTATAAACATTCAACTAAAAATCTAAAAACTAGGTGGAAGTAGGTTTGTATTCCTAATTAATTTATTGCTAATTAAATAATTACCTCAAAACCCTCAAAATCAGGAGGACCTAAATATAAATTTCTATGTGATGCTGCATCTTTATGAGCTAGTCTAAATGACTCTGACTTTGTCCAATCCCAAAAATCACTTTCTGAATTCCATTCACTATGTGAAATATAAAGTGCAAATTCTTTATTAGCTGCTCCTTTAATTAAATTGAATTTTTTAAAACCTTTTACATCGTTAAGATGAGTTTCACGATTTTTCCATACAGTTTCAAATTCATTTTCTTTGCCCAGTACAATCTTAAATCTGTTCATTGCTAAATACATAAATTTTTACTGAATTTTTAAAGCCAAGTTAAATATTGTCTTGGCTTTAAATCTTTTAAGTACTTATTAGCTTTTAAAAAGCTCCATTGCTTTTCCTAAAAGTTCTTCTGATTTTGCATGGTCACCAGCATCATGAGCTGCCATACCTTGGTCTCTTAGCATTTGCGCTTCTGCAATTTTATCATCTATACTTTTTGTCATCATAGGACAAGAGCCCGCATAAACAGAACTTGTAAAAAGTACCAAGAACAATGTCATTACTATTTTCTTCATGTTTTACCTTTGTTGTTAGTTAATTTACAGAGACAATAATTATTAATGGTTTTATTGACATAACCATATTGTCACTTTTTATGCGCAAAACGCCTCAACTAATTATTTAGCTAATTTTGTAGCACCAGTTTCAAGTGAAACAACTTTTCCATCTTTATATTTATAGACAGCCATAACTGCTTCTTTATTACCGTCATCAAATGTTACAAAGGAATGTTCAACTCCAATTTCATCATTCTCAAAAAGAACTCTCACTTTATCTTTGTTTATATCTCCGCTCATTGCCCATTTAATTACATCTGCTTTTCCTAAAATATTTCCTGACGCGTGCATCGTGAATTTATAATCATCATGAAAAATTTCATTCATTGCATTTTCATCTTTTGCTACCATTGCAGCATCCATTTTTGCTAATAAAGACATATTATTTTCCTTTCTTAAGTTAAATGTATATTTTATCTGCTAGACCG
>MDTC01186312.1_pt1 | contig 10488 bp, 12 predicted proteins | sample 811181 | NCBI WGS metagenome assembly MDTC01 (sample SAMN05326644, study PRJNA326480) | marine metagenome | isolation source: seawater | place: Pacific Ocean: North | collected 2011 | reverse complement strand
TAAATATGCTTCCATCACTATAAATATGCTTCCATCACTATAAATATGCTTCCATCACTATAAATATGCTTCCATCACTATAATTATAATTTTAAGAAAATTATAAAGAATTATATATTATTTATTATTTATTCTAATAAAATGTTCAAATCAACAAAAATTCTTGAATGTAAAATTTTTTTTATATTTTTAAAAGGAATGTGAAAAATTATTTTATCAGAACATAATTGAACATCAACAACTTTGTATATATTATAAAATGAATCTGATATAGTCATTATTCCGTTATATTCTTTTATATCTTTAAATTTATTTAATTCATCATTTGTTATATATAAAGAATATGAGTTTTGTCTAAAACCAGTTCCACAAAAACCCATAAATTTAATATTTAAAAAATTTTCTTTAAAATCTATTTGATTATGAAAAAGTTGTATTCCATTTGTTTCTCCAATTTCTATTGTATTTCCCATTCCTTCATGATTCTGACATTTATAACTAAATATAAATGACGTATTAAAATGAAAATTTTGTTTTGTATAGTTATTCAAATTTAATGTTGCATGATATTTTCCATCTATTGGTTCTTCTAATATTAGTAAATTATGTGCAGATTTATTTGTTTTTTTTTCTTCTGGTACCTCCATAGAAATAAGTAATGGATGATTATCATAAACATCTTTTGTCATTATAATTTTATATTCCATTCCAGCTATTAATTTCAAAACAGGAGCAACTTGTTCATTTATTATATATTTTCCTTCTTTTGCCGAAAAATTTAAAGTTGTAGAAGCAAAATCACAATATTCACTCATTTTTTTTTATTTATTTAAAATAAAATAATTTAAAAAGTATTTTTTTTTAGATTAAATATAATGAAAAATGATATATATGGTTACATAGGTGGTATTTTGTCAAGTCTGATTTTTTTTCCTCAAATCTTTAAAATTGTAAAAACAAAACAAAGTGATGATATATCTTACATGACAATTATAATTAGTAACGTAGCAAGTATATTTATTTTGTTATATTCAATAGAAAATGCAATATTGCCTATGATAGTCTCAAGTATTATCGGTCTATCCTCGCGCTTCTTTGTAATTATTTTGAAACTAAAATATGATACAAAAAAATATAGTTATTGTATCTGTGATAATACGTGATTGATAGGAACTCTTATTCTTAACCAAGTATTATCAAGCTCTTCTTTATCTTTTACATACCATTCTAAATTTTGTCTTCTATTTGTATATTTTGCAATAAAAATCTTATTATGAACGTGAGTTTTTTTAGGTGTAAAATCAACTGTCATTTCATTATTTGCTTCTTTTGATGTATAAGCAATCCATTTTTTTTCTGCTGGATCACTTCCATATATAATATTATTTATCTTATCAATAGCACGAATTGCTCCTGTATGTTTCGGGTCATACCAAAATTCAAATTGATTATTCATATATAATTTATCTTAAATTATATTTTTTTATTTCTTTTTTATTTCTCAATCTTTAATTTTTCAATTGTTCCTCCGCACTGTCTATAAACTTTTGCTCGTGTTCTGTAATGTTTCCATAATACAGGATTATCATCAACTATATCTAATATTATTGGAGAACTATCTTTACGACGAAAAACACGACCCAAATATTGTAAAAAATATTCTTCTGTATCAACGGCAAGTATTAACATATCTAATTTATCATGTGAAAATCCAGTTCCTACCTTTTGAAAAGATGATATTAAAACTTTTGATTCTTTGTCAAAAGATATATCACTCTCTTTAAATGTCACCGAATCTATATTTTTCTCTCTTAACATTTCATTCAATAAATTCATTTGTTTGATTCTCTTACATAAAACAAGTATATTTTTTTCCTTATATTTTTCAATATAATTACATATTAATTCATTTCTTCCTTGACTAAATGACTGACTATCAATAACACTATTCCAATTAATATTTCCATTTTTTGCTAAAGTAAATTCAATTGGAATCTTTGAATCAATATTTATCACCTTGTGAGGACAATATAATGACTTATTTATTCTATTTTCACCAAAATATAAATTAAATAATGTATCAAAACCATCTGATCTATATGGTGTTGCACTTAATCCTAATAAATACTTTGGACATATCTGAAATAATGCTTGTGAAAATATCTTTGTTAATATTAAATGACACTCATCAACAATAACACAACCAATCCCTAAATTCTTTAAAAAATCTATATCAAATTTTGGTAAATTTATTGCATTTACTATATAAATAGAACTCGGTTTTATCTTGCAATTTTTCCCCTTTATAAAGAAAACGTCCATACCTAAAAATTTTTTAATTGCCTCTCTCCACTGCTCCACAAGAACAATCTTATTCACAATTATTAATGTTGTCTTTTTTAACTCTGATATAATTGAAAGAGATGTAATCGTCTTTCCAAAACCTGGATACACCGCTATCAAACACGTATTATTATCATTTAATAATTTTAAACTATTCTCTTTTAATTCCTCCTGTTCTTCCCTTAAAGTCCCGATAAATTCTAAATCAATATCTTTATATTGATGAACAGTATTGTTTAATGTCTTAAAATAATTTAAACCCCAAGAATAAGGAACATATAATTTATCTTTGTATCTATGAACAAATGGAACCTTTGGAGGAACATAAAAAGTATTCTGTTGAAATCTCTTTTTCTTTGATATTGGTGATATAAAAAGTTGTTTATCCATTACCTTTGAATCCTTATCGGTAATATCACTACAATTAATCTCATATGACATTTGTATCTCTTAAAAACATTTTTAAAAATCAAATTTTTAAAATAATTTACTTGTAATGTATTATTCCCTTTTTATTTTTTTCGTTCCTCGTTCTGTAACTGTATTTCTCTTGCTTTTCGCTTTCTTTCTAGTGTCTCCTTTAAATGTGTATATAGTTTAGGAACACTGGTATAACAGGGCTTTTCCAATACAAAACCTTTATTTTCCATCTTTCTTATATTTCTTCTAATTTTTTTAGCACGACGATTTAATACTTTGCGATATGACATTTTTATTTCATAATAAGGAATTATCTTAAAAATCATTTTTTATTTTTTTATATTTGAAAAAATGATTCTTATTAATTTTTTAAACAGATTAAAAATAAAAAGTAATATATATATATATAATTTTACAAACATGTCTTATACTGAGAAACAATATTTTGAAATCAATTCGCAATTTCAAACACAAAATTCAAAAGAGGAAGAATATTTCCTTGATGTTATAAAAAAAACAATTAAAATATATTTTGAGTTGGGTAGTTCTTCCAGGAGTTCTAAAAAAGTTAATTGTATCCACGAAGGAATTGTAGATATACTTTTGACTTTATTTTTAAAAGAAAAAGGATACACAGTTAAAATGGAACAGAATATTCAATCTCATAATTTTTCTGAAAAAAAAAAATGCGATATTGTTATATTAAAAAATAATACTCCTTTTATAGTTTTTCCTGTTAAATTTAGTATGTCCAGCTATAAAAAAAATAGAAATAATTATTTAGAAAATCTTACTGGAGAATTATATCTTATGAAAGCAAAAAATCCTAATCTTAATATTATACCTATTAATATTATTATGGATAAAGTTCCAACACTAGATGGGTCTAAAAAAATAAAAAATTTTGAACATATATATACAGATAATTTCATTCCTTATAATATACTTGTTAAAAATAAATTATGTTATGATATGATTAATTATATTGTAGAAGTCGAACATTCAAAAAAAGAAAATGAATTATTTGATAATATACAATCTATCAAACAATTTAAAACACAATATAGATCTTTTAAATCTATATTAAAAGACTTGTTATAATAATATTAATTATTTTTATAATAAATTTCTATTCTAACGGAATCTGATATAAAATTCTACTGGATAAATTTATCCATCCGCTTCCTCTATTTGAACTTTTACTTTGAATGAATTTTTTGTTCTTTTCAATAATTTCTTGTATTTCAAATATATCAATATTATCTTTTCCATAAACACAAAGACAACTAACAAATAATTTAGGTTTATCAATCTTCATAATAATATTTTCTGGAGAACAAAAAGTAGGAATAAAGATAACATTTTTTTGTGCAGGTAAAATAAGTGATTGTGTTCTTCCAAAGGCATACCACTCTGGATAGTTTTGATTACCTTTATCTCTTTTTAGTAACTCATTCTTATTTTCCAATAAATATAAGAAAGTTTTTGGATTTTGCTTTTTAAAAGTATTCTCTTCTATTATCTTTCCATCTTTATCATATGGAAAAATAATCCATTTATCTTTTCTTCCATTTGTAATTACTTTCCAACATTGTTCATCTATTTCTTTATATTCATGAATAAATATCTTATCTCTTAATGTTGCAATACCATTTTTGATAATACAAATATCTTTTAAAGATTTTTCTAAAATAATTTTTTTTTGAAAAAAATAATTAAAATCATCAATGTCATTATAAGATATAATTTCATCATTATAAATAAATTTATCATTATTTTTTTTATGAAAAATACAAATACAACAATAAGTTGATACATTTGGAAATATTTTTTCAGATTTATAGTCTATGATTTTAGATAAAAATCTATTTTCAATCATAAATTTTCGTAAAGATTTTGCTGATTTGTTATATAAAAAACTATTTGGTGTCACCGATATCATGATTCCATCATCATTTAATAACTCTAAACATTTCATTAAAAAAAAGTAATATATATCAATGTTTCCACTCTCTAATATCTTCCATTTTTTTTTTAGGAAGGTAATATATTTTTTTTCTAAATCTTGAATACGAATATATGGTGGATTTAAAATAATATTATCATATTTTTTTGTAATTTCTGCCTTTAAAAAATCACAATTATACTTATGAATATTGTTAGCCTTAGGACATTTATTAAGATAATGTTTCTTTATCTCATATAAATCAATATCGTCATATGCACTTAAATTAACATCTGATAATAAATCTCCTTCACCAACAGATGGTTCTAATAAATTTCCCCCCTTTTTTAAAAAAGAAGACATTAAAGAAGATATATTAGAAGGAGTAAATACATCACATTTTTGAAATTCTTTTAATTCTTTTGTCATTTTTAATTTGTATAAAAGTATTTTTAAATCATTTTTTAATTTTTAATAATATAATTAAAAATATAAAAAAGAAATTAGATTTTAAAATAGGAAAAAGATTATACAAACCTCAAAAAAATAAGAGCAAATAAAAACTACCATATAAAATTTAATTTGTGTTAATAATAACTATTTCAGATGATTCCTTAGATTTATTCATTCCATAAGTCCAATTTGTTTCAATAATTTTAAAATCTTTATATAATTCCCTTATATAATCACAATTATTATAAGTCATTAACCAATTTTTCTTTTTTGATAAACATTCATATAATCTATAATGTTCAAATGTATCATGCATATCACCATTATTTCCATATAAAACAGAACCTTTCTCTAAATAATAAGGAGGATCTAAAAATAACAAACTATTTTCATTATTATTATTATTAATGAAATTCTCAAAATCAAGATTATATATATCAAAATTACTTAATTCAAGTTTTTTAATTCTATCAATTGAAGATGTTGTAAATCTTTTTTTAGATGCTTCTAAAGAAAATCCACCAGATAAGGTTGCTCCGCTAAAAGAACAACGATTTATAATAAAATACATTATACTCTGATTTAAATTATCATGTTCTGTCATTATATTTTTTCTCAACTTTATAAATTCTTCTTTGTCTATCAAATTTAATTTTTGATTGAGTTCTTCACATAATCTTTCTTTATTTAATTTACAACTTGTCCAAAAATTGAATAGAGGAACAAATTTATCATTTGCTATAATTTTTAATTTATAATTATTCTGAATATGAAATTCAAATGAACCACCACCAAAGAAAGGAGAAATAATATTATGAAACTTTGTAATATCAAAATTTTCTTTTAAAATATCATCTAATTTTTTACAAGCACGTGTTTTTCCTCCTGGATATCTTAAAGGTGAAACATTTTTTATATCAAAAATATCATTTCCTTTTTTTGATTTTTTGGACATTTTTTAATTTATATAAAAATATATTTAAATCATTTTTTTAATCTTCAAATTAAATGTAATTTAAAATATAAAAATTGAAAATTATAATAAAAATTAAACAAAAATATATATACATTTGTAGATACATATATATATATATATAAAGATATAATACGAAAATATAATTTTATTTACATAAATAAAATTTGAAGAAAAAATAAAATTTGAAGAAAAAAAAACTAAAAATGGATCAATTACCACAATTACCAAAAAAAAGCGATCGCGAGCCTAATAATTTTTATATTTATAAAGAACAAATTAGATTTTGGAATGGAAGAAGATTATTATGTCAACACAAAAAACATACATGTAATATTTGTAATCCAGAAGCTGCAGAAAGAAAAAAACAGTGGAGACAAAACAATCCAGAAAGACACCAACAAAATCAACGACAATGGAGACAAAAGAATCCAGAATATGACCGACAGCGGAGACAAAACAATCCAGAAAGACACCAACAAAATCAACGACAATGGAGACAAAACAATCCAGAATATTACCGACAATATGACCGACAGTGGAGACAAAACAATCCAGAATATGACCGACAATGGAGACAAAAGAATCCAGAAAGAAAACGACAAAATATACGAAAATGGAGACTAACCTCTGACAAAAATCGTTGTAATGATTTATGTATTGATATATTACACTCTGAAACTGAAAAGCCTTCCTATAAATACAAGAATAAATTTGGATACGAAGATGGTTTAGTGCGTGTTTGTTATACCTGTGCGATTGCAGACATTCGAAATGAACAGGATAAAGAATTAAAAAAGCAAAAAAAGAATTATTACCAAATTAATACAAGAAAAACCGAATATTTGTTTCGTATTGAGTATGCAATCATTTGTCATTTAAACGAGTATTCTTTGATTGACCAACTGAATCAAGAATTATTAAATATCCACGATAAAGATATTGTCTCAATTATAGGAAAGACTACCACAATTGAAATGAGACCAGACCGTGCTTATTTAATTAATAATAATCTCATTATTTTTGAAATTGATGAAAAAGGAGTAAAACATGAGAAAAGTATAGAAAGACTTTTACATATTCGAGATAGATTGCAAGAAAAATTTAAAGATAACCTACCAATAAATTTGTATGTATTTCGTTTCAATATTAATGAACAAGAAGAAAAGACTAATATGGTCGAAAGACGAGAATTTCCATCTGGATATGAACAGAAGGAGGTAGGATATCAAATATCAAAATATGGATGTGAAATTATTGAAGAAGAATTTCTACCAGTATTAGAATATGTATATAGTGAGTGTAATAGGAAAAAAAATATTGAAAACGATAAGCAGTTAATGATTTATGAATTCAATGTACCTGATATGGAAAGTATGAATAAAAAATATGAAGAAGATAATTATAATATAGAGGATTTTGATTCATATGTTGATTATTATTAAATATTTTAAAAATAAAAAATAAAATGTTGTTTATATATAGTAATGATAAATTTTGACGTATCAATAGAAAAGCTTTTACGACGAATCAAAAGAGCATCCGATAAAAACAAGTGGAACAAGGTCTATAGACTTTCAAAGCAATTAAATGAATTATATGATTTACAAGAGCAAGCTGAACAGCAAGAAGAGGAGCAAGAGCAACAACAACAAGAGCAACAGCAACAACAACAACAAGAGCTTCCTTCAAATAATTCAAGTGGAAATCAAGAGTCTAATTCATCAGGTGCTGATGCTAGTTCAGAGATGAATCCTCAGGCAAATGAAGATATAAGTGAGTGGGATTATCACAATAGAAGAGAAGAGGAAGAAGAGGAAGAGCAAGAGGAGGAGGATTAGATTAAATAGTAAAAGATAATTATATTATATTAATATAATTTAAGTGAAAGAAAATATAGATAAAATGAGATTTAAATTTTTATGTTCATCATTAGTATTTAATATCATAATAAATAGTGTATGTGGTTGGCAGGTTTTAACAAAGATGATTCCAATGAGAGATGGGGTTAAATTGCATACAAAGATAGTAATACCAACTTTTAGTTTTAGAGGACATTCAACAATATTAACACGTTCTCCATATGGATATGATGATTTAGAAAAATATGGTAAATTTTATTCATTATTTAATTTTGTTTCAATAGGGCAAGATTGGAGAGGGACAGGGTTATCAGAGGGAGTTTTTTCAAATTTTTTAACGGAGGATAATGATGGTTTTGATACAATTGATTGGATAACAAAACAGAGTTGGTTTAATGGAAAAATATATACACTTGGAGCATCAGCAGATGGATTATCATCTTTTTTATTGTTAAATGGAATTGAAAAAAATAATGATAAATATTTAAAAAATATTAGTGGGCAATTTTTTTTACTAACAACAAATATTTTTTATCCAACATTTTATAATGGAGGAGCATATCATTATGGTTTAATAGATAAATGGATAAATGATACGTTACGTGATAATGATAAGGATACTTCACGTTTATTTTTACAAAAACAAGAAAAGAATATAACATTTTGGAATTCAATGGAAAATAGAGATATTTACAAGAAGATAACTTGGCCAACCATATTTTATGCGGGGTGGTATGATATATTTACATTAGGAAATATATTAACATTTGATAAAATAGAGAGTTCAACATTTATAATAATTGATCCTTGTGGTCATTGCCAAGATGCTTCCAAATATTTTAATGCAAATTTAATTTATGGAAGAACAGCTTTGTCAATATTTGTTTCATTATATCAATTTAATATAATTTCAAGATTAAGGAGAAATATAAAGAAAGTGACATTTTATGTAATGAAACCACCTTTTTGTGATCCGTGGATATATGGAAATTATTTCACAACATTAAATAGTTGGCCAACATTTATAGAAAAGTCATTTTATTTACAAAATAATTATATGTTAAGTGAAGATAATAATGAAATAGGAATATATTCTTTTATAAGTAATCCAAATAATCCTGTTCCTACATTAGGAGGGAGTAATTATAAATTATCTCCTTGTGGTCCAGTAGATCAGACGCCTTTAAACAATAGGAATAATACAGAAATGTTAATATTTAGAAGTAATAAGTTAAGTGAAGATTTGGTAATAACAGGTCCATTAATTGCAGAATGTCATGTTTCTTCTAATGTAAGTGACTTTGATCTTTCAGTAAGATTAAGTGTATATAATCCAAAGAACAATATAGCATCATTAATAAATGATGGAATGGTACGAATGAGAAATAGAGATCCGAATGATGATTCATTACAGTTAGTAGAAGATGGGAAAATATATAGTGTAAATGTAAGTTTATGGAATACATCTTTTGTATTACCACAGGGATTTCAAATACAATTAGCAATTTGTGGTTCAAACTATCCAAAGTTTTCAATAAATACACAAACAGGAAATAATTTAATGGATGAGTTATATAATAATATAACGTCAAAAGTGGGAAAAATAAACGTTCATAATTCAACAAGAGTGATATTACCATATATTGAAAATTATAGGAAAAAATTACCATATTTTGATATGTGTAAATTTATATAATTTTATAATTAGTGACTATACCATTAACATTAAATTTTTTAATTCTTTGAAAGATATTTGAACATGTATTGGTGTAAGTAAAGACTAAGATATTATTTTTTTGTAAAAAGTCAATTTCCTTATGTTGTAAGGCAGACCAGTGGCAACAAAAAAGTTTTATATTATAATTGTTTATTAATATATAAATTAAATCAGGAGAATACATAGTTTCTGAAATAAATCCTAAATTGAGATTTTTATTATATTTGTAAATTTCATCAAGGATAAACAGATTAAAGCTTGTAAAATATAAGCTGGATAAATTATAAAATTTTTTATATCTATTCATTTGTTGTAATAAAATTGGAACGATTTTTTTAGTACCTTTAATATCAATGTATAGAGGAAAATTATATATTTTTTTTTCATGAAGCATTATAAATACATCATTTAGTAATATAATGTTAGGATTAATAGATTTTATTTCTTCGTATGTCAAGTCAATAATAAAGTGAAAATTATTTTGAGTTTTGATAATAATATCATGAAAAAGAATAATTTTATTATCTTTTGTAAGTTGGATATCGAATTCTATCATGTCAAATTTATACTTAATTGCTTTTTCTATTGATATAATACTATTATCTTTAAAGAATTCAGAGTACCCTCTATGTGCAATTTGTAAAACTTTCATTTCTATTTATATATAATAAAAAATAGTTTTTATAAATTTACAAATAATTAATAGAAAGTGTAAATTAAACATATAAAGAATTAGTTATCAGTTTAATTCTGATAATGTTGATTTACATTCTTT
>MDTC01253017.1_pt1 | contig 10489 bp, 3 predicted proteins | sample 811181 | NCBI WGS metagenome assembly MDTC01 (sample SAMN05326644, study PRJNA326480) | marine metagenome | isolation source: seawater | place: Pacific Ocean: North | collected 2011 | reverse complement strand
GGTGTCAATGAGCTTGCAGAAGCACTCGACTGGCTCGAGCGCTTGGTGGGCCGTACCGAGCCGCAAGACCTCAGAGAAGTGCATCTCTATCGATTGGTGGATCTGGCTCTCAAGCGTGCCAAGATGCCCGAGCGGGCCGAGCGAGCCATTGCACTATCTCATAAGCCAGCAGAACTCATCGAGCGGCTCTATAGCTATTTGATTGCCCATGGGGAATACGAAGAGGGCTTTGCATGGCTAGGTCGACTGCGCGAGCTGAGCAGCTCTCCAGCGGCAGCCGAGCTCTTTGTCGATCGCATGATGGGGCTCTCGCTCGACCAAGCAGAGCTGCCCGAGCTGGCTGAGCGTGCGATTGAACTCTCCGATGAACGTCCACGACAGATTGAGCGACTGCTCACCTACTACAAGCTTCAGGGTGAGACTGAGTCGGCCCTCACATGGCTCTGGCGTCTGGCTTCGGCTTTTGACGACAGTGGTGAGCGAGAGGGGACTCTCGAGCGGATCGTCGATTACGCACTCAATACCGCAGAGATCCGTGAGCAAGCAGAGCAAGCTCTCGAGCAGTCGACCGACCCACAGCCGCTTCTCGAGCTCTTCTTTGAGCATGACCACCATCGAGGTGAGCGAGCACTGGCCTGCGGGCACATCGATCGGATGGTCGAAGGGCTCGATGCCCCTAATGAGCGCGATGCTTGGCTCACCAAAGAGCTCGAGCTCGCACTGCTCGAGCCCGTGGACATCGAACTGGCAGAGTCGGCCGTAGAGCGTGCCACTCTCAAGGTAGCGCTCATCGAGCCACTCGTTGAAGCTCTACTCGAGCGAGAGCTTTATTCGAAAGCGCTTCATTGGCTGGCGATAATGGCTGAGGGTACCGTGGCAGGACCTATGCGTGAAGCGACCCTACGTCGGCTTCTCGACCTGGCCCTAGCCGGTGGTAACGACCTCTCGGCAGCCGAGCGAGCTATCCAGCTCTCTGGTGAGCCCGCTCCTCTGGTCGAGTCTCTGGTTGAGAATCGCTTGAGTCGAAGTGACTACCGCTCGGTCGTGCCATGGCTGCACTTTCTCATCGAGCAGAGTACCGACGAAGAGCGTCCCGAGTACGTGGCTCGCCTCTTTGAACTCGGTCTCGGATTCCTCGAAGATGGACGGGTGGCCGAAGAGGCACTCGGATTTCTCGAGACTCCGGGTGAGTTGGTCGGTGAGCTGATTGCATGGTTTGAGGAACACGAGCGCTATGCCGATTGCTTTCGTTGGCTCATGTATTTGGCTGAGCGAACCGAAGACGACGAGGAACGCCAGGCGTTGGCAGTTCGTATTCACGCTCTGGCACTCGGACCGGCTCGAGATCTCGAGACAGTTGAACGCGCGTTGGCGTTGGCAGTTGATAGGCGGCCACTGATTGAGAAGCTCGTGGAGAGCTTACTTGCTCGAGGTCAAGCACAAGAGGCTCTCGGGTGGCAGCTGACATTGGGCCGCGAAGCGGCAGGCCCCGAACGGCGTGCTGCCGATCTGCGCAAGGCCCTCGATATTGCGCTCTATACCCTCGGCGATGTCGCACGGGCTGAGGTTGTCATCGAAGCGAGTGACGAGCCGTTTCCGCTGATGGAGGCTTTGGTATCCTACCATCGTGATCGTGGCGATTTTGCTGGAGCACTCCAGTGGCTCTGGGCGCTGGTGAAGCGTTCTCGCGAGCCGGTGGCGGCATCGCTTTATCGTCACCGCTTGGTCGATCTAGCCCTGGGCGAAGCCAAGAGTGTGGGTGAGGCAGAGCGTGCGGTTCTCGATGCGAAGCTCGAGCCAGGGCTCACCGAGAAGCTCATTTCCTATCGACTCGGTCGCGAGGACTGGGGCGATGCCCTTCGGTGGCTCGAAGAACTCGCGCAAAACAGCACCTCAGAGAACAATCCTTGGTTACGCCGCATGTTCGATCTCGCGGTCGGCGATGCAGAAGATGTGGCTGCTGCCGAGCGTGCCATCGCGATGGCGCCGAGCCCCGTAGCCCTCATTGAAAAGCTCGTTGATTACCTCCTAGGACAGGAGGCTTACCACGATGCACTGCGATGGATGGAGCATCTAGCGCGTGATGGATCGGTGGAAGCGAGCCCATGGTTACGCCGGATGTTTGAGCTGGCGCTCGGGCGTGCCCAGGACCTCGCAGCCGCTGAGCGTGCCATCGAGATGGCCGAGGAGCCTACAGCGCTCATCGAGAAATTAGTCGACTACCTCCTAGAGCAAGAGCGTTATGCAGACGCCCTGCGCTGGATGGAAAAGCTCGCATTGTCGGCTCCGCCAGAAAACAACCCTTGGCTCCGCCGGATGTTCGAGCTGGGGCTTGGGCTGGCTGGAGATCTAGCAGCATCTGAGCGTGCTATTGCCATGGCGGTAGATCCCACCGGACTCATCGAGAAGCTGGTGGAACACTTGATTGCTACCGAGCGCTTTGGTGAAGCCCTCGGTTGGCTCGAGCAACTTGCTAGCTCGGCCGAGAGCGATGCGGACCCGTGGGTTCGACGCATGTTTGACCTCTCGCTCGGGGCTGCTGATGATCTAGCCGGAGCTGAGCGCGCCATCGGCTTGGCCAGCGACCCTGCGGTCCTCATTGAGGATATGATTGCGTATCTTCAGGGTCGTGAGCGTCACGAGGCTGCCCTACGCTGGCTCGAGACGAGAATCGATCAGACCCGCGACACGAAGGCCCGTGAGCCCTTGCTGATGCGTATGGTCGAAGCAGCGCTCGATGATCTCAAGGATGTGTCGGTCGCTGAACGTGCGATTGGAATGAGCCGGGATCCAAGCCCCCTCATCGATGAGCTCGTGGGCTATCACCTATCGATGGAAGAGCGAGACGATGCGATTCGCTGGCTGCTCGATGGGATTGATCGTGAGAGTGAGTCAGCTCTCAGATTGCCTCATATCGAGCGTGTACTCGACGTAGCCCTCGAATCACCTGAGGATTACCCAGCCGTCGAACGTGCGATAGCCCTGGCCGAGCGCGGTGAGGTATTCCTAGAACGCTACATTCAGCACCTCCTCGACAAAGAAGAGTACAGTGCCGCACGTATAGTGATACTCGACCTTGCCGAGCACGTTACGCTCGAAAGCGAGCGAGAAGCCTGTCTCGAGCGCGCCCTGAGCCTGAGCCTCGGTGTCTTGAGCCAGCCCGACGAGGCCGAACGCGTCATCGCCCTGAGTCAGCGACCAGCGCCACTCATCGAAGAGTTGATTACTTGGTACCTCGAACGCGGTGATTACGAGCATTGTCTTGCGTGGACCCGCAAACTCATCACTGAGGTTCCTCACAGTGATGAGCGCGATGCGGTTCGTCGCCGGGTGGCCGAGCTCGCTCTAGGCTTTACCGATGACCATCGCATGGCCATCGAGGCTCTCTCCAACCTCGAAGAGCCAGACTCGTCCGAGCGGGGTGAACTAGCCAATCTTTACCTCAGCGCGGGCGACTACGACGCACTCTACAGCCTTCTTCCGACCCTCAATGGGGTCGAGCCAGCACTCTTTATGCGTGCAGCCAAACATCACTTGCGTGCTGGTGAGCTCGATCGAGCACGTTTCTACCTACAGGGTGGATTGGAACGTGGCAGTGACGATGATGAGGTCTGGGCTCTTGCGAGACCTGCTTGGCGTGAGGCTGGACGCGGGGTTCAGCTAGGACAGTGGATGCTCGAGCGCGCGGCGGCCATCTCCCCACGAGCACCTCATCGTCTCAGGCTGGATGCATTTAGGCAGATGCTCGATGCAGGTTCGAGCCCTGAGACACTCGGGCCACCGGAACTCATCGTAGCCCAGCTCGACTTAGCCGATCTCGATAATCTCGGTGAGGCGATGCTTACCTATCGGTGTGCTGTAGCGGTGGGGGATCGAAGCTGGGAGAATCGTGCGGCGGAAGCGCTCGAAAACCTCTTGGGTGAGTCCGATCCAATCTACCCGGATGTTCTGCGCTCGCGGATTCGCCACGAACAAGCACGCTATGATTACGCTTCGGCGGCACGCTTAGCGCGGCGCTTGCTTGCCCTAGGTGAGGATGATGCTCAGGTCGTCTTGGAGCAGGCACTGGCCGAGGGTGGCGAATCGGCAGAGCTCTTGACGGTTCTCCATACACGGTTGGCCAAAGGAGATGGCGCACGCTCCGTATTGCTCATGCGAATTGCGCGGATTCATCGTCAGGCCGAGCGCTGGCATGATGTGGCTACGACTCTCGTTGAGGTAGAGCCCGAAGAGCGTGAGCTCCTTTGGGGCGAGCTTGCATGGGAGACGGGCGAGCAGCGTATGGACGACGCTCTACGCGCGGCCGCAGCCAGCGTTTGTGCAGAGCATGCGAAGCTACCCGCGGACCAGGCTATGTGGTGTCGCCGGGAGGCAGAGATTCGATGGTGGGCTCTCGATCAGCAAGAGGATGGTGAGGATTTACTTCGCCAAGCTCAGCTTCTGTCTCCGCGTGGGTTGGACGCATGGATGCAGCTGGCGGCTGAGGGCGATGATGCATGGGCGGTACGTCGGCTTTCTGAAGGCCTCGTCTCATTTCCTGATGATGAAGGCCTCGCCTTGATTCTCGAGTTGGCTCGCATCAGACAGCGAACAGGTAAACCCGAGCTTGCATCCGATCTGCTAGAGGATGCAGCACGCCGCTGCCGTGGCGGAGCCGAGAGCTTGGCGATGGTAGGGCAGCAGGCCTATCACTTTGGGCTCGGATCCCTTCAGATTCGTGTGCTCGAAGAGGCACATTCGTTAGATGACATTTACTATCGGGCTCTGCACGATAGTTTGATTGGCAATGGGCAGTATGAGCGCGTGGTCAAATTACTCGAAGGGCGCTTTGAGGTAGAGCGCAAGCAGGGTGATACGGCTCTTGCCTTAGGGCGTCTGGTGGAGGCGGCAAACTGCGCCCGACTCGAACTCGCCGACCCTGAACAGGCTCTCAGCCTGATGCTGCGAGCGGTCGATTGTGAGCCCCGGCAGAGCCTGATTGAGCATGCCCTCGTGCTGACCTTTGAGCTCGAGGACGCAGAGTGTCGCTTGAAGCTTCTCGCTCTCTTACTCGACCAAACAGAAGGCGATGAGGCACGAGCGGAAGTTTTACGGCATCGGCTCGAGGCTGCAGAAATTCTTGGTGACTTTGAGGCTGAAGTCAAAGCACTCGAGGATTTGGTAGAACTAGGACACGCAACGTCTGCCGAAAAGATTCAGCTAGCCAGTCTCGTTTTCGACAAAGAGCCAGGACAGTCAGCGAAGCTCTATCATGATGTGGCGGTTGGACGGACGAGCACCGATGCTGGCCAGCTCTTCTTTGAGGCTTGTCTTGCGCATCGAGCGGCCCGTGATGAGGCCGCAGCGGCTGAGGTCTGTATCGAAGCGCTCAAGGCAGGCTTTCGAAATACAGGTGTGTATGAAGTAGCGCTGGAGCTTCTAGAGGGAAGTCACCGGGCGGATGTTCTCGAGGATTATCTCGCTGATGGCGGGGACCACGGCTGGGACCTTCATCGCAACATCAGTGTACGGCTCGAGCTTGCAGCACTCAGACTCGATCAGAACCGTCCTCAGCCGGCGCTCGTAGCCATCGACCAAGCTGCGGCTTATGGAGAGACGCGCGAGCTTTATAATTTGCGCGAGCGTGCGCTGACCCAGAACAAGGACATGGCAACCCTGTGTAATTGGTATGTCAGTGAGTCGGATCGGGTGAACACCGAGTGGGGCCGCGAAGAGATGATCGACCGTCTCAAAACCGCAGCTCGGCACTATCGGTCGGTTGGGTCATTTGATGTCGAGCGAAGTGTGGTTGGTCGGATTCTGCACCGAGGAGATCGTGACCCTGCCTATTTTGACCGCGCACTAACATTGGCCGAGCGGGATCGAGATCTGAGTGAGTATCTATCACTGGCGAATCAACGTCTCGCGATAGCGATCGATAGTCCCGAGGTAGAAGGGCTGACTCTCTTTTTGGGTAACCAGCTCGCCGAGGCATTTGCGGAGCCGGAAGCGGCTATTGGTTTATGGCGAGAACGACTCGAGGCAAGCCCGAGTGTCGCAGTAGCGGATGCTCTTGCGGGTCTCTACGATGAATGTGGGCAGCAGCGCGATGCCTATGAGTTGTATCGCTACCTCATGGAACTCTTGCCTGCGCGTCGTGATATTTTTGATGAGAGCTTGGTACGTGCATGTCACCTCGAGCTCTGGGAAGATGCCTGTCAGCTTCTCTTTAGGCGAATCGAGCAATACGAGACACGCGACGAAGAAATCCTCGAGACGCTCACGCGGATTGCTGAGATTGCTGGCCGCTATCTCATCGATCGAGCGATTGAGCTCGAGGCAATCGAGAAGTACTTGAAGCGCACCCAGGGGCGTTGTGGCTTGGCTGGGCGTTTGGTCACTCGCTACACCGAAGAGGGCCGATTCAGCGAAGCCTTTGATATACTCAAGGGAGGTCGAGTCGAGAGCGACGTGGAGCTGGGGGCGGCAACCAGTCTGCTCGAGCACATCGGTGAACAAGCCGCGGGTGGAGAACTCGAAGCCGCTCTCATCGCCTGGATTCTCCAACATTACGGTGAGACCGAGTTGGGGCAACGTTTACGACTAGAGCAAGCGCGCCAGCATGGAGATGAGGGTAGTCTTCTCGGCGAGCTGGAGCGAACCCTAGAGCATCCGGCCCTGAGTGTGGACGACGAAGAGTCAGTCAGCCTCCATACGGAGGCCGCGGAACTAGCTGAACGTGCTGGTGATTCTGCACGGGCTCTGACTCACCTCCTCCACGTGCTCGACGAAGATGAGTCTTCGATTGAAGATGTTTACCGCGCACTCCTGCTGGCCGATGAGGTGAGTGATGATGAGAAGTGAGAGCTTCGAGATAGCGGCTCGCCATTACCGAGATACGGGGGATGTAGGGCGAGTTCGCGACGAACTCATTAGGCTGCTCGCTACACGGGTCGATGGCTTTGCGAGTTATGTTGGAGGCCTCACGGGTGATGCACAGGCTGAAGCCCTCTCATGGCTAGGGGTCTTGCACACTAGCCTCGGAGAGCACGAGGCGGCCGCTGAGGCGCACCGTGGAGCCCTCAAGCTTGCCAAGAAGTCTCTACCTGGTCGCTCGGTTGATGTGCTGCTGGAACTCTTTGGTGAGCAAGAAAACGTGCGTGGTCTGGTGGCGCTCAAAGAGCTTCAGGTTACCTTCGAAGATGATGACGAGACCAAGCGCGACCTTCTCTATGAGGTTGCGGGCTTGTACCGAGACAACATCTTGGATCCCGAAAAAGCCCTCGAGCAGCTCGGTGAGGTGTTGGCTGTCGACGATCAGTGCTTAGAGGCACAGCGAGATTATGGCGAGCTTCTCTTTGACACTGGGCGTTTTCCTGAGGCAGTGGATTGGCTTGCCCGCTTTGTTGACGCCGGTGGTGATTTGGTTGAGGTGGAGCACGTCAAGCGCTTGGCTTACGCGCTTCGTAACTTGGGACGCTTTGACCGAGCCATGGATGTTTGTCTCAGTCTGCTCGAACTCGATCCCGACAACCGAGATGCCCGAGAGATTCGGGTTGAGGTCATGGATGCCAGGGGGCAGCTCGATGGACTCGAGGAAGAGCTGAAGCACTATGTGGTTCTTCTCGATGACGAGCTCGACCGCCGCCTCAAGTTCTCGGTGTACAGTCGCCTCGCACAGCTCGCTCTCGAAAGCGACGAGCTCGATGGGGCACGGGGTTATTTTGAAGCTGCAGCGGCTCTCAATGAGGAAGACATCCATACCGTTGCGTTTCTACGCGACATCGCCATGCGTGAAGAGCGCTGGGAAGATGCGGTGGGCTTTACACGGGTCGAGATGCACTCAGCAGACGACGGCGATGAACGGCGAAACCACTTTGACCGCCTCGAGCGTATCCTGCGTGACGAGCTCGGAGACGAAGATGGCGCAGTGGATGCCCTCAAGTCAGCGGCAGAACTTTCTCCCGCCGATCTCAACTTGCAGTTGCGTTTGCTAGAGCATTACGAGGAACAAAAGAACTGGGAAGACTATCTGGGGATTGCGGTAGGCCTCATGAATGTGGCGGGCGGGGAAGGACTCGGAACCACCTTTTTCACTCGGGTTGCTGAGATATACCAGGACCAGCGCGGCGACCTCGAGAGCGCTCGGCTCTTCTATACGCGTGCTCTCGAATATGACCCAGACAACGTTACCCTCAAGAAGACCAATCGAAGCATGGCCCGTGAGGCTGGAGATTGGCAGACCTTCGCGCGCATCGAGTCGGAACTGCTCGAAGAGCTAGAAGATTTTGAGGATAAGGTATGCCGGACTTACGAACTCGCGCACGTGTATCGTTCGGAACTCCAAGATCCCGAGAAATACCGCACTTGGCTAACGCAAGCGCACGAGTTGGTCCTCGATGATCGCGAGCTCGCTCGCGATATCGCTGATAAGTACACACTCGAGGATGCGACCTACGGTATTGCGCGGGATATCTATGGAGGGATCTTGAGCACCATGCCGCGGGATCCAGAAGTTATCCGTATCATGGCGCGACTCAGCGGGCAGATGCGGGATGTCGATCGGGCGTACGGCTATTATGCGACCCTCGCGGCACTTTCTCCGATGGATGATGAGGCTCGTGGTTATATCAAGCCTTGTCGACGCGCACGGCCTAAGACCGCCTTGCGACCGATTAAAGATATGGAGCGGATGCGTATCGCACCTCCATCGGCCGGTGCTCTGATTGCATCGCTCTTCAACCCCTTGGCTCGGTCGGTAGAGCGCTTACGCCGTGGGGATATGCAGCTTCGAGGCGTTACGGAGCGAGATAGACTCTCACCCACCGACAAGCGTACCGAGATCTTGGTACAGACGCTCGAAACCGTGGGACTCGAACACAGCGGTCTCTATCTCTGGCGTGGGGGCGGCTTCGAGTCGGAGATTGCCCTCGACGGGGGTCCAGCGGTCCTCTTGGGCTCGACCCTGCTTGGCGATGCCACCGATGGCGAGCGTATTTTTCTCGTAGCCCGAGCAGCGCAGCTCAACCGCAGTGGTCATACGCTCTGCAGTCGACTCTCAGCTGCGGGGCTCCAGGGCTTGCTCGGCTCAATGGCTCTAGCAGTTGACCCAGAGCTCGAACCGCCTGGACTTCGTGATGAAGCTCGCCGCTTAGCTCGACAAATCTCAGATAGCATGGGTCCGGCACAACGCGAGCGGCTCTTGTCTGCGGCGAGTGCATACTGTGAGAAGGCGGGCATTGAAGACGTCGAGGCGTGGCAGCTGACCACGCTCAAGGCTGCCAACCGAGTCGCCCTATTGCTCAGTGGAGATGTCGAAGAGGCGATCACCGGACTACTTCGGGTCGAAGGCCGCCAGACGCTCTACGAAGATGGGAGAGGGGCGCTCGCGCATGGCTCGGCACAGTCGCGAGATTTGATCGATTTCTCTACGTCGGAAGCTTTCTTCGAGGTTCGCCAGAGCCTGGGCTTACTTCTGCCAGACAACGAATGAGATGGGTGGCAGCCTTCAGTGCAGCGTATCGTCAGGCGGCTTGACCACGTAAAAGCCATGCCTAGGCTTTTTCTTTGCTTGCCACTTGGCCCAGATTGTCTCAGGGCGCCAATTGCCGGTGGTCAAGAGATAGCCCATGACGATACCACCGACCGTCGTGCTCAGCCCTGTAGCGCCTGTCATGATGCCCACGACGAGCTCAAAGCCCAAGATGACATAAATGATGGTGCGGCTGCGCATGGGAAGAACAAAGCCGAAGAGAATATTTGAGTTGGGCGCGGTCACCGCGAGGTGAACCAAGATGGCGTCGATGATTGGGCCGGTGCCTTCTGCATAGCCGAGGTCTCGAAACGGCATGATGGCGTTAAACAGAAAGCTGAGGGGAATGGCCAAGACGGCTGCGCCCACGGCGCTCAGGGCAATGTACTTGAGGAAGTTCTCACTGCCCCACCTCGCCTCGAACATTTTGCCAAAGAGCCAAAAGACGAAGACACCGATGGCTAGACCAAAGGGTTGGCTGTGGACCAAGGGATACGTAAAGAGTCGCCAGAGCTCGAGGTCGAGGACGTGCGCACTGCTGAAGATGAGATCGGAGAGGCCAAAACCTAGGTGGCGCTGAGTGAGTGAACCCACCAGAGAAACCAGGATGATGGCGATACTGCCCCATTTGGTGATTGGCCCAGTGGGTGGCAGTGAGTCGAAGAAATTGCTGCTACGAGGCGGTTGCATGATCCATCTCTCAAGGTAAGTTTTTCGGCCCAGGCGTCAAGGCTTCATTTTTCACATCACCGTGTTCGGGCATTGCTTTTGGAGGGCGTGGTGGACCATCTGAGCCACACCAGCACGCACTGAGTAACCAAGCTGTTAGAACACCGAGAAGCAATTGCCGCATGAAAGGCTCAAACATGGTCTCGATCGTTGAGTCAAGGGTGTAGATTTACCACAGTAATTTCGTTGACAGGTGGGTGTTTTGTGGTCATTTAGGGCCAGCTTCCACGCGCGGGCGTGGCGGAATTG
>MDTC01154169.1_pt1 | contig 10489 bp, 11 predicted proteins | sample 811181 | NCBI WGS metagenome assembly MDTC01 (sample SAMN05326644, study PRJNA326480) | marine metagenome | isolation source: seawater | place: Pacific Ocean: North | collected 2011 | reverse complement strand
AGATAAAAATTTAAATAATATTCAATATAATCTTTTCTGTATTTTTGTTCAAATTTTGAGTATGAAAAAAAAACCACTCATCCTGGTAACCAATGATGATGGAATTTCTGCACCAGGTATTAGAACACTAATTTCAATCATGAATAAAATCGGAGAGGTGGTTGTGGTAGCACCAGATAGCCCTCAATCAGCAATGGGACATGCCATTACAATCAATTCTACACTTGAATGTTCAGAGGTTAAATTAGATAAAGGACCTCAAAAAGAATATTCATGCTCGGGAACACCAGCCGATTGTGTTAAGTTAGGGATTAATGAATTGTTAGAAAGAAAACCTGATATATGTGTTTCTGGAATTAATCATGGATCAAATTCTTCAATAAATGTTATATATTCTGGAACAATGAGTGCTGCCATTGAAGCATCAATTGAAGGTATCCCGGCAATTGGGTTTTCACTTTTAGATTACAGATGGGGGGCAGATTTTGAGCCATTAAAAAAATATGTAAAAATAATAACTAAAACAGCTTTAAAAAATGGTATCCCACATGGGAATGCATTAAATGTAAATTTCCCTAAAGTTGAAAGTGATAAAATTAAAGGCATCAAAATTTGTAGACAAGCTAAGGCATTTTGGATTGAAAAATTTGATAAAAGAACAAACCCTCAAGGAAAGGAATATTATTGGTTGACCGGTGAATTTATTGATGAAGACAAAAACATTGATACTGACGAATGGGCTTTAAAAAATAAATATATTTCTGTAGTTCCTGTTAAATTTGATTTAACTGATCACAAAAACATAAATAAATTAAAATCCTGGAAATTTAAATAATGAAATATTACATAATATCCGGAGAGGCATCAGGTGATTTACATGGTTCAAATTTAGTAAAAGCTATAATAAATCAAGACAAAGAAGCAGATATCAGAGCTTGGGGAGGAGATAAAATGGAGAATGCTGGAGCAAAGGTCATAAAAAATTACAAAGAATTATCTTTTATGGGATTTTATGAAGTGCTTATAAATATAAGAACTATCTTAAAAAATTTATCATTTTGTAAAAATGATATTAAAAAATTTAATCCAGATAAATTAATATTAATCGACTATCCAGGCTTTAATATGAGAATTGCAAAATGGGCAAAAAAAAATGGACTAAAAACTTACTATTACATAGCTCCTCAGATTTGGGCGTGGAGAGAAAGTCGTATAAAAAAAATTAAAAAATATATTGATACTTTATATGTAATACTACCATTTGAAAAGAAATATTTTGAAACGAAACATAATTTTCCAGTCAAATTTCTAGGTCATCCACTGTTGGATAGCATAAAAAATTTTAAATATTCTACAAAAAATAATTTTTTTGAATATAATAATTTGAAAAAAACGAAGGAAATTATCACTATTCTTCCTGGAAGCAGAAAACAAGAAATAAAAAAAATTTTATCAACAATGTTGGATGTAGTAGATTTTTTTCCTGACTATCAATTCGTAATTGGAGCAGCACCAAACATTGACAATAACTTTTATAAAAAATTTATAAAGGCTAAAAATGTTGTACTAATCAAAAATCAGACTTACGAACTGCTTTCTAATTCAAAAGCAGCATTAGTAACAAGCGGGACAGCAACCCTCGAAGCATCTATTTTTAAAATACCAATTATAGTTTGTTACAAGACTACTTTCGTAAGTTATTTTTTGGCAAAGCTTTTAGTTAAAATTAAATTTATTTCATTAGTAAATTTGATTATGGATAAAGAAATCATCAAAGAACTTATTCAGAGTAGTTGTATTAAAAAAAATATAATTAAGGAGTTAAATGGCATACTTGATCCAAAAAAAATAAATAATATTAAGAGCAATTATGAAAAATTAATATCAATGTTAGGAACAGTTGGAACTAGTGAAAGAATTGCCTCTGATATCATAAATAAAAATTAAATTATGAAATTAGATGGAATAGATAAAAAAATAATAAAGGAATTAACAGTTAATTCTAGGAAACCTATTCTAGAAATATCAAGAGAAATTGGAATTTCAGGCGCTGCAATACACCAAAGACTTAGAAAGCTTAATGAATGTGGTTTAATTTCAGGTCATTATTTAAAAATTAATCCCAAAACATTAGGATACAAAACTTTAGCATTTGTTGGTATCTATTTTGATAAAGCTGAAAGAAATATTAAAGCAGTAAAAATAATGCGACAAATCCCTGAAATACTTGAATGTCATTACACAACTGGAAATTGGAGTGTTCTAATAAAAATCATTTGTAAAGATAATGAACACTTAATGTCTCTTTTAAATAAAAAAATTCAATTAATTGAAGGTGTGTCTAGAACCGAAACATTTATCTCACTTGAACAACAAATTGACAGGCAAATATCTATTACTTAAAACCTTACTTTTTTACTAAATATGATAATATTATTAAAGCTAAAATAAGAGTAATTCCATTTCCAATTATCATTGAAACACTATTTTTTAAAAATCCATAAATAAGCCATAAAAACACTCCAATGGTGAATATTGAAAAAGTAGTTTGGGAAAGACCATCCGTGCGATTGCTTTTTACGACTTTATATACCTGTGGAATAAATGCAAATGTTGTCAAAAACGCAGCAATTATTCCAATTATTTCAATCTTGTCAACCATTTAAAAAACAATATTGATTATTTTTTTGGGAACAATAATTATTTTTTTGATATGGGTATCACCAACATATTTTTTTGTTTTTTCATTATTAATAATCAATTTTTTTATTTCTTGCTGATCCAAATCAGAATTTAAATCGACTTTAAATCTTAATTTTCCGTTAAATGATACTGGATATTCAATTATATTTTGAATTAAATATTGTTCATTGAATAATGGATAATCGGCGTTACATATTGATTTGTTATTCCCTAGTTTCTCCCAAATCTCCTCACATATGTGTGGTGCAAAAGGAGATAAAAGTATACACAAATCTTTTAAAATGTATTTATTGTTACATTTTATTTGATTTAACTCATTTACGCATATCATGAAAGCACTCACAGATGTGTTAAAGGAAAAGTTTTCAATATCCTCACTAACTTTTTTTATTGTTTTGTGAAGGATTTTTAGTTCATTTTCGTTAGGTGACTCGTCTAAAACATAAAATGAACCGGTTTTATGAAATAAATTCCAAAATTTATTAAGAAATGAAAATGAACCTGTAATACCAGCAGTATTCCATGGCTTAGAATTTTCTAAAGGACCAAGAAACATTTCATATAACCTTAAAGTATCAGCACCATATTTATCACAAATTTCATCTGGATTTATAACATTAAATTTGGATTTTGACATTTTTTCAACTTCTCTATTTACAATAAACTTATTATTTTCAGTCAGGAATTTTGCATCGTAAAATTCAGAATTTGATTCTTTTAAATTTTTTATATCTAACTCATCATTTGTATTTACAAATTTTATATCAACATGAATTGCTTGTACATTTTCTTTATTTATCAGTCCTCTTGAAATGTAAGTATAATCTCCTTTCTTTCTGTAAATAAAGGCGCTTTTACCTAAAATCATCCCTTGATTTATTAGTTTTTTTGCATATTCAGGGACTGGTACTAAACTAAGATCATATAAAAAATACTGCCAAAATCTTGAATATAATAAATGTCCAGTAGCATGTTCACTACCACCAACATAAATATCTATTTCTTTCCAATAATTTAAAGATTCTTCAGACGCAAAGCTGGTTTCATTTTTTGAATCCATGTATCTATTAAAATACCATGAACTACCTGCCCAACCCGGCATTGTGTTAAGTTCCAGCGGAAAAATATTTATATTATCAATCAATTCATTTGCAACTACTTTACTTTTTTGCGAATCCCATGCCCACATTTTTGAATTTCCTAGTGGAGGTTTACCTTCACTTGTTGGCAAATACTTATCAATTTTTGGTAATTCAAGTGGTAGTTGTTTTTCACTTATCATTACCGGTAATCCTTTTTGATAATAAACTGGAAATGGTTCTCCCCAGTATCTTTGTCTACTAAAAACTGCGTCTCTTAGTTTGTAATTAATTTTTTTTAACCCCATTCCAACTCTCTTAAGCTCATTAATTGATTTTTCAAATGCCGCATTATAATCAAGCCCATTTAAAAATCCTGAGTTTTTTAGCTTAAATTTTTCTTTTTCTGTATACGCACTATTAGAAATATCTACATCACAAAAAATATTTGGAATTGGTAATTTAAAAAATTTTGCAAAATCATAATCCCTTTGATCTCCACACGGAACTGCCATAACTGCTCCAGTTCCATATCCAACTAAAACATAATCCGAAATCCAAATGGGAATTTTTTTATTTGTCAAAGGATGAAAAGCATAGCTTCCACTAAATACACCAGAAATTGTCTTAACATTGGTTAGTCTCTCCCTCTCTGTCTTTTGTTTTGTTTTTTCTAAATAATTGTCTACAATTTTTTTATTTTCAGTAGTTGTAATAACTTTTACAATAGAATTTTCGGGTGCTAGAGTGAGAAAAGAAACACCAAATATTGTATCTGGTCGAGTTGTAAATGTTTTAATTTGAAAATCATGACCAACAATATCAAAATTAACTATTGAACCCTCAGATTTTCCAATCCAATTTCTTTGCATTTCTTTTAATGGCTCGGGCCAATCAATTTTATCTAAGCCTTCTAATAATCTGTCACAATATGCAGAAATTCTTAAACTCCACTGAGTCATTTTTTTCTTAATTATTTCATGACCACCTCTCTCAGATAAACCATCAACAACTTCGTCGTTTGCCAATACAGTTCCAAGTTTAGGACACCAATTAACATCAATTTCTGAAATGTAAGCTAATCGGTACTTTAATAAAATTTCTTGCTTTTCAGCCCACGAAAATTTTTCCCATTCTTTTGAGGAGAATTTTTTTGGTGGCTCTTCCTCATTTGTAGAAATATTTAAATTACCATTTTTGTTAAATATTTCAATGAGCTTTTCAATATGGACTGCCTTATTTTTTTTAAAATCGTACCAAGAATTAAACATTTTTATAAACATCCATTGAGTCCATTTATAATATTGCTTATTAGATGTTCTAATTTCTCTCGACCAATCAAATGATAAACCAAGTCTGTCCAGTTGTTCCCTGTACCTTTTAATATTTTCGTTTGTTGTTGTATCAGGATGTCTTCCTGTTTGAATGGCGTATTGTTCGGCAGGTAATCCAAATGAATCATATCCTTGAGGATGTAAAACATTGTAACCTTTATTTCTTTTATATCTTGAATATATATCACTCGCTATGTATCCAAGTGGATGTCCAACATGCAAACCAGCTCCGCTCGGATACGGAAACATATCCATTACATAACACTTTGGTAGCTTACTTTTATTTTTAACTTTAAATACTTGATTCTTTGACCAAAAATTTTGCCACTTACTTTCAATTTTTTTGAAATCGTAACTCATTTAATAAAACTTTCCTTGACAAAAATACGCTTATTATATAAATACCTAAAGATTAAATCTTTGATAATGATAATTTAAATTGTTTCTTATTTTAGCACAAAATAATATTCAAAATTGTCTAAAAACAGTACTAAATTAATTTCCTCATATTTTTTTGTCATAATTAGTATATCTATTGTTTTGTATATTATGGGTGCTTTTTTTCTATTAGCATTCAATGCGAAAAAAATATCTGACGATTTTAAGGAAAAAATTCCTGTTACTCTTTATTTAAAAGACTCTGCTAAAGAAATTGAAATCATTCAACTTCAAAAAAAATTAAACCTAAAAAGTTATACTAAATCAATCTCATATATTTCCAAAGAGGAAGGTGCTGAAATTCTGATTAAGGAAATTGAAGAAAACTTTTTGGATTTTTTAGGAACTAACCCTATTTTAAACTCGGTTGATGTTTATCTTAAATCTAATTTTGTTAATTCTAATCTTTTAGATCAAATTTCAAAAGAATTTAGTGACATATATTTTGTAGATGAGGTTCGTTATGATGCTCCTCTTGTTTCATTAATTAACGATAACTTAAAGAAAATTAAATTTTGGATTTTAGTTTTTGCCACTTTCTTTTTAATAATTTCTGTTTTAATAATAAATAGCTCAATTCGACTATCTATTTATTCCAAAAGAATTATAATTAAAACCATGCAACTTGTTGGTGCTACTAAAAATTTTATTAGAAAACCTTTCATTAAAACTCATGTGATTTTGGGTGTAATTAGTTCTTTAATTTCAATTGGTTTTCTCGCATTTACCATTTATTATGCGGAATCATCAATTAAAGATTTAAATTTGATGGCTGATTTTAAAATTATTATTGGATTATTTTTTTGTATTTTATTATTCAGTGTTATCATAACCTCTGCGTGTACGTTTATAGCTACTCAGCGGTTTCTAAAATCAAAAATTGAACAATTGTATTAATGAGAACAAATAATAAAAATTCAGACAATTTTATTTTCCAAAAAGGAAACTACGTGATAATGGCACTTGGTTTAGCATTTATTGCTTTAGGTTTTTTTTTAATGTCTGGAGGAGCAAGTGACGATCCAAATGTCTTTAATGAAGAAATTTACAATTTTAGAAGGATAAGATTAGCGCCAACTTTGGTGCTTATTGGTTTTGGAATTGAAGTATATGCAATTCTCTATAAACCAAAAAAAAAATAGATGGACTACATAGAATCTATTTTTTTAGGAATAGTTCAGGGTTTAACTGAATTTTTACCAATATCATCAAGCGGTCACATTGAAATTGCCAAAGTTTTTTTTCAAAATAACTATTCAAGTGAAGAGAATTTAACTTTTACTATTATTTTACACTTTGCAACAGCACTAAGTACAATAATCTATTTCAGGAAAGATATTAAGGAAATTTTCAGTTCTTTATTTCAAAAAAGTTATAATCAGTCTCACAAATTTTCTATTTCTATTATAATTTCCATGATTCCAGCAGTTATAGTTGGACTATTTTTTGAAAAACAAATCAATTCTTTTTTCAGTGGAAATCTTACATTGGTAGGATCCATGTTATTAATTACTGGACTTCTACTTCTTATCTCAGATTTTGTTCAATTTGACAAAAAAAAAATTACTTTTAAAAGTAGTTTTTTAATCGGTTTATCGCAGGCTATAGCTATTCTACCAGGAATTTCAAGAAGTGGTGCAACAATAGCTACGGCAGTAATTATTGGAGTTGACAGAGAAAAAGCTGCTAGATTTTCTTTCTTGATGGTTGTTCCTCTGATTTTTGGAGGGATGTTTAAATCAATTCTATCTACAGATATTAGTTTTGAAAATTTTGATCTAATAACAGTTTTATTAGGTTTTTTTTCTGCGTTTTTCACTGGACTATTAGCATGCCGATGGATGATAACATTGGTAAAAAAAAGTAAGTTATATTACTTTTCTATTTATTGTTTTGTTGTAGGACTATTCTTGGTTTTTTATACTTTATAAATGGAGTTAGATCAAAGCAATTTTTTGGATGGAAAACTTCTTTTGATTAACAAACCTCTCAACTGGACATCTTTTCAAGTTGTGAACAAAATTAGATGGTTAATTAAATCCAAATTTAATTTAAAAAATATTAAAGTGGGTCATGCTGGGACTTTGGATCCACTTGCAACAGGCTTATTGATAATTTGTACAGGAAAAATGACAAAAAAAATTTCTTCTTTTCAAAACTTAAATAAATCATACGAAGGAAAATTTATAATTGGAGCAACTACACCCTCATACGATTTAGAAACAAAAATTAGTTCAAAAAATTCATTTGAACATATTAAAAAAGGTGATTTATTAGAGGTTTCAAAAAAATTTATAGGTAAAATCAAACAAAAGCCACCTGTTTTTTCGGCAATAAAAATAAAAGGAAAAAAACTATATGATTATGCAAGAGAGGGTAAAAGTGTAAAAATTCCCTACAGAGAAATAACAATATCCAATTTCAAAATAACTAAAATAAATTTACCTGAAGTTGATTTTGAAATTGACTGTAGTAAAGGAACTTATATTAGATCAATTGCCAATGATTTTGGTAAAGAGTTGAAGGTAGGAGCATTTCTAAAAAGCCTTTGTAGAACTACAATTGGCAAGCATCAGCTTAAAGATGCAATTAGTATTCAAAGTTTTGAAAATCTATTTAAAAACTAATTTAAATATTTTATAAATTCAGATCTTGAGATTTCCTCAGCTCCAAGGCTTTTTAAATGAGCACTCGGAACTTGACAATCAATTAATTTATATTTGTTTTTACTTAACTCTTTTACAAGGTAAATAAATGCAATTTTACTTGCATTATTTTTAATTGTGAACATACTTTCACCACAAAATATATTACCTAAATCAATACCATAGAGTCCCCCGACCAGCTCCATGTTTTGCCACACCTCTACAGAGTAAGCATGTCCTTGTTCATGAAGTTTTTTATAGGCTTCCTTTAGACCGTCTGTAATCCACGTCCCATTTTGTCCAAATCTTTTAACTTTTGCACATGCATTAACCACTTCTGTAAATGACTTATTGAATGTTATCTGAAAATTTGTGTTTCTCATGAATTTTTTTGTTGATTTAGTGATTTTTAAATTTTCAGGAAACAGTACCATTCTTGGATCTGGACTCCACCACAGCAAGTAGTCATCATTTTCAAACCAAGGAAAAATACCATTTCTATATGCAAGTAAAACCCTTTCTGGGTTTAGGTCGCCGCCATATGCAACAATCCCTTCTTCGTTGGCAGTTAAAGGGGAAGGAAATTCAATTTCTTCGTTTAATTGATACATTTAAATTTAAAATGGCAAATCATCGGGCTCATCATTATTTGATTCTTTTGGTTGATCAAATGATTCGCTATTTGGAACAGGTGGTATGTCGTCTGTAACTTCACTTTCTGATAATTTTTCGATTCTCCAACCTTGAATTGAATTAAAATATTTTATTTCTCCTTGAGGGCTTTCCCACTCTCTGCCCCGAAGATTTATATCAACCTTTACAGACTGTCCCACTTTATAAGAATCTATGATATCACATTTATCCTGTATAAACTCTATTAGCAGATCTTGTGGATACTGTTCCTCTGTAGTAACAACAACTTCACGTTTTCTAAATCCATTACTTCCATATTCTTTAGTTTCATTTATTAATTTAATTTTTCCAGAGATATCCATGTTTTTATTTTTATTTTTATTTTAAAATTAAATAATTTTTAAGCGATAAGTAAAGGAAAAAAAACTTTTATATTAGTTTATATTAACATTAATCGTGATCAAATACTTTCAAAATAATAATTTTTTAAAACTCTTACTATTCGCTGGACTTATTAGTGGTGTTTTTTTAATTCTTTTTAACACAAACAAAATTATAGATTATACCAAAAATGAGGAAAGAAAAAAAATAGAACTGTGGGCGATGGCCCAAAGAGATTTTATCGAAAATAACAATCCAAATGATGACTTGGGAAATCTCTCACTTTACATTCTTACAAAAAGCTTTGAAAATCCTGTGATTCAAGTTGATAAAAAAGGGAAAATTTTATCTCATAAAAATATTTTTGAGGATGATACAGAAATCATAGATTCTTTCAAATTAAAAAAAATTCTAAAAATTATTTCTAAGGAAAATGACCCAATTGAAATAAAATTTAAAAACAGTATAGATCAAAGATTGTTCTACGGAAATTCAAGTATATACAATAAAATTAAATATTACCCTTTTGGATTATTAATTATCGCTCTGTGTTTTTCATTGATAGTTTATAACTATTATCTGTCCTCAATCAACTTAAATAAAAATAAACTTTGGGCATCATTTGCTAAAGAAACAGCTCACCAAATTGCTACCCCACTATCATCTCTAATGGGTTGGTCAACAATATTGAAAGATGAAAATATTGATAGCTCAATAATTAATGATATTGATAGGGATATTGAAAGGTTAAATAAAATAACAGAAAGATTTTCAAAGGTTGGTTCAAAACCAATTTTAAATAAGGAAGAAATTAATAATGTTTTAAAAAATATTATTATTTATTTAAGAGAGAGAAGTTCTAAGATGATAATTCTTGAATTTGAGGCCTCTAAAGATTTAATTTTTACTAAACTTAATAAAACCTTAATAGAATGGGTTATTGAAAATGTAGTAAAAAACGGGATTGATTCTATGTCTGGCAAGGGAAAAATAAAAGTTAGTGTAATTAGAAATAATAAAATTATTAGAATTCTTATCAAAGACAATGGAGCCGGAATTTTAAAAAAGGATTACCAAAAGATTTTTCATGAGGGATACTCATTAAAACAAAAAGGTTGGGGAATAGGACTGTCTTTTTCTCAAAGAATAATAAATGACTACCACAATGGAAAAATCTTTGTGAATAAATCTGAAATTAATAAGGGATCAACTATTGAAATAAATTTACCAATAATTACAGAAAACTCTTGATTTTTGCAGCAATCTCCAAAAACTT
>MDTC01145593.1_pt1 | contig 10489 bp, 11 predicted proteins | sample 811181 | NCBI WGS metagenome assembly MDTC01 (sample SAMN05326644, study PRJNA326480) | marine metagenome | isolation source: seawater | place: Pacific Ocean: North | collected 2011 | reverse complement strand
TATTATGTCCTCGTCGTATATTTCATGTTTTTTATCTGCAAGCTCCTTGAACCTAGAGAATAAATCATTGAATGCATCATCGCTTGCATATTGAATGTTAAGTTCATCGAGTTTCTGCTTAAAAGCATTACGACCTGAGTGTTTGCCCAATACTAATGAATTGCTTAGTAGCCCAATATCCTCAGCTCTCATAATTTCATAAGTTTCTCTAGATTTAATTATTCCATCTTGATGAATTCCTGATTCGTGAGCAAAAGCATTTTTACCAACGATTGCTTTATTTGGCTGAACAGGAAAACCGGTTATGCTTGATACAAGCCTCGAGCAATTCATTATCTTTTTTGTATTAATCCTCGTGTCGCATGAAAAGATATCTCTACGAGTTTTCACAGTCATAACTATCTCCTCTAGTGCAGCATTACCTGCTCTTTCACCTAATCCATTGATAGTGCATTCAACCTGTCTTGCACCATTTAATATCGATGATAATGAGTTTGAAACCGCTAATCCAAGATCGTTGTGACAATGTACTGAAAAAATAGCGCTTTTTGAATTCGGAACATTATCAATAATCCTTGATATTAGATCACCAAACTGATGTGGAAGATTATAACCCACAGTATCAGGTATATTGATTGTAGAAGCTCCTGCATCAATAACTTTCTCTATAATTTTACAAAGAAAATTAAAATCTGATCTCCCAGCATCTTCAGGAGAAAATTCAACATCCTCAACATGATCCCTTGCCATTTTAACTGCATTAACGGCATTCTTAATAACTTCTTCTGGGGACATTTTTAGTTTCATCTCCATGTGTATTGGTGAAGTTGCAATGAAAGTATGTATTCTTGAGTATTTAGCATTCTTTAATGCATCTGCTGCTCTTAGAATATCCTTATCTAGAGCCCTTGCAAGCGCACATACCCTTGAATTAGATATGCTGTCAGCTATCTCTTTAACAGCACTATAATCCCCATTACTCGCAATTGGAAAGCCAGCCTCAATGACATCAACATTAAGGTCGCTCAATGCGTTAGCAATTTGTATTTTCTCTTCAATATCCATTGATGCTCCGGGGCTTTGCTCACCGTCTCTCAATGTAGTATCAAATATTATTAAATGATCCTTATTCATAAATTTCTAAGATAATAAATTATATGGTGCATTATAACCTATGAGATTTAAGGTTAAACAGAAAAAATGACTTAGCTATAGGGTTTTTCTTTATCCTCAGCATTTGAGTTTGATTCATAGAGTCCATTCCTTCTTAATCTACGAATCAAAAACATAGTTGGACCTGATAAGCCATACAGTAGAAAGAATATAAACAAAACTTTAGGTGGATCAAAAGAAATAAAAGATACAATGAGAGAAATTCCAAAGAGCATAAGATGTGGAACTTTTTGTTTAATATTAATATCTTTAAAACTCAAGTAAGCGATATTACTCACCATCAAAAGCGATAATGAAATGATCAGCAGAAAAGTTAGGGTCAAATACGAAGACATGTCTGCATTAACATCGCTTAGTAACCACACATAACATATAATGATAGCTGCTGCTGCTGGGCTTGCTAAACCAACAAAATACTTTTTATCTGTTGTTTGGTTTCTTGAATTGAATCTAGCAAGTCTAATAGCGGCTGAAGCTATGTAAACAAAACATGCTATATAAGATAGTTTAGTTAGATAGCCAAAAGTCATCATAGACAGACTAGATAAATAAATCAGTAATGCAGGAGCTATTCCAAAACATAGTAAATCTGAGAGACTATCAAAATGCTCACCAAAAGAGGTCTGTGTGTTAGTAAATCTAGCGATCCTTCCATCTAATCCATCAAGAAGCATAGCAAAGAGAATAAATATGGCTGATTGAATGTATAGGTCATTTATCGCGCTTACTATTGAGTAAAAACCACAAAACATTGCACCCAATGTTACTAAATTAGGTAGAAGATATACTGCAGACACTTTATTCTTTTTCTTTCGCAATTATTTGTCCCCTACCAATTTTTCCTTTTCCATCCATGACATCATGCTACGAAGTTTTTTTCCAGTGCTTTCTATTAAGTGTTCAGATCCTTCTTTTCTCAATCTATTGAATTCTGGTGAACCAGACTTTATCTCAGAGACAAAATCATTAGCAAATTTCCCATTTTGAACATCAGCCAATACTAATTTCATTTTATCCTTGACGTGATCGTCAATTAAAAAAGGACCTTTTGTTAAATCACCATACTCTGCAGTATTAGATATTGAGTACCTCATATCTGTCATACCTCCTTCGTACATTAAATCGACAATGAGTTTTAGCTCATTTAGACACTCAAAGTATGCCATCTCAGGAGCATAACCAGCATCCACAAGTGTTTCAAAACCAGCAAGTATAAGAGCTGTAACACCGCCACATAGAACAGCTTGTTCTCCGAATAAGTCTGTCTCTGTCTCTTCTTTGAAGTCTGTCTCAATTATTCCTGCTCTACCGCCACCAATAGCAGATGCATATGCCAAAGCGATATCCTTAGCTTTGCCAGATGTATTGTTGTGTATAGCTATTAAAGTTGGTACTCCTTTGCCATTTATAAAAGTTGATCTTACTAAATGTCCCGGGCTCTTGGGTGCAATCATGAATACGTCATGGGAATCAGCTGGGACAATTTGTTTATAATGAATGTTAAATCCATGAGCGAAAGCTACTGCTGCGGACGGCTTTAGATTAGGCTCAATACTATCTTTGTAGAGGTCTGCTTGATATTCATCAGGTGCAAGTATCATTACAACATCTGCGTCTGAGGTTGCATCCTCAATGCTCATTACACTTAGTCCTGCATCTTTGGCCTTAGGTGCGCTTGTCGATCCATCTCTCAGTCCAATTGTAACATTTGCACCGGAGTCGTTTAAGTTCATTGCATGAGCATGACCTTGTGAGCCAAAACCTATTATTGATATCTTAAGATTCTTAATTACATTTAGGTCTGCATCTTTATCATAATAAACCTTCATACTGTTCTCCTATTTTTTAATCTCTAATGATTCTGATCCTCTACTTATACCTAAAGCGCCCGATCTTACTTGTTCAATAATTTTAATTTTTCCCAGTGATTCAATAAATGCTAGAATTTTCTCTGTTGGTCCAGTCAGCTCGATTGTATAGGTTATGTCTGTAACATCAATTATCCTGGCTCTAAAAATATCTGTCAATCTTTTCAACTCATCTCTTTGTTTAAGAGTTGATTTAACTTTTAAAAGCAGCATTTCCCTCTCTATGTGGGTCTCATCTGTTAAGTCTTTTACATTAATAACGTCTACTAATTTATCTAGCTGTTTCATTAATTGTGATGATTTTGCATCTGTGCAATATGTGACAAGTGTCATTCTTGATATAGAATCATCTGAAGTTGGGGCGACACTCAGGCAATGAATATTGTAACCTCTTGCAGAGAATAATCCTGCTATGCGTGAAAGAGATCCAAATTCATTCTCTACAAGCAGAGAGACAATATGTCTTTTATCTTCACTCATGCTAATTCAATATCCTCATTTGCAGATGGAGCAAGATGCATTTCATGATGTCCTTTGCCACTTACTATCATTGGGTAAACATTTTCTGTTTGATCCGTTATGACATCCACAAATACCAACCTATCTTTGTGATCAAGTGCTGCTTTTAAGTCATTTTCAAGATTTTCTGGTTTTTCTATTACCATTCCTATGTGACCAAAGCTCTCAGCAAGTTTCGCAAAATTTGGGATAGCGTCCATGTACGACATTGCGTACCTGCCTTCATAGAAGAATTCTTGCCATTGTCTTACCATTCCCATGTATCTATTATTTAAATTAATGACCTTTATAGGTAAGCCATACTGCAAACATGTTGATAATTCTTGTATACACATTAAAATACTCGCTTCTCCAGTAACACAAATCACTTGCTCTTTCGGGTAAGCTAACTGAGCACCTATTGCGGCAGGTAAACCGAATCCCATTGTGCCTAAACCTCCCGAGTTGATCCATCTATTAGGTTTATCGAATTTATAATATTGGGCTACCCACATTTGATGCTGACCGACATCTGATGTGACAAACGATTTACCTTTAGAGAGCGTATGTAATGTCTCAATAACCGATTGTGGCTTAATAACTTTTTTTGATTTTTTGTATGATAAACATTTTTTGCTTTGCCATGATTTTATTTTTTTCCACCATTTATCAAGAGCAGTTTTGTTAATATTTTTTTTATACTTAGAAGCATATAAGGTAAGTTTTCTTAGAATCTTTTTTGTATCACCTATTAAGGAGTGATCAACTTCAATAATTTTAGATATAGAAGATGGGTCAATGTCGATATGGATAATTTTGGCTTTGGGACAAAATTGCTTTGTATCACCCGTTACCCTGTCATCGAATCTTGCACCAATAGCGAGAAGTACATCACAATCATGCATTGCCATGTTTGCCTCATAAGTCCCATGCATTCCTAACATACCAAGAAATTGATTATCAGAAGATGGATATGCACCTAAACCCATGAGTGTATTTGTGATTGGGTAATTCAATAGTTTGGTTAATTTGATTAACTCTTTACTAGCTTTGCTTAAGATAACCCCTCCACCAGTGTATATCATTGGTTTCTTAGCTGCACATAATATTTTTGCTGCCTCTTCAATTTTGTTTTCGTCCTCATTTGTTTTTATCTTATATGATCGAATTTTTATATTTTTTTTGTACTCATAATCAATTTTTATACTTGGATCGGTTAAGTCTTTGGGAATATCTATTATTACAGGGCCCGGTCGACCAGTAGTTGCAATAATAAATGCCTTTCTAAATGTATCAGCGATAGATTCTCTATCATTTATCAAAAAATTATGCTTACAAATTGGCCGTGTTATTCCAGTAGCATCAGCCTCTTGGAATGCATCGCTTCCGACATATTGGCGAGAGACTTGCCCTGATATCACTATCATTGGAATAGAATCCATGTGCGCTGTCGCAATTCCGGTAACGCAGTTGGTAATGCCAGGACCAGAGGTTACCAAAACTACACCAGGCTTATTACAAGCTCTAGCATACCCATCGGCTGCATGAGTAGCACCTTGTTCATGTCTCACAAGAACATGCTTAATATCTTTTGCAGCAAATAGAGCGTCGTAAATATGAAGTACGGCGCCACCAGGATATCCAAATATATAATCTACTCCCTCTTTTTTTAGAGATTCAATTATAATTTCTGAGCCACTTAACTTCATTTCTAATTTTTTTTGATAAGGAAGAAAAATTTATTATCCTTAGATTCAGAGGAAATTAATTCATTACCTGTCTGTCCTGCAAATGATTCAAAATCCATCACTGCGCCTGGATCTGTAGAAATAACATGTAGTACTTGACCCGACTCCATTGTGTTTATTTCCTTTTTTGCCTTTATAATTGGCAATGGGCAATTCAACCCGCTTGTATCTAGTTCTTTATCAAAATCACTCATCTTTATAGTACCTCTTGAGTTATAATATACTGCAACTATATTAGTACATTTAGATTATTTAATATAGGAAAAGATAGCGAATGAGTAGATAAATGTTTAAGTTTATATTTCTTGTAATAACTATATTTTTTTTGTCGATGGCGCAGTCGAATCAAGAAAATCCATCTCCTATACTTGGTGATTCTCTTAACAAAACCATTACATTAATTGATGAAAAAAGGATTGGAAGTAACATTTATAAAAACCTCCAAAAAAGTAACTATATTGTAAATGATATTTTGGTCAGTGATTATATTTCATACCTAGGGAATAAATTAAGCAGAAACATATCGACGGATAGGGAGTACGTTATATTTGTAACGAGATCTAACTCTGTAAACGCTTTCGCAGTCCCAGGTGGATATATTGGTCTGAATGCAGGACTAATTGCATTGACAGAGAATGAGGCACAACTTGCGGGAGTGGTAGCGCATGAATTAGCACATGTTGTTTTAAGGCACTCTGCGGAAATGATGGCTAACAGTAATCTGAATTCAATACCGATGTGGATTGGAATTTTTGCTGGCATGCTAGCAGGCCAAACTGAAGCAAGTATTGCATCAATCCAATCGGGGATTGGTTTATCTGTTCAAAAGAATATAAATCTAATTAGAGAAAATGAAATTGAAGCAGATGCGTTTGCGGCGAGACTTATTTTGAAGAGCGATTTCGATCTGGGAGAGATGGCAAACTTTTTCAGACTAATGCAGGGTGACTCTAATAATCAGTCAAACATAAACGAATATTTCATGACTCATCCACTATATTCTAATCGTATCAGTAACATAAAAAATCAAGGAAAGTATCAAATCAACCCAATGCTAAATAGCACCGAAGATTATTTATTCATTAAAAATCTACTAGAGGTATCGAGCGGTAATGCTGATCAGACTGCAAAAATTAATCCTGAGGGGTCGGTACAAAGTCATCGCTTTGCGCTAATAGAATACTCTAGAGGCAACCTCTCTAAAGCTAAAGGCATTCTAGAGAAAAGTTATCATAAAGATAAGTTTAATATTTATATTGCATCTTTAATGTCAGATATTCTCTGGACATTAGGAGAGAAAAAAGAGGCAAAAAATATACTTCAAAGTATTTTGGAGATATATCCTAATAACAATGCTATTACTTTCCAGCTATTAAAATACAATATTAAAGATTCAAGTGAGCTTACTCAGAGCATGAGAAAATTAAGCGAAATCGTGGAAAAAAATAAAAATAACCCGGTCGCATACAAATTATTAGCAGAGGGATATGAGAAGACTCAAGAAAAATATAATTCAAGGTTAGCGCTAATTAACTTTTACAACATTAAAGGAAACATGCCAATGGCATTTAGGGTAATAGACGATGCTTTATCCTCTAATGAACTTAACGAGGTTCAAAAGAAAAACCTCAAAAGTATTAGGACCGCTATCCTTTGTGATGGAAATCCACCACTTGAGCCGATATTTGGTGATAAAACCTGTGATTAAAAAATGTTTTAATGAAGGCCATTCATATATATAATACTGACATGAAAAGCCTTATAAAATCATTACTTTTTGTAATTATATTGATACCGATCTCATCATTTTCTGACAATGTTGCTGAGGGGAAAAAACTAACATTTGACAGAAAAAAAGGTAATTGTCTTGCTTGTCACATGATAGAGGATGGAGAATTGGCAGGAAACAATGGTCCGCCTTTGCTTGCTATGAAAGCGAGATTTCCTGACAGAGAGGTGCTTTTTCAACAAATTTGGGACCCAACTGAAGAAGATCCGTATTCTTTTATGCCACCATTTGGAAAACATGGTGCGCTTACCAGGAATGAAATTAACAAAATAATTGATTATTTATATACACTTTGAGGAAAAACATGAATAGAAGAAAATTTATAAAAAACAGTATGTTATTTGCAGGTTCATTAGTTGCTGCCCCTTCGTTGATAATCAGTCGAGAAGCATACGCAGCATGGCCTAAAAAATCCTTTGACATAAAAGATCTGACTGAATCCGTAAGCAGTGTCTATGGTCATAGTAATTTGGAGGAATCATCAAAAGTAAAACTTAAAGCCCCTGAGATTGCAGAGAACGGAGCAATCGTTCCAATCAATGTGTCAACAACTCTAGATAATGTAGAGTCGATCATGATATTTGTCGAGAATAATCCTCAGCCATTATCAAGTGGATATAAACTAACATCACTCTCAGAACCTTCTATTGGCACTAGGTTGAAAATGGGTAAAACATCAAACGTTATGGCAGCTGTAAAAAGTGGCGATAAAGTATACACCTCAACACAAGAGGTTAAAGTAACTATAGGAGGCTGTGGAGGTTAATCATGAGCACTATTAAAATGAGATCAAAAGAATCCAATGGCGTTGTAACAGTTAAGGCACTAATCAAACATCCAATGGAGACTGGACAAAGAAAAGATAAAAAAACAGGTGACCTAATACCTGCTCACTATATTCAAGAAGTTCACAGCAAGGCAAATGGAAAGGATGTGATTACTATCTATTGGGGTCCTGCTGTGTCGAAGAATCCGTACTTAACTTTCAAATATAAAGGTAATAAGGGAGATAACATAGAAATATCTTGGGTAGATAATCAAGGTAATAGAGACTCCAAAACTAGTAACGTGAAATAAATGTTTAAAAAACTTCTACTATTAATTTTTTTAATTCCTTCAATTTCTACAGTAGCTAGCCCTGAAAAAGATTTTGATAAATTCGTAAGTTATTTCGAAAATAGATTTCCGGATACACCTTTCGAAGACTATAAAAATGGCGTTTATTCTATCGACAAATCTGCTAGAGAACAATGGGAAGCTATGGAAGAATTCCCGCCATATGAACTTAATGTAGATAAAGGAGAAGAGTTATTCAATAGACCGTTTAAGAATGGGAATACTTACGGATCTTGTTTTGAAAATGATGGCATTGGTATTAGACAGAATTATCCTTATTTTGACACTGAAAAAAATAAAGTAATAACACTTGAGGGAGCACTTAACGACTGCAGAATTAAAAATGGAGAAAAGCCGCTGAGTTATTTCAAAGGAAAGGAGCTAGCTCACGTTTCTGCTTACATGGCATACACATCTAGGGGTAATAAATTTGACATTCAAATTCCCAATACAAAAGAAGCATTAGATGCTTATGAAGATGGTAAAAGATTATATTTTACAAAGAAAGGCCAACTAAATTTCTCCTGTGCAGACTGTCATGTATATCAAACAGGAACAAAACTCAGAGCAGATATTCCGAGTCCTGCTATAGGTCATCCAACACATTTTCCTGTGTACCGCTCAGGCATGGGAAGGTTAGTAACACTTCATGAGAGATTTGCCGGATGTCTCAATCGAATTAGAGCAAAAAGTTTTAAAGGTGGAAGTGATGAGCTTAATAATCTTGAATTTTTTACCACATTTATGAGTAATGGCCTTGAAGTTAATGGTCCAGGCTCTAGAAAATAATTATATTTAATATATACTAATAATATGAAGGTAAAGAACGTAAGTAGATTCTTAACTATCACATTGACCTCATTCCTTTTATCATCATGCGCAAATATGCAGGCTATGGTAGAAAGTCAGGCGGAAGAGCGCAAAGAAATATCAGTTCAACAAAAATTGCAATTATCTATACCCCTCCCAGAGAATTCAAAATACTTACTTAGTAAAACAGTAATTTTTGGCGAAGGAAATAATTTTACAGGAATCTTATATTTACAACATGAGGAAAATGCAGACGATACTGCAAGTTTCTACCGCAAAAATATGATTTCGGATGGTTGGTCTGAAATAGGAATCGTTAGATCAAGGTTTATCCTTATTAACTATCAAAAGGAAAATAGATTTGCCACTATTAAAGTTATAAGGGGAGCGTTTGATGATTCTGAATCAGAAATAACAATAGGTCCTAAATCCTCATCTCAGTTAGAGAAAAGCTTAGATGGCGATGCAACTGATATGTCTGATGATCCTTTTATAGTCCAGTAATTTAATCAAACATAAGATCGATTACATCGTCTAGATATATGTCCCTAAAAAAATGATCTCCATCGTCTATAATGTAATGATCGATTTTTGTATTATTAACAGATTTAAACATTTTATAACTGTCAAGTAGTATTTCATCTGCAGTACCTGAATAAATGAAAATCTTATTATCACTTTCATTGAGTAATTTTAAGATATCAAACGTGAATGGATACTTATTTCTATTTTCACTGAAATCTAAATATGATCTAAAAGTACTTGAAGACACTTGAGCATTCTCACAAAATAGAAAATTAATTGAAGGATATTTATCGGAGATTATATATTCCTCATTATTTTGAATTATTTGTTCGTATGGTAAATTATGCTCAGTCGTATAATAATCTCTAGTTCCTCTATATGTATCAACAATTGGAGCAAGTAAATGCAGTTGAATGTCCTTATTGTTAATTAGCGCAGCAGCTTGGATTATATTAAGACCTCCTCTAGAGTGTCCAACTAATGTAATTTTTTTATAGTTTTTGCTCAATAAATATTCATACCAATTTATGATTTCCCTCACAGACTCATGCTCATTATGAGTATGCTTAATATCACAAGAGAGGAAGCTGTCATTTCTATCACTGATGCCATAACTCAAGTTTATGCTTAACACATCATGGCCCTCATGTAATATTTTTTGCTCCAATGATTTTATTATCTCCATGGTCTTGAAACCTCGTGTGCCATGAACGATCATGTATACAGAATCATTTTTTAATTTTTTGGACAAGTTAGCATTCAGTGTTATGCCGTCGTCTCTTTGGATTTTGAAACTTTGAGTACTGGCTGATATTGTATTTGTTGTTAGACAAACAATTAAAAATGTAAGGTAGTATAATTTTTTAGGGCGTACAGGATTCGAACCTGTGACAAATGGCTTAAAAGGCCACTGCTCTACCAACTGAGCTAACGCCCCAAATATATTAAATCTTTTCAAGAGT
>MDTC01099741.1_pt1 | contig 10489 bp, 7 predicted proteins | sample 811181 | NCBI WGS metagenome assembly MDTC01 (sample SAMN05326644, study PRJNA326480) | marine metagenome | isolation source: seawater | place: Pacific Ocean: North | collected 2011 | reverse complement strand
CGTGCACTATTATACCTGAAATATCATATATTCCATAATAATATCAATGGCTTATAGTTTATGAGCAGACTCTAACTAGCAGTATGGATAGTCGCTGAGTAAGTAGTGTCACGTTGTGGTCCCCTTTTTCGTTGGAGCCAGATCTACCGAACTCAACGATAGCCCCACTCATCGTGAAAAGATACACTTGCATCATTAGCGCCCGTGCCTGGGAGCCTGCAGAGGAGGAGGCTGATTGTGGTGCCGGGTAGACTCTTCGTAATCCACAACGAGCTGCCTTCTCCGCAGTCACCCCAGGTGCTATCATCCTGGCCATCGCCTTTCAAGAGGCGAGCCGGATTCACGCTTGGAAAGTTCTCTATACTGGTTAGCTCACGAGAAGCTTGGTACCTTTGAAATCATCATCTCAGTTACGCTACAGATCCATGTCGACATACCTGAGTATCGCCTCCACCAGCACCTCACGCGGGTATGCATTCTTGTCTGCCCCGAGCGCAATACTCCGATGGAGTAGGCCGGAGAGTGGCTTTCCCCGCTCAAAAGGTAAAGCAACAACCCAGTGATCGGCGTTTGCATAGCCCAACAGATGCGCGGTGGGGATGACACTGTCATAATAGATGACCTGGCTGTCATTTCGGGGGTCTACCAGTGACAGACGGCGATGGAAAGGTTTCAGTATCCTTGAGACATTGGCTCGGTCGGTGTACGCAACCACAGAATAATACTTGATGTGAACAGGTATTTTCTGACTCGACGACCTCAGGAGCTGTTGCCTGCGGGTGAGATCGTCAATGGCACTGCCATCCTGTTTTGGGCACGTGCCCAGCGGAAATTTCTCGGCCAGTTTCTTCATTAGCGAATTGGCGCCATCTGCCAACGGCGTACCATTGACGACCCCGGCAACGCTGATCAATGCATCAACTTTACTGTGTGAACTCGCATATTGGTCATTACCCAGATACCAGAGCATGTCGGTTGTACCTTTGGAATAGGCAATGACAAGGAGTTTTTCATCCTCCGTTTTCTTGACTGTGTCGAAAAAGAAATCATGAATGATCTCGGCGTTGTGCGAACTGGTGGCACGACCGAGAATTCCCGGTACCACGTCAATTTGGACATCGTGTGTCATCATATGATCGATCGCGAAGGAAAAGGGCGACACCTGGTCAATCAGACACTCCCCAAAGATGCCGGGTATCACATAGACTTGGAGCTTGTTCTGGAATACGAGATCAACGGCGTTCTCAGGTCTGGCGCCTTCGTCTGCCAGGCGATGCAAGGCGTCATCGCAACGGCGATAGTCCGGGAGTTCCTTCCCGTGGTGTTGGTTCACGGTACAGAATATGTGACGAAACTTCGCCCTTGCATCTATGATATTCGACCGGGAAACCGGTTGAAGTACTGCACCCGGGTCTCGCTCAGTCAATTCCAACAACGGTGCATAGCATCCGGCAAGTAGTGTGAGAATGAGTACGAAGGCTGGCTTGCCAGATTTCATTTATAACCGCCCAGGAATGCAAGGAACCTCGATGATGGGAACGTCAAAGTCCAGCCGAAACTGACCATGTTTTCTCGACCGAATTTGCCATTGCTTTCAAATCCATGATCCCACTGGTAACCAATAAAAAACGAATGCAGAGAAAACCCATGGTCATATCGAATGCCGTAGGCATTTCGCCAGGCTTCCTCGTTTTCACCTTTATACTTTCCTCGCCGCATGTACAAACTGAATTGACCGGAAATCTTCGGGAACGCCTTGATTGCCCGAAACTGACCTCCGGAAAACCTGAAGGCATCATCGTGAGAATGCGTGATACCGTAGGCAAATCCAATATTACACCACCTGAGTACCTTGCACTTGCTGGAAGGGCGTTGAATCATGGCATTTCGCATCCGTTCGAAAGCGCTGCCGATTTTCATTGGGAACAACTCAAGTTGCGCCTCGAAACGCGCCGGTTCGTGAGACAACGTTTGCCCACCAAACGATAGAAGAAACGCGTTGTCAGCAACAGCCGGATAGGCATACTTGGGTCTGTTAAGTAAAAAGTAGACTGTCTCATTGGTTTCGTCGTGCTCGTCATACTCGATCCTGTAATTGCCGTAACGAATCTTGGCTTCGGGTGGCCTGACTGCATCTTCATCGTCGTCATAACTTCCCACCCAAGAATAGCTGGTGGTAGATGCTGCATGATTCTGGCATGCCGGAGTTACTGAGCAGTCGATGTAGGACCCAATCACTTCTGATATCGACTGCACCTGCACCAGCAACATGAAGAGTTTTTGTTTTGGATTGCGAATCAGGCCCCCATCACCTTGCAGAAAAATCCTGTCATGACTGTCCGTCAAATTACCGATTATGGACTGCTTTATCTGCTCCTGACTCAAACCTTCGAGTTTGAAATCAGCCGTGTTACCGCACATCGTCAGATTCCTGTCTGCAAGCTTATAGTCATCGATTTCTGCATCCAGAATCTGATAGTTGCCTTGTTCAAAAAACCGCAGAAGTCTATCCAGTTCAGACCAGTGTTCGGCATCTATCTCAAAGCAGGTCCCAGCTCTGTTAGCCCAATCATGCATGGCCAATGCGACCGTATCATGTGAGTTTTCCCGCGGTGTTGTAATGTGTCCCGGCGCAAAGAAGTCATTCAGAAAGTGATCGGAAAGGGCACTATTCACCAGAGCATTAAGAATGTGACCATCCCTGGCGTCATTCACGGCTGCCAAGTGAAGGCTGTTGAGGCTCTCTTCATGAGATCATCCTGGAAGTGTCGCTCGTTGTGACTGGAAGCAGACAGGTAGTCAAACAGCACTGCATACTTTGAACTTTTGTTAAGCAATTCTAAAACGTGGTCGTTCAGTGGTTTGTCTCCGGTACCAAATATTTGTCTGGGATAATGCATGAAGTCAACGACTTCATTGATCTTGCCGTAGGTCATTATTTCCTTTATGTCTTCCGTTGAGTCAGCCGTTAGCTCGTCAACGGCCATCCTGAGTTTCCTGCACTTTTCCGTTTGTGACTTACCAGCCTGTGAGCAGTGATAATCAATCGCCACGGACAACGCAAGATCGCTGATCTCCCGATGCTCATCGCCTCCAAACCCAATTGCCAATGGTGACAAGATGACAAGAATACCAACTTGAAAGAAACGCCTTATCGACATAACTTGTTCCCTATTTGTGATGTTGTAATCTCCTTCAGCGAGTCTACATGACCACACCGAAAAGCAATGCGTTGACTTGACAAGGCATCGTTGACTAATGGAGTCAGATCAATATCATACCGGAGAACTCTCGTGTCGTAATTTATTCGAGAATCAATCTCTCAAAGGTTGAGAGTTCATTCTGAGATGATGCCATTTCCTGGATATGCAATCGCCTGTGTTACCCCAACAGTATCGTGGATACAAGATAATCGACGCGTCAAACGCATCATAGACCGATGATAGGTTCAAGAACCGCACCGTTATCTTTTCCTCTTTTCGATCCAGGAAGCGGTTTTGCCAATGCAGGCCCAAGTCTCTAGTTCATCATCATGCGTAGAAGTCTCTTTGACAAATTTACGTAGGTTTTTGTTGGCCAGCTTCCGATGCCGCTCAGGGTCCCAACTCTCAGCCCAGTAATTCTTGTCCATACCAAAAAGCCCCAGCCCCTTCTGTTCGTTCAATATGGACTCATAGTCGGGAGCTGTGGCTTGTCTGAGATTCCTGATTACTTCTTCGCACCACTCCTCGTCTACATCAATACGTATCGTCTCATAGATCAATTCAGAGCTGACTTCCGCAATGACGGCGTGGGGCTCCCAGTCTGTCGTCGACCCGATGTTGAGCTGTCCCACAGGTCTTGTCTGCCCCCAACAACGCCAAAAGGTATAGATCTTGCATGCGTTCTTTGAGATCCAACCAACCGAGGGCCTTGGTTTCTCTGCGTGAGTGTGCGCAGAAATCCAGTAAATCGATTCCTGTGGGTATGGTTCGAATAAGCGACCAGGTCTGCCTACAGACTTACTAAGGTGAACGCGCAACCCAGGGATCTTGAGGCGCAGGTCGTTACGACTGTAGTGCGATGCAATGATCCTAATACGGGGCACATACTGACTCTTGAGTTGACGAGAAAACCACGAAGTTTGTGAGGTCGTCTTGTCCAAGAAGGACATCCATCCCCATTCACCATACATCTCAACACCGGCAAATTTCGCCTGGTGATTCTTGTCTGCATAGTCTGAGGTGTCAATAAGAAGGATTTGCATGCCTTGCCCGTTAGTTGCAGTGCCCGCGAGATAGCAGCCATCCTGAAGATGTTGCTCGTGACCATTGCCGGACCCACATCTATCTTTCAACGCCCTGAGTCCTTCGTCGATGTCCTCACCTAAACTGTCTAGATACGCCCAACCAGCGACCTCTGCGCTCTTTCGGTTAAAGTGGCTGATTCTTTTAAGTGCTTCATATTTGGAGAGCGGTGGATTGGATTCCTCCGCTCCGCACAGTTCCTTTCGATTCTCGAACATCGTCGCTGTGTTTCCAGCGCCCAGATAGTCATGGTTGCCAATTACGAAAAATACAGGACGTTTCTCACTTCTAAACTTTCCCAACAGGTTTAGAGCACTACTTAACTCGTCTAGGCAACCGTTGTTTGCCGCATCCCCAAGGTAGAGAATCACGTTGGCACCATGAAAGCGATTCAAGAAATACTTGAGCATCTCTTGTGCCGATACATCCAGAGCAGGGGACCTGATCGAGAGTGGAAGAAAATGCTTGTCAATCCAAGAATTGCGCCACAACGATACGTAGTGTTTGACTTTCTCGGTCTGCAACTGAGAATCGGCGATGAGCCCGACAACCACGGTTTCGTCTGATCTCCGGACAGTGCCCTCAAGTACCGCTGAACCATGGGATACTTTGGTCGTCGTACACCCGTTCAAACCCAGCAGTGAGATAACGAACGAGATTAGCATTGAGCGAGTATTCATACCTACCGTTAGAGAACGTGACCCATGAGGAGCATACATGACCGCTGCAGACAAAATTGAGACTACGCCGTTGTCGTTTATTTTGCTAGGGTCGGCCTCTGCCAACGCGAAATGAGTCTAAGAGCGACGCGTGTCTGCCACGGCTCCTTTGGCTTCCTGAGTGTCAGTGATCTCGAACGTCTTTGCGGACCCATCACGGTGAGTCTCCTGCAGCATCCCAGTCGCTTATACTGAAAGCGACTGTATCGATTATCGGTCGGCATCGTCTCTGTCATGGGGATGAATTCTCTGAGAGACCTCTTGAGCCGTTTTGCCAACAAGGGCTGATGGCGAGCTGGATAGCTGTTGTTCAGAAGCAACGGTATGTCGTACGGCGAGCGGGGCCATGACATACGCCAAGAGTCTGGTGTCTTGATCGGATCAACTGGGCTACAATTCTGCATCGATTTCAGAGCGACCATGGTGCCCGGATGGGGATAGACCTATGAGCATTGCAGAGACCGCACTCAGACAGCTAATGGCAGGGGTGGGGAGCACGACACCCGAATCGATCGAGATTGACGAGGGAAGATCCGCGTTGCAGACGCCGTTTCGCGTGGCTGAGGGCGCCGCGGCAGCGCTCGCCGCCGGTGCTACACTGGCTGCAGAGATTTGGCAGATGAGAAGTAGCCAGACGCAGCAGGTCCGGGTATCCACCCGAGAAGCGGCTGCATCCCTGATCAGTTTTATGTTTCATAAATTCGAAGACGCTTCCAGAGCGCCTCAGGGCTTTGACGCGGGGCAACGACAGGCACGGATCGGCGGGTTCTATGCAACTCAAGACAAGCGATTCGTTTATCTGCATCCGAGCTTTCCGACTACGACCGCCAAGTTGTTACGGTTACTGGATTGTGAGAGTGACAAAGAAGCGGTAGCAGCCACGGTCAAGGGCTGGAAGGCCCGGGATCTTGAGAACGCCATCGTTCAAGCAGGCGTCTGCGGCGCGATGCTTCGAAGCGCTGACGAATGGGACCAGTCGCAACAAGGGCGTATTCTGGCGTCCCTTCCGGTAGTAGAGATCACCAAAATAGCAGATAGCCAACCGGAACCATTTGACCCGGATGGAGATCAACCACTTTCCGGTATTCGGGTGCTGGACCTCACGCGTGTCTTAGCCGGACCAACCTGTGCCCGAACACTCGCTCAATATGGCGCCGATGCGATGCGCATCGGGTCTCCCAATCTCCCCTCGGTACCCTCGTTTGTGGCAGATACGGGTCACGGCAAATTGTCTGCGTTCTTGGATCTGGGTCAAAGCCAGGACGTTGAACGTCTACGCCATTTGGTCTCAGAGTCAGATGTTTTTTCGCAGGGGTATCGTTCAGGCGCGCTGGACAGGTATGGCTTCAGTGCCATCGACGTCGCCAGACTGCGGCCGGGCATTATCTACACTTCCATCAATTGCTATGGACACGAAGGGGACTGGCGTCGACGACCCGGCTGGGAGCAGTTGGCGCAAACAGTGACTGGCATGGCAGACGTTCAGGGAGGCGAAGGCGCTCCGGCACTGCTTCCCTGTGCGCCCACTGATTACACGACCGGTTACCTGGCAGCGTTCGGCACGTTAGTCGCACTGAAACGAAGAGCACAATATGGCGGCAGTTATCTGGTCAGGGCATCCCTCTCGCAAACCGGCATGTGGCTGCGCAAACTTGGCATTGCAGAATCGGATTGGGCGGAGAGGGTGGTTCCTTTATCCCGAGAGGAAACAGACGAGTTCTCCATTAATTCGGACACCGGATTTGGCCCAATGGTCCATCTGAGACCACCGGTACAGCTATCCCTAACGCCCACTCGGTGGCGCCGGCCAGTGGTGCCTCTTGGCACTCATGCACCTGTGTGGCCTTCGGCGACGTGACAGGTTTGACTTCAAAGTGCCCGGATGGCAGGGAACTCGCCTCGGCGGACGTGTTGGTTTTCGTATTCGATTTGAGATAGAGCTGTAGAGTTCCGGGAGAGCTGAGTAATGGATATCAAGTCCCTACGCAACGTCGGCAAGAGCGATCTTGCCATTACGCCGCTTGGATTTGGCGGTGGTACCATCGGCAGTCCTGAAGTAAGTAATGAAGCGAGTCTGGAAACCGTCGCCGCTGCCTGGGCGTGTGGTGTTCGTTACTACGATACCGCGCCCTGGTACGGGATCGGACGTTCGGAACGTCGCCTGGGACTCGCCCTTAGTGGCATCGCTGAACGAGCTGAATACCGCATCAACACCAAGGTCGGCAAGACGTTGCTGCCGGAACCGGTGCGGGACGAGGCTAACAAGACGCTGAGCCCGGGTGGACAAGTGCGCACGGTGCGAGATTCCCTGAGTGGATTTCGGGTCGATTTCAACTACAGTCACGATCGAATCATGGCACAACACCACGATTCGTTGCAGCGACTTGGGCTCAGCTCGGTAGATAGTCTGACCATCCACGACATCGACTATGGTTACCATTCGCAGGAGCAATTGGAGCGACATCTTGACGAGCTGTCGCGGGACGGCGGCGGGGGCGCCGAGGCATTGGAAAATCTTCGGGAAGCCGGCGCTATCAAGGCTATCGGCTGTGGTTGTAACCTTGAATCGCGCAATGCCGATAGCTGGCTGGGCGGTGAACACGAGGAGCTCTGTGAACGCATTGCGGATCTTGTCGATCTGGATTTCTTCGTCGTCGCCGGTGCCTATACGCTGCTCGAGACACGGGCGCTGAGAAGGATCCTGCCGCTTTGCCAGGAACGTGGTATCGGCGTGATCGCGGCCGCACCCTATGCCAGCGGTTGGTTGGCCACGCAGAGCCAGTCCGCGACCTACATGTACGGACCGGCCCCAAGTGACATCGTGGCACGATCGCAGCGCATGCGCACGATCTGTCAGGACCACGACGTGCCGCTGGCAGCGGCCGCCCTACAGTTCACGTTAGCCCACCCGACGGTGGCTGCGGCTATTCCCGGAGCCAAAACGGCCGAGGAAACGACCCAGAATCGTCGTCATCTGGACGCCGTCATACCGGCGACAGTTTGGAAGACCTTCAAGGCAGAGGGGCTGTTGGACCCGCGTGCGCCGACGCCTGCCTGACGAGCGAATATTGGTGGCGCGAATTACCTCTTCTCGATGCAGCGAAAGCTATTAGCATCGTTGGGATCTACACCTGATTGCAGCCTTGCTACCTGCGGATAAGGACAAAGGGGTCGCGAATATTGGGTTTCGCCCTTCTCCTTGTGCTCTGTAGAAATGCTGGCAGGCGTTTGCTCTGCCTCTACCCAGTTGATGAGGGGGGTCATCACGTCGAACACATCCGGCCCCGGACCACCTGCGCAATGGAACATGCCTGGCACGATGAACAAACGGTAGAAGTCGTTGACGTTCCCGCCAACCCGTTCGTCGACTGCGTCGTGGTAATCGATGGCAGTCAACGGATTGATGTCGGGGTCCGCCCAGCCGAAATAGCTGATCAACTTACCGCCGCTGTCTCGATAGGGTCTCAGATCCGGATCAACCGCATCCACGATGTCCCTGAACTGGGTAAGATTGTCGGGCCTGGCAGCATAGTCGAACTCGGTCCAATCAAAATCGGGATCGTCTTTGACGAACACCATGTAACGAAAGAAATCGGACCCCAACAGATCCAGTAGGGCGGGGCCGTTTTCATTCAGGAGCCAGGGAATCCAGCCGGGCCGGGCAATGCCATCGTAGCCCGGGGCCGACACTTCACTGCCCACGGGATGACCTGGATAAATAGTCCGCCCCGCCAATTTGACTGAGGCGTAGTATTGCTTGAGCGCCGCGATCTCCTGGTCCGTAAAGCACGTGACAGCATCGGCCCCGTCACATCCTGGCAGGTCCTTTTCCGCGTCGAACGGACAGTTGCGCGGGTCATCAATGAGACCATCCTTCAGACCGTCGAGGGCATCACACTGTCGGTAGATTCGATCAGCAAGGACCTCGATTTCCTTCCGGTCCAGGGGTCGCTCCTTCAATGCAGTCATGCGCCAGGCCTGAGAGAATTTGAGGCCGGAGTAGTCGTTAGCCGGAGCCCCGGCAATAATGCCATTGAAGTCGTTGGGGAATCGCTGTGCCGACATCAGGGCCTGCCGTCCACCGGTGGAGCATCCCATGAAATAGCTGTACGCGGGAGCGTCGCCGTAGTACTTCTCAGTTAGCAATTTCGCGGTTTGCGCGGTGAGGTGCACGGCTCGATAACCATAGTCGATCAGCTTGTGCAGGTTCCTGTACGCGAAACTCCCGCCCTGTTCTATGCGCCGGTCGTGACCGGTATCGGTGTAGGCGGTGGCAAACCCATATTGCAGTGCCCGCTGACTGGTGCGCCGACGGCCGGGACTTTCCGGTGGGGTGCCTGCCAGGCCTCCGTTGCCGTGCATAAAGAGCCGGCCGTTCCAATTCGTTGGCAGATCCACCGCGAAGCGTATCTCGCTGGGTATCACACCGGAAACGGCACAGAATTCCACGGCGCCGGACTCGAGTGAAGCTGTGACGACGCTGAAGTCGACTGTAGTCAATGACATGAGTGATCGACAGCTCGATGCCGGTTGGTGACGGGATTTGCTGTAATCAACTTTCGAGCTGTCGGCATCGGAAAAAGGCAGTGACAGCGCCACTGGCGACAGCAATACTGTCAGTGCCAGAACCAGCATTCTAAGCATCGTTTAGCTCCTGGGTCGTGCAAGGGTCTAGAGGACACCAGGCTCCTTGAGACCGAGTTGATCTCTAAGAGACAGGATCTCTTCTTCCCGCTCAGGCAGTGGCGCGGGCCTCGTAAACAGACCGTCCTTGGTCAGTTCGGCAACCACCTCTTCGCTGCGTGGGAATGCTTCGCCATACCTGTGAATGTGGAACAGGTACTCGAAAGGTCTTCTCGGTCTTTGACCCCCGGCTTCCCAGCTTTCCAGTGGGTAACCGACCGTCTGCGCCATAATCATCCGGCAGGTGTCCGGTACACCCAGGGCTTTCATCAATTCGCCTCCCCTCGGTCCCGCACCGATACAACAGGTTCCAAGTCCCATCTCGTAGGCCGCCAGGGTAGCCTGCGCGATGCCCTGGCCACAGTCGACATCACAGGGACCGACCGATTTCAGGACCTCACCGATGCCGGCGAAGATGGGTAGTAATGTCTCTTTCACGCCTTTCTCTCTGACCTCTCTGGGGCCGACGCCAAGTGCGCCCACCTCGGCAAGTTTCATCAGGCTTTCAGCTTGATATTCAACCGCATCTTCCGGATCGACGATCCAGATAATCACCACCGGTGCGATGCGAAACTGCCAGCCGATGATGGCGCCCTGCAGGATGTCGATCATATCGGTGTCGCTCTCTTTGAATAGAGCGACGCCCCGAAGGCTCTGCACGTTTCCCCAGTGGGAGGCGATTCGGGCGGCTTCGAACATCACTTGGATCTTTTCTTTTTCGACAGGCTTATCGGGTTGCAGATAACGGATTGAACGGCGGCGGCCGATGACTTCACGAAGTTCCATATTGTGTACCTTCTG